>Ga0209254_10000319_pt1 | contig 36944 bp, 32 predicted proteins | sample FrelakmetDIP11DI_FD_187148 | JGI IMG/M metagenome (GOLD analysis project Ga0209254, IMG submission 187148) | Freshwater lake sediment microbial communities from the University of Notre Dame, USA, for methane emissions studies - DIP11 DI (SPAdes)... | ecosystem: Environmental > Aquatic >... | reverse complement strand
CGCGTTGACGCGGATCGGGTCGATGCTCGACACGGTGTCGAGCAGCGTCGCCTCGCCCTTGCCGACGAGATTGCCGGGGGAAACCAGGCGTTTGCCGATAAGGCCCGCGATCGGCGAACGGATCGTCGTGTAGCTCAGGTCCAGTTCGGCCGCGACGAGATTGGCGCGGGCGGCCGAGACGTTCGCCTGGGCGGCAAGCAGATTCGCGGCGGCGTTGTCGTAATCCTGCTGTGGCACGGCCCTGCGCTCGGCCAGCGGCTTCAGGCGCCGCTCGTCCGTTTCGGCCTTGCCGAGCCGGGCCATCGCGACTTCGAGCTCGGCCTTGGCCTGTTGCAGCTTTGCCTCGAACTCGCGCTTGTCGAGCGTGAACAGCAGCTGGTCCTTCTTGACGATCGTGCCCTCGGTGAAGTGCTGCGCCTCGAGGAAGGCCTGCACCCGGGCGCGGATCTCCACCGTTTCCCGGGCATCGGTCTGGGCCACGAACTCGCCGTAGATCGGCACCGTCTTCTGGACGACATCGGTGACCACCACTGCCGGCGGCGGCGGCGCAGCGGCCGCCTTCTTGGCCTTTTCGGCTTCCTTGCCCCGGTCGCAGGCGGCGAGGAAGACGGCGAGTCCCAGCAAGCCGAGCGCCGTCACGACCCTGGCCCGCGACCGGCCCTTAAGAAACCGCTGCAACACGGCCATCTCGATCTCCCTGCGGCGGGATCCGGGGATCCCTTCCTGGTTCGACACATCAATCGACCGGCATGGTACCCAGCCGATGTTCATGCGCTGGCCAACTTGGCCCAGCGCCGCCTCCCGCTGACCTTGATCGATCAGGGCGCCACTTCCTTCCATCCGGCGCCGGGATCGAACGTCGTCATCTTGGCGCCGATGGCGGCGGAATCCTTGCCGAGGTCCTTCTCGTAGACCTTGCCGTTGTGGTTGACGATGAAGGTCATCACGCCGGTTTCGCCGTATTCGGCCGGGTAGGCGACCATCGCGAAGCCGGCGAGCATACGACCGTTGATCACGTAGCCGTAGGCGCCGCCCGGGGCGGCTGCGCCCTGGCGCGCCAGGATGCGGAAGTGATAGCCGCGGAAGGGCTCGCCCGTTGCGCGGCCGGCGAGGTAGGCCGAGCTTTCGGCCACCAGCGGCCCCAGCGGGCTCGGCTCCTCGCCCTTGGCTTCGTCGGCCGGCCAGTACAGCCCGTCGCGCTTGCCCGGGGTGCTGCCCACCTTCTGCGCGTACTGCAGCACACCGTCGCCGTCGCGGTCGGCGGCCGCGTAGGCGCGCTGCGCATCGACATAGGCGCGCAGCACGTAGATCGCGTGGCGCTCGTTGCCGCCGATGCGGCGATTAATGATCTCCTCGCGGCCTTCCTCGGTGGCGAAGCGCCAGCGCTCGCCCGTGCGCACGAGGGGGATCGGCACCGGCCAGGCCTGATCGCCGATGACCAGCACCCGGCGGCCCGGGCTCGGCTCCTTGAGCGCGCGCAGCGTCTGCATCGCCGCGTAGGCCTTGGCCCGCGTGGCACTGGTCGCCGCCCGATCGGTGGTGACGATGAGGTCTTGGTGCTGCTCGCCGAAGAGCGCGAGCATCGCCGGGTCGCTGTCGGCCTTCAGCGCCGCCATCAGCGCCTCGACCGCCGCCTCCGGCGTGGCAAAGGTGTCCTGCTTGGCCGTTGCCGCCGCGAGCGGCGCGGCGAAGATCAGCGCCAGCGCCAGCCGGCGCAGCAACGACCCGACGGAGTGGATGTTCATGGCGGATGCCTCGCTTTCGAGGGAGGGGAGTGTGCGCATCGTTGTGCTCCTTCGTTCAGCGACGGCCGCCGCCACCGCGGCCACCGCCCCCGCCGCCGCGCGCCCCGCCGCCACCGCCCCCGCCGCCCCGTGCACCGCCGCCGCTCGCGCCGGAGGAAGCGCTGCGGCTGGACGAACCGCGCGAACTGTCCGCCTGCGCCTGTCGCCCGGAGCCGTAGCCGCCGAAGGCGTCGCCGCCGCCGGTCGGTTTCGCCGACGCGCCGCCTCGGCCTGCTCCGCCGCCAGCCGCCCCGGCACCGCCGGCCGGTTGCGCCGACGCGCCGCCTCGGCCTGCTCCAGCGCCACCGCCCGCCCCGGCACCGCCGGCACCGCCGCGTGCATCGCCGGCACGTGCCGTCGAGGCGCTCTTGCCGACCGAGTTGCTGACCTGGCCGGGCTTCTTGTCGGACTTCCACGCCGAGCCGCCCTGCTGCCGGCCGCCGGTGGTGCTGCGGTCGATGTTCGTGCTCTTGTTGACGTTGACGTTGACGTCGTCGCAGCAGCCGTAGCGGTTGCCGCTCCAGGCCGCGCCGATCGCCGCGCCCCAGATGACGCCGGTGGCGAGGGCGGCACCGGGCGGATAGGGGTAGTAGTAGGAGGGATACGGCGTCGGGTAGTACGCGTACACCGGCGCCGCGCTCTGCACGACCACCGTGGTCGGGTTGTACTGCGGGACGTAGATCACCTGCGGGTCGGCCGGCTCGATGATGACGATCTCCTGCTCGGTCTTGACGACCTGCTTGTTATCACTCTTCAGGTTGCCGGCCGCCTTGGCCTTGCGGCGAAAGGCCTGCACGGCCTCGATGACGGCGCCCTGGTCGGTGACCACCGCTTCGCCGAGCGCGCTGGTCCAGTCCAGATCGCCGCTCATCTTCTTGACGACGTCCGGGTAGTTGAGCAGCGACTTGACCGGGTCGTCCCACTTGTCGTCGATCGGGGCCTTCGGATCGGCCTTCCGCTTCTCGAGGAACCGCTCGGCCTGCACGATCTGCAGCGGGTTGGTCGACGCCGGCAGGATGATCGCGACCAGGTCGTCCGGGTACAGCGCGATCGGGCCGACCAGCTTGTCCAGTTCCTCGGCGGTGTAGGCCGCCGCCCCGCCCGCAGCCGCCGGCGCCTGCGCCAGCGCCGCCGTGGCGCACACGAGCGCGAGGACCATGGCGATGACGGCGGAGCACGTCGCCCGCAGGCGGCGGACGACAGGAACGAATTCGTGGGTACGCATGAGTGCTGACTCCTGATTGGACGCCGCAGCCCCGGCGCCGAGATTCGTGAACGCTTTCTCGCTGCAGCGGACCGGGTCAGGGCGCCGGCGAGAAGTTCACGCCTGCCAACGGCTGCCCAGTATGACCCGCCGTACGCGTGAGTGTTGGAGCGGGCCGGCGATGGTACCGGGCACGTTCGGACGCCGGCCGGGCATTTTCTGCCAGCGTCGCTCGATTCGCTTGCGTGAGATCAATCAAGCAGTTGACCCGAAGGCGACAGAACCCGCCCGCGATATCGCTCGGCAGATGCTCGAAGACTCGTCGATGGATATGTGCCGGATCTCCGATCTGCTCGGCGATGCGGACGGGAGTGCCTTCACGCGGGCGTTCCGGTGCTGGAGCAACAGCACGCCGGCGCAGTGGCGGATGCAACGCGGTGCCCGGATGCGGCGCCGGAAGCGACCCGGCCGGCCGCCCCGGCTCAGTGAGTGCCGGGGTCCTTGAAGGCGAGGCCGAGGTCTTCGGCGATCGAGTGCAAGCGCCTGTCGCGCGTCCACAACCCTGTTTCCGGCGCGAGCGCGACCGCCGCCAGCAGGTGCACGTCGAGGAAGCCGATCCCCCTGCCGTAGAGGCCGAGGCGCTCGATGAAGCCGAGTGCCTCGTCGTTGTCCGCAACGACGACGGTCGGCAGCGCCTGCAGAAGCTCCAGGATCACCGCGCGGTCGGCCAGGTTTCCACAGGCGATCTCGCCAAGCACGAACGGATGAATGACGACGAAACCGCGTTCGAGAAGCTCGGCGAGCCGCGCGTCACCCCGGCGGAGATGATCGATCCAGACCGAGGTGTCGACGAGTATCACGCGCTGGGGCCCTGGCGCCGACGCGGCGGCGCCTTCAGGTCGGGCTGGGTCCCGCCGAGCCGCGCGAGACGTCTGGCGCTTTCGCGCTCGATCAGGGCCTTCAGCCCCTCGCGCACGATGGCCGTGCGGTCGATGGAACCGGTCAGCCTGGCGGCCTTCGCCAGCAGCTCGTCGTCGATGTTGATGGTCGTACGCATAGGCCATGTGCTCCAAAGGGAGCATCAAATTTAGCATCAAGTGATGCGGCCATGAGTGCTTAACGATGCCGACGCTGGCGCCTTCACGCCGGCATTCAGGGGCTGCAGCGGCACCACGCCGGCCCGGTGGCGCGCGGAGCCCGCCTGCCGCGGTCGACGCAGCAAAAAAAATGGCGCCGGGTCACGGCGCCAAATCATTTCAGTGAGGACAACGCGGCCGCGAAACCGCGCTGCTGAACGAACGGTACACAGCCAGACTTAACAGCGACTTAAGGTCGCCCGGCTCGACCGTCAGGACGATGCCGGGGTGTCCCGCGCGGGCAGCCAGAGCGACACGGTCAGCCCCCGGCCGCCCGGACCGTCCTCGATCCAGGCGCGGCCGCCATGCAGGCGCGCGACCTCGCGCACGATCGCGAGTCCCAGACCGCTTCCGGGCGCCGCGGCGTCCCGGCCGCGGGTGAAGCGATCAAACACGCGTTCCCGCTCATCGGCCGGCAGCCCCGGGCCGCTGTCGCTGACCGCCAGCCGATAGCCGGAGCCTTCTTCGGCGAGCCGCACTGACACCCGGCCTCCCGCCGGCGTGTAGCGCACGGCGTTGTCGAGCAGGTTGGTGACGGCCATGCGCAGCGCCCCGTCGTGTCCCTGTATCGGCGCCGTGGCGGTCGAGGTCACTTCGAGATCGAGCCGTGCGCCCTCGGCCAGCGGCCGCACCTCGGCGGCCGCTTCCTGCGCCAGCAGCGCGAGGTCGAGCGGCACCGCCGGGTCGCGGGCGGCATCGGGATCCAGGCGCGCCAGGGCCAGCAATTGCGCCACCAGGTGGCTGGCGCGCTTCACCCCTGCCTCGAGCCGGTCGAGCGCCGCATCGCGCGCGGGGCCCTCGGCCGCGCGGCGCGCCAGCTGCGCCTGCAGCGTCACGGCGGCCAGCGGCGTGCGCAGGGCGTGCGCCGCGTCGGCGGTCAGGCCGCGCTGCTGCTCGAAGGCCGCCTGCAGCCGCGCCAGCAGGTCGTTCAGGGCGCCGACCAGCGGCCGCGCCTCCTGCGGCAGGGAATCGAGCGCCAGCGGCGCCAGCGACGTCGGCTGCCGCTGCGCGAGCTGTGCGCCCAGCGCATCGAGCGGGCGCAAGGCGCGGCCGACGATCCACCACAGCAGCGCCGCCGCCACCGGCATCAGCAACAGCAGCGGCGTCAGGATGCGCAACGTCGTCTGCAGCGCCAGCGCGCGGCGCTGCGCCGTCGGCTGCGCGACCTGGATCATCTGCGCCTCGTTGCGCAGGGTATAGACGCGCCAGCCCTGCCCGGCATGGTCGAGCTCGCGAAACCCCTCGCCGGCGGGGCGCGGCAGCGGCGCGACATCGCGCGAGCGGTACGGCTGCCCGCGCTGCGGGTCATCGACCTGCACCAGCAGGCGCTGCTCGGGCTGTTCGGCCGAGCGCGCGATGCGTTCGGTGTCCAGCCGCGCATGGTCGCGCAGCGACAGCGCGACCTGGCGCAGTTCCTCGTCGAGCAACTGGTCGATCTCGGCGCGGGCGCTGCCGTAGGTCAGCGCGCCGCCGAGCACGCCGACGACGGCGAGCAGGGCCAGCAGCGCCAGCAGCAGCCAACGGCGGATCGAGTGCATCAGGCGCCGGCCGCCGGTTCGCCGAGCGTCCAGCCGACGCCGCGCACGTTGCGGATCACCCCTTCGCCCAGCTTGCGGCGCAGGTTGTGGATGTGCACCTCGACCGCATTGCTGCCCACCGGTTCGTTCCAGCCGTACAGCCGCTCCTCGAGCTGAGGGCGCGACAGGACGGCGTCGGGCCGCTCCATCAGCGCCTGCAGCAAGGCGAACTCGCGCGCCGACAGCGGCAGCGGTTCGTCGTCGAGCCACGCCGCGTGCGTGGCCGGGTCCAGCCGCAGGCGGCCGCAGGCGAGCTGCGGCTCGGCGCGGCCGGCCGCGCGGCGCAGCAGCGCCCGCACGCGCGCCAGCAGTTCGTCGAGATCGAACGGCTTGACCAGGTAATCGTCGGCACCCGCATCGAGCCCGGCGATGCGATCGCGCACCGTGTCGCGCGCAGTCATCACCAGCACGGGCAGCCGGTCGCCGCGGGCGCGCAGATCGGCCAGCAGCTTCAGGCCGTCGCGCCCGGGCAGGCCGAGGTCGAGCAGCAGCAGCGAGTACGGCGTCCCGGCGCCGAGGGCGCGCGCGCCGGCCAGGCCATCCTGGACCCAGTCGACCGCGTGGCCGTCGCCGCGCAGGCCCTCGGCCACGGCGGCGCCGATCATCGGATCGTCTTCGACCAGCAGCAGGCGCACGGTGAGGGGGCAGGCGATGCAGGTGGGTTGCTGGCCGCAGGATAAAGAATAGAGACGGCCTCCCGGGGTGCCGGCGAAACGCGGGCTCGATTGCGTGCGGCTGTTCGGCTCCGGCAGGCTGCGCAGGAAGCGAACTGTCTCCGGCATGATGGGGTCCATCTCGTGTGACGGGAGCGGCAAAGATGAGGTTCGAATCCTGGTTCATGGCCGCGGCGATTGCCTTCGCCTCGCTGGCGGCGGCGGCCGATTTCGGCAGCCCGGGCGGGCCGGGTCCCGCCAACGTCGAGGAGATCACCGCCGTCCTTCGCCAGGACCCCTACGACCTGGAACTGCTGATCAGCTACGGCACCTCCAAGGGCGGCTCGGCGGGCCACCTGGCGCTGGCCATCCGCGATCAGGCGCCTGGCGACGACCTCGTCTACTCGGCCAACTTCTACGCCGACCGCGAGCCCGGGCACGCAAAGGACTTCTACACCGACGACCTGATGGTCAGGATTCCGAAGAAGGAATACCTGTTCGGCACGTTCTCGTCCGTCAGTGACAAGGCGTCGTTCGGGCTGGACTTCGGCGAGATCTACAAGCGATCGGTCGTCGGCGTGCGCGTCACCGGCGTGCCGGCCGCGGAGAAGGAAGCGCTGACCGCCTTTTTCAGGCGCATCAACGATGACTTTCACCAGCGGGCGAGGAACACCGAGTACCACGACGGCGAAGTCAGGTACGACTACCTGCGCCTGAACTGCGCCAAGACGATCGGTTCTGCCTTCAGGTACGGCGCCGGCTACAAGGACCTCGAGATCGAGAGCGCGAGGTTGTTCTCCGGGCGCAAGCTCGTCGCGGCGCTGAACGCCAACATTCCCACCGAGATGGCGCTGAAGCTCCTGAAGGAATGGAGCGCGCGCGGCTACGCGCTGGACGTGGTCTTTTACGGGAAGTACGCCGGCTCGACCTGGGTCGATCCGCACGAGGAGGAGAAAGTCGCGTTCAAGGACCTGCCCGACCGGTTCCCCTCGGTCCTGTCGCGCGATTTCCGCCGGGAATCGGGTGAGTACGAGGACGTCGACAACCTGTCCGCGATGTACCTGCTCTACAACCTCGGCAAGTACAGCGTGCGGGTGAACGCGGCGACGAAACTGCTCGAGATCGAGAAGAGCAAGGAGCCGATGCCCTACGCGGAGGCCGCCGCGCTCGCCGCGCAAAGCGCCCGGTCGGACAGCGAGAACTACGGTCGGCAGTCCGCGTTCCGGCCGGAGGGAAAGAGGATCGGCGAAGCCGCCAACTGACTCGCTTCGCGACAGGCGCCGACGTCGGCAAGCGCGTGAAGAGGCTCGGCTGCTGGCACGACCTGATGGGGCGCAAGGGCGTGGGCCTCTTCGAAGCCGCCGACGCGGCCGCCCTGCATCGCTACCTCGGGCAGTGCAGTCCGTTCATGGACATCGACATCGCGCCGGTGCTGGACGATGAAGAGACGGCGGCCGTGGCCAGGTCGGTCGTCGCCGACCACCGCTCGTGAACGACGTTCGTCGGTCGCGGCCGTCGGTCGCACCCGGCGGCGGTGCCGCGGCCAGGGCGTGCCGCCGGGAGTCGGGGCGCGAAGACGACGGTTCGCCGAGCGAATCAGCGTCTTCGGCGCCGACAGGTGGAAAGCAGGGCGGTCGACCTTGCTCGGACGCGCGCCGCCATAACCCACGGTGGTCAGGTCATGCGGAATGTTCATTTCCCTTGAACGGCGCCGGCACGTACCGTTCAGTAACCGCCGTGTGCGTTCGAGGAGTCGCCGTCATGATCCCCCAAGCCAGCCTTGCGCAGTTCGCGAGCGGCCCGGTTGCGCCGGCCTGGTTCGACGACGACGGATTCCTCGTCGAGACCGGGAACTGGACACCGCATCTTGCCGAGGACCTGGCCCAGGAAGCGGGCATCGACGGACTCACCGCCAGGCACTGGAAAGTCATCCGTTTCGTGCGCGAACGATACTTCTCGATCGGCGCCCTGCCCGTCATGCGCCTGGTTTGCCGGGCGGCGGGACTGGATCCGCACAAGGCGCACGACCTGTTCCGCAGTTGCCGGAGTCTCTGGCGCATCGCCGGGCTGCCCAACCCCGGCGAGGAAGCCAAGACCTACATGAGCTGATCCCTCGCGGCGCTGCCGGAATGGCGGTCGCTTCACCGCCGCACCGCGCCCACGTGTCGCGGCGCTTTGTCCCACCACGAGGTCCTGCAGGCGGCCGTCGAAGGCCGGCCTGACCCGCACACGCCGCTGCCGCTCTGAGCTGCCGCCGAGGGCGCGCCCCGATCCCGCGCGCCGAGCGCGGAATCCGGATAATCACGCAAGAGCCGCCGGCGAGCGCGCGCGGCACACGTGATTCATGAGTGCGGTTACTGCGACGGATTGCTCACTGCTGCTGCGACGCGCCCGCAGGTTGGCCGTCCTGGCGTTTGCCGCGCTGCTCGCCGTGTCGCTGTGCAGTTGCGCCTGGCTCGACGGCAAGCAGCGGATGCTGGCGTTGCGTCCGACCCCGGGCCAGCCGGCCGACTTCGCCGGGCTGCGGACGGGCGACCTGCGCTTCCTCGTTCCGGTGCTGTCGGGCGATGCAGGCACCGACCAACTGGCCCTGTGGTGGCTGCCCCAGGGGGACCCCGACGCGCCGACGCTGCTGTACCTGCACGGCACGTTTCGCAACCTGTACCGGAACCTGCCCAAGATCGACGCGCTGCGCGATGCCGGCTTCGCCATCGTTGCCGTCGATTACCGCGGCTGGGGCGACAGCACGCCGATCGTGCCTTCCGAGGAGACGATCACCGCCGACGCCGGCGTGGCCTGGGCCGAACTGGTGCGCCGGCAGCCCGATCCCGGCAAGCGCATCATCTACGGCCATTCGCTGGGCGGGGCGGTGGCCGTGGACCTGGCCAGCCGGTTGCGCTACGGCACCGACTACGCTGCCCTGGTGCTCGAATCGACCTTCACGAGCCTGCCCGATGTCGCTGCGGCGGCGGGTTTCTGGGGCCGGGTCGGTGCGGTGTTCACCACGATGCAGTTCGACGCCAAGGCCAAGATCGGCCGGGTCGACGCGCCGGTGCTGATGCTGCACGGCGCGGCCGACAGGACCGTTCCGGTCGAACTGGGCCGGCAGTTGCGGGACGCCGCTCCGACCCACGTGCGCTGGATCGAGGTGCCCGGCGGAAGCCACAGCCGGCTGCACAGCGAGGCGCCCGAGCTGTACCAGGAAGCCCTTCGGGACTTCTTCTACCAGCGCACCGCCAGCCCGGTTCGACCGGCGCCGGCGATGACGCAGTGACCGTCGCCGGCCGACCCTGCGCAACGTCCGGCTCGTCTTGGGCGGCGGCCTTAGAAGGCGTAGCCCAGCCCGAGGCTGAACGTCACCGGCGCGAGCTTCACGGTCCCCAGCGTCGTCCCGTCCTGCGAAAGCTGATTGCGGACGAAATTCGCCGCCAGTCCGCCGGTGAGGAACAGCGAGTCGCTCAGGGCGAACGTTGCGCCCGCCTGCAGCACCGGGCTGATGCTGGTGCTCGACAACGTGTAGCCGGGCAGGTCCTGCTGCGCGATCCGGCTATAGGCGACGCCGGCCCCGGCGTACATGCGAAACCCGCGGTAGGAAGGGAAGTGGTACTGGGCCGTGACGCTGAGCGGGATCAGGTCGAACGTGCCGAGCCGCGCGCCGTTCAGGTCCAGCGAGTGCGAGGACCGGGCCACCGAGACGTCGATGGCGACCTTGTCGGCAATCAGGCGCCGGTACCCGGCCAGCGGCGCCCAGGCGTTCCCCGACGCGACGCTGTCGATGCCGTACGCATCGGTGCTGACCCGCGCGGCGGCGCCGTAGAGCAGGTTCACCGGAAGTGGTCCGTCGCGCCGCCCGGCCGCACCGACGGGCGCCCCCGCAGCGGCGCCATTGCCGGACGCCGACCCTCGCTCGGTGAAGGGCAGGGAGATCCGCGCGAAGAAGAAGAGGACGTCGGTGGTCGGGATCCAGCTGCCGTACACGGTCACGTAGTCGTTGCCGATGCTCGCCAGCGGCAGTACGGCCGGAAACGGGATGTAGTTGGCATCCGCCCGCGCGGTGACGAACACCGTGTAGCCGAGCCCTCCCTTGAGTCCCGCGCCGAGCGGCCAGCGCGCGATCCAGGCGTAGCCGAGAAATGGCTGGAAGTCATAGTGCGAGTCGCTGAAGGCGATCAGGTAGACGAGCCGCTCGTTGTCCCTGGCGTCGATGACGGTCCTGGCGAAGCCGGCCCCCCAAGGGTAGTGATTCTCGTTGTCCCGGTTCGGATACTTGTAGGGCGGGTGATAGGTGTAAACGGGCAGCAGCAGGTCGGAGTGCCCGTCGCGAAAGATCCGCTTCGATCCCTCCCAGGCGTCGGCGAACCACCCCTGCCATCCCGGACGTCTTTCGCCCGGCGACAGCATCCCCACCGACGACGATTCGTTCATCGCGCTCAGCGAGCGCTGCGTGAAGGAGGGCTCCGCTTCCTGCGCGATCGCCGGCGTCACGCCGAGCAGGAGGGCCAGCGAAAGCGAGACGATGCTGCGCACCGCGCGCCGGCGCGGCGCACTGCGCGCGCGCGACCCCGACCGGAGGAGGACGGACTGGAGCATGCTGGTTCGTCGGTCTAACAAGCGGCCGCCGTCAGGCGGCCCCGGTGTGGAGTAGGACAAGACAATGGGCCCTCACGGGCCCAGGGTTTCGCGCTGATGCCTCCGGGCGTTAACGAAGGAAGGCGGGGCGTCGATGATTTCGCCGGCAGCGAGGCAAGCAGTGCGCCGCGCAGCGAATCCCCGCTCGATCGCCTGCCGGCGCGCGGGGCGAATCATACGCGGCGCGCGCTGCGCGGCACCTGCCGCGCGCGGCCGCGAAGCTCGCCCGCCGCGCCGAAGGCAAAGCCGATCCGCCCGCTTGTGGTCCCGCCGCTCGGGCGGGCTCGCCGACAGGACGCGGACGTTCCGCGCCGGATCGCGACCTACGGCGCGCCGAGCAGCAGGTACACGCTCCAGTTTCCGGATCCGCCCTGACCGTAGCCCAGGTAGAACGGACCGAGGAACGTGTCCGCGCCCAGGAACACCGATCCGGACCACAGCGTGCCGGGCGAAGGCAACGCGTCGAAGCGCTCGGTGATCCGGCCGATTTCGGCCGAACCGCCCACATAGATGCCGCTGCCCAGGATGTCCGGCAGCGGCAGCGTGCGGTTGTAGTACATCAGGCGGCCGAAGGCGACTTCGCGCCCGGCGAACTGGTTGATGCGGTAGCCCGACAGGCGCAGCGGTCCGCCCAGCGTGAAGGCTTCATAAGCCGGCATGTCCGAACCCAGGTCGGTCCCGCCGGAAGCCGAGGCGTAGAAGGTGTGCGGCCCCCAGCTCCTCATGGCGCGAACGAACCCTTCGATACGCTGGTAGTTCTCGGCCGCGCCGAACGACTCCATGGCGGCATAGGCCGTGCCTCCGGCGGCGAAGCCGTGGGTCGGGAAGAAGGCCTGGTCCGCCTGGTCGATGAACAACGCCGCCCGCATCCCCGCCGTGGTCTCCTCGAGCGACGGCAGGAGGGGCGATCCCGTGTCGACTTTCGCATCGATGCGCGACCACACCGGCCCGAGGCGCACGTGGCCCCAGGTGCCGAGCACCGCGCCGGCATCGAGGCCGACCACTCCATAGCGGACCCGGTAGTCGGCGAGCTTTTCTTCACCGATGAAAAGGCCGCGGCTTCGCTGGCCGACGTCGAAATAGGGCGAAACGAACCAGCGGCCGGCCTCGTGCAACGGCTGGAAGAACTCGCTGAACAGGTGCGTGTCCTGGCCGATCTGGACCTCGGTCACCCACTCGCCGCCGAGGCGGTTGAGCCAGGTTCTGCGGTACTGGAAGAGCAGGTTGAACTGGCTGTCGCCCCCGAAGTCGCTCGCCAGGCCCAGGCCAAAGCGGAAATAATCCGGCCCCCACGACTTCTCTCTCGGCTCGATGATGAGGGCGCGGGGCCCGGCGTCGCCGCCGCTCAAGTGGTAGCTGATGCTCTCGAAATCGCGGCGGCCGTAGATGCGCCGCAGATCGGCGCCCAGCCTTTCCTCCGAAAGCGGCTCGCCGGGTTGGCTCTCGACCAGCGCGCGCAGCACCTCCGGGTTCGTGCGCTGCAGCCCTTCGATGCGGATCTCGTCGACGGTGCCCAGGCCCTTGCTCTCGGCGACCTGCGTCGCGCGCAATGCGGCGTACTGCGCCGGCGGCAGGCTGTAGCGCCCGAGTGAATCGGCCAGCGCGCGCGTCGCCTTCTCGCCGATCGCGATGGCCTCGGCCGAGCGATCGAACTTGCCGGCCGAGATGTCGCCCAGGTCCGGCGCGATGAGCACGTCCTGCGTTCCCATGCGCTTGAGCTGGTCGTCGACCGTCTGCTTGCCGAGGAAGTTGATGAGCTGCCCGACGACGGTCAGCGCCGAGGTGATTTCGCTGCGCTTCAGCGGCGGCGTGGAGATGTTGACCGCGATCACCACGTCGGCGCACAGCCGGCGTGCCTCGTCGATCGGCAGGTTGTTGGCGATGCCGCCGTCGACCAGCAGCCGCCCGTCGACCTCCACCGGCGCGATCGCGCCGGGAACCGACATGCTGGCCCGCATTGCCTGGGCGATGCTGCCGCGCTCGAGTACCACCGATTCGCCGGTCTCGATGTCGGTCGCCATGGCGCGGAACGGGATCGGCAGCTTGCGGAAATCGGTGATGCCGAAGGCCGGCATCGCCAGCGAGCGGAAGAACGACTCGATCGAGACGCCGGCGATGACGCCCTTCGGCAACGCCAGTCCGTCTTCCGTCACGCCGAACTCGGGCGCGAACAGCGTCTTGTAGTCGTCGATCTTGCGCCGGAGCGCGATCTCCTTGCGCGGCGGCTGGTCGCGGAAGATCGTTTCCCAGTCGGCGGCGAGGACAAGCTTCTCCATCTCGGCGGGCGCCCTTCCCGAAGCGAAGGTGCCGCCGACGATCGCGCCCATGCTGGTGCCGGTCACGCAGTGGATCGGCACCCGCAGTTCCTCCAGCACCTTGAGCACGCCGATGTGCGCGATGCCGCGCGCCCCGCCGCCGGACAGCGCCAGCCCGATGCGGGGTGCTGCCTTGGGTGCAGCGGCCGGGGCGGTCTCCGCCGCCCGCCCCGGCCAGCACGCCGCCTGCAGCGTGATTGCCGTCGCAAACGCAAGCGCCCGATGGGCGACTGTCGACGAGGCGTGCATGGCGTTGGTCTCCGCGAGGTTCGGTTCACCCCATTGCCCGGGGCGGCCCGTCAGGCCCAGACATTGCGGGCAATTGCGCCCGCCCTTCTTGTGGCAGGTCAATGTAGCGGGCTCGGAACCGGGATCGTGCCCGTCCCATCCCGCCGCCGACCGCCGATTCAGCGCAGCACGCGCAGCACGGGCATGAACACCGCGAACGTCAGCGCGAAGATCACGACGATGCCCGCGATGTTGAGCCAGAAGCCGGCCTTCATCATCTGCGGCATGCGCACCAGGCCCGTGCCGAAGACGATCGCGTTGGGCGGCGTGCCGACCGGCATCATGAACGCGCAACTGGCCGCGACCGTCGCCGGCACCAGCAGCACGCCCGCCGGCACGCCGAGCACCGGCCCGAGCGCGGCGAGGATCGGCAGCATCGTGGCGACCTGCGCCGTGTTCGAGGTCAGCTCGGACATGAACACCATGATCGCGACGATCGCCAGCAGGATCGCCCAGAACGGCCAGCCGGCGAAGCCGGCCGCGAGGCTGCCGATGAAGCCCGGCACGCCGTTGGCCTCGGTGGCGGCGGCCAGCGCCAGGCCGCCGCCGAAGAGGATCAGCACGCCCCACGGCAGCTTCGCCGCGGTGGCCCAGTCCATCACGTACTCGCCCTTTTCACGGTCGACCGGGATCAGGAACAGCGCGATCGCGGCGGCGACCGCGATGCCGGCGTCGGAGAGCTTCGCCAGCGGCGCCATGTCGCCGATCGTCACGCCCGCCAGCAGCGGCGAGGTCATCCACAGCAGCACGGTGACGGCGAAGACGGCGAGCGTCGCGCGTTCGCCGCGGTTGAGCGGGCCGAGTTTCGCCCACTCCTGCCGGACATACTCGCGGCCGCCCTCGATCTCGGCCATGCGCGACGGGAACAGCACCAGCGTGTTCATCGCCCAGGCGAGCGGCAGGAACGTCAGCATCGCCGGCACGCCGATCAGCATCCACTCGAGGAACGTGACCCGGACGCCGGAAGTCTGCTCGACGAAGCGGACCAGGATGCCGTTGGGCGGCGAGCCGATGATCGTGCCCAGTCCGCCGATCGAGGCCGCGTAGGCCACGCCGAGCAGGGCGGACAGCGCGAAGTTGCGCATGTCGCGGTCGGCCTCCGGAATGCCGCCGGGTTCGGCCAGCTTCTTGCCCGTGCGACGGCGCAGCGCCACGTCGAGCACCGACAGCACGATCGGCACCATCATCGCCGCCGTCGCGGTGTTCGAAACCCACATGCTGATGAAGGCCGTCGCGCCCATCGTGCCGGCGACGATCGCCTTCGGCCGGGTGCCCACCAGCCGCAGGGTCAGGAAGGCGATGCGCCGGTCGAGCCCCCAGCGGGCGATCGCCAGCGCCAGCACGAAGCCGCCGAGGAAGAGGTAGATCACGTCGGCGCCGTAATTGGCCGTGGTCCGGCCGAGCGGCATGATGCCGAGGAGCGGGAACACCGCGATCGGCAGCAGCGCGGTGACCTCGATCTCGACCGCCTCGGTCATCCACCAGGCGGCCATCCACGCCATCATGCCCAGCGTCGCGCGGCCGGCCGGCGTGAAAGGCACCGCCGCGCCGTCGGCCGCGCGGTACTCCGTCGGCAGCGTGAAATGGAGCAGCAGCGCCAGCAGCGGGCCGGAGACCAGCCCGACCAGGCGAACGCGTTGCTGCAAGGTGCTTACGGAAGCCATCGGTGAGATAGGTTCTCGAACCCATCTCAAAACCCGCGGCCGTCGGGGATCCTGAGACAGGTTCTGGAAGTTCTCGCGACCACGCAGCGTCTACACCCCGTAGTACGCGTCGTCGGGCAGTTGCTTCGCGCCCAGGAAGTCCTTCTCTGCACGTGGCATGTCTTCTCCTCGATCGTCGTTGTCGACCGGTGCGGCAAGACGGGCGCGCGCTACTTCATTCCTTCCGCCACCATCTTCTTCCGGATGAAGGCGATCTGCGTCTGCAGCGGCAGGTCCTTCGGGCAGACGTCGTGGCAGCCCAGCAGCGACATGCAGCCGAACACGCCGCTGTCGTCGCCGATGACCTCGTAGAAGTCGGCGTCCTCGCGCACGTCGCGCGGATCGAGGCGGAAGCGCGCGATCTTGTTGATCGCCACCGCGCCGACGAAGTCCTCGCGCATGCGTGCCGTGCCGCAGGCCGACACGCAGCAGCCGCACTCGATGCAGCGGTCCAGCTCGTAGATCTTCGCGGCGAGCTCGGGGTCCATCCGCTCCTCGATGCGCGCGAGATCCACCTCCTCCTGCTTCATGTGGACCCAGCCCTCGATGCGCTCGCTCATCGCGCGCATCCACTTGCCGGTGTTCACCGACAGGTCGCCGATCAGTTCGAATACCGGCAGCGGCGCCAGGATGATCTCGGGGCCGACGTCGCGGGTCAGCGTGCGGCAGGCCAGCATCGGCCGGCCGTTGATCACCATCGCGCAGCTGCCGCAGATGCCGGCGCGGCAGACGAAGTCGAACTGCAGCGAGGGGTCGAGCTTCTCGCGGATCTCGTTCAAGGCGATGAAAAGCGTCATGCCCGGACCCTGCTCCAGCTCGTAGGCCTGCAGGCGCGGCACGCTCGCCGGGTCGCGCGGGTTGAACCGCATGACCTTGATGGTCAGCTTGTCACCGTCTTTCACCTGGCCCGTGCCGCCGCCCGGCTTGGCGCCCGGAGGCACGAATGTGATCTTCTGTCCGCTCATTCCGCAGCCCTCCGTAACTCGGCCGGGGCGAAGGGTTCGTCGATGCGCTCGTTGCGGCCGCGCAGCCGTGCCGGCAGCAGGTGCTCGTAGGCCATCAATGCCTGTTGCAGACCGAAACGGTCCTTGTGTTTCTGCTTGGCAGCTTCGACTTCCGCCTGCCGTTGCGGCGTGTCCGGGTGGTCGACGTAGTCCTTGGCGCCGTAGCCGCGCCAGCCCGGCGGCAGTTCCATGCGCCTGACGTCGAGCGGCTCGTAGCTGAGCGTGGGCAGCGTGTCGGACTCGCTCTTCCAGGTGGCCAGGGTGCGCTTCAGCCAATCGGCGTCGTTGCGGCGCGGATGGTCCTGGCGGAAGTGCGCGCCGCGGCTTTCGGTGCGCACCAGCGCGCCGTAAGCGACCGACAGCGCGAGCTTGAGCATCATCCGCGTGCGGTAGGCGGTCACCAGTTCCGGGTTCACGCCGGGGCTGCTCGAGCGCAGGCCGATGCTGCGGCTGCGGACGAGGAGCTTCTGCAGTTCGTCGACCGCCGCTTCGAGGTCCTCGCCGCGGCGGAAGATGCCGACCTTGGCGGTCATGATCTCCTGCATGCGCTGCCTCAGGACGCTGGCGTCCTCGGTGCCCCTGGACAGCAGGAAGCCATCGAGCTTGGCCTGCTCGCGCTGCACGAATTCACGCACCACGCCGGTCGGGATGTTGACGTCGTTCTCGGCCTTGTCGCAGAAGTCCGCGATGAACTCGCCGACGATCATGCCGGCGACCACCGTCTCGGCGACCGAGTTGCCGCCCAGCCGGTTGAAGCCATGCATGTCCCAGCAGGCCGCCTCACCGGCGGCGAACAGGCCCTTCAGGGTCGGGCTCTCGCCTGTGTGGCTGGTGCGCACGCCACCCATCGTGTAGTGCTGCGCCGGCCGCACCGGAATCATCTCCTTCGAGGGGTCGACGCCGAGGAAGTAGTGGCAGATTTCGAACACCTCGCGCAGGTTGTGCTTGATGTGGTGCTCGCCCAGCAGCGTGATGTCGAGCCAGATGTGCTCGCCGAAGCGCGACTTCACGCCCTTGCCCTTCGCCATGTGCTCTTCCATGCGCCGGCTCACCACGTCGCGGCTGGCGAGCTCCTTCTTCTCGGGCTCGTAGTCGGGCATGAAGCGGTGGCCGTCGACGTCCTTCAGCAGGCCGCCGTCGCCGCGGCAGCCTTCGGTGACCAGGATGCCGGCCGGGAAGATGCCGGTCGGGTGGAACTGCACCGCCTCCATGTTGCCGAGGGCCGACACGCCGGTTTCCAGCGCGAGCGCATGACCGATGCCTTCGCAGATCACCGCGTTGGTCGTCACGCGGTACAGCCGCCCGGCGCCGCCGGTGGCGATTGCGGTGGCCTTGGCCACGTAGGCGGTGAGTTCGCCGGTGACGAGATTGCGCACGACCGCGCCGTAGCAGCGGCCGGCGTCGTGGATCAGGGCCAGCGCCTCGGTGCGCTCGTGCACGGGGATCGAGGCGGCGATGCTCTGGTCGCCGACCGCCTGCAGCATCGCGTGGCCGGTGCCGTCGGCCACGTAGCAGGTGCGCCACTTCTTGGTGCCGCCGAAGTCGCGCTGTGCGACCGTGCCGTGCGCCTCGTCACGCTCGGTGATCGTGACCCGCTGGCCGTTGATGACCACCTCGCGGTCGCCCTTGCGCACGCGGCTCCACGGCACCCCCCACGCCGCCAGTTCGCGCACGGCCTTCGGCGCCGTGTTGACGAACATGCGCACCACGTCCTGGTCGGCGCCCCAGTCCGAGCCGCGCACGGTGTCCTCGAAGTGCACGTCCTCGTTGTCGCCCCGGCCCTTGATCACGTTGCCCAGGCTCGCCTGCATGCCGCCCTGCGCGGCCTTGCTGTGCGAGCGCTTCGGCGGCACCAGCGACAGGATGATCGCGTCGTGGCCGCGCCGCTTGGCGGCGATCGCCATGCGCAGACCGGCGAGCCCGCCGCCGATCACCAGCACATCGGTGTAGATGACGTTCATTCAGCGCGCCTCCTTCAGCCACGACGGCCACCAGCCCGGCGGGTCCGCCTGCGGCGGGCTCTGCAGCCAGGCCGGCGTGTAGCGCGCGCCTTCGACGAAGCGGTGCTCGTAGCCGATCTTCATGTAGGCGGCCAGCGTGGCCAGCCCGAGCACGATGAAGAACGCCGACAGCCCCCACTTGAGCTTCTTCAGGTTCTTGCGGGTGGCGTTGTCGTCCTTGCCGGCGAACCAGTTCCACTTGACGGCCAGCCGGTACAGGCCGACGCCGCCGTGGATCTCCACCGAGAACAGCAGCACCAGGTACAGCGGCCACCAGCCGTGCCACACGCGTGCGCCCGATTCGAACGGACCGATCATTCCCGGATGCATCAGCATCTGGTACAGGTGCACGGAGGCGAGGAAGAACATCGCGAAGCCGGTGACCACCTGCCACCACCAGAGCGTGGTGTCCTCGTGTTTCATCATGCCCATGTGGTCGCGGTAGGTGCGGTACTGGGCGTAGTTGATCGGGAACTTGCGCAGCGCCAGCGCCGCGTGGCCGATGAACAGCGCGAACACGAACGCCACCACGAAGGAAACGATGATCGGGTAGGCCCGGCCGAAGAAGAAGTAGCCCTCGAACATCTTCGTGATCGCCCACATCGCGTCGTTGCCGAGCAGGATCGACGAGACGAAGAACATGTGGCCCCACATGAACAGGCCGAGGATCAGGCCGCTGACGCTCTGCGCCAGGTCGAGCCGCGCAGGCCAGCGGCTCTTGCGCGGACGGGCGGCCACGCCGATCGTGGCCGCAAGGCGGGCTGGAGTGCTCATCGACGGCTGCTCCCCGGAGTGGGCGGTTTCGCGACGCAGGCAGTGTCGGCGGCTGTCCTGCCCGCCCGTTGACCGCGGTCAACACGCGTACGGCACGGCGTTCACCCCTTGCCGCAATGCGGTATCCAGTCACGCACTCCGGAGCGATTGACGCGCGTCAACAATGCGCCATCGTTCGGTGCGAGCATGCGCGGCAGGCCAGGAAGCGGGCACGAGCAGCGGTGGCACCGCGCCTGCCCGCAAGCAAAGGGGACCCATGTACACGATCACCCGCCGCGAGGCATTTTCCGACACGACGTTTCTCTGGGAGGTCGAGGCACCCGACGTGGCGAAGTCGGCGGAACCCGGCCACTTCGTGATGCTTCGCCTGCACGAAGGCAGCGAGCGCATCCCGCTGACCGTCGCCGACTACGACCGCGATAGGGGCACGATCACGCTGGTGATCCAGGCGCTCGGCAAGACCACGCTGGAGATGCGGGATCACTACAAGGAAGGCGACGGCTTCGCCGACTTCGTCGGCCCGCTCGGCCTGCCGCAGCACGTCGGCCAGGCCGGGCACGTGGTGCTGGTCGGCGGCGGCCTCGGCGTGGCGCCGGTCTATCCGCAACTGCGCGCCTTCAAGGAGGCCGGCAACCGCACCACCGGGATCATCGGCTTCCGCAACAAGGACCTCGTCTTCTGGCAGGAGCAGTTCGGCCGCTACTGCGACAACCTGATCGTCTGCACCGACGACGGCAGCTACGGCAAGCCGGGCTTCGTCACCGCCGCGCTGAAGGAAGTGCTGGAGACCGACCGGCCGGACCTGGTGATCGCCATCGGCCCGCTGCCGATGATGAACGCCTGCGTCGAGACCACGCGGCCGTTCGGCGTCAAGACCATGGTGTCGCTGAACGCGATCATGGTCGACGGCACCGGCATGTGCGGCTCGTGCCGCGTCACGGTAGGCAAGGAGGTGAAGTTCGCCTGCGTCGACGGGCCGGACTTCGACGGCCACCAGGTCGACTTCAAGGAACTGATGCTGCGGCAGAAGCGCTTCAAGGGCGAGGAATCGGCGGCCAGCACCGACTACGCGCACGTCTGCCAGGTCGAGAAAACGCTGTTCGAGCAGAACAAACGCAACTACAAGAAGTACAAGGACCTGGCGCCGCACGCCACCCCGATGCCGGAGCGCGATGCCCTCGAGCGCTCGCGCAACTTCAAGGAAGTGAACCTCGGCTACTCGATGGCCGACGCGCTGGCCGAGGCCGAGCGCTGCATCATGTGCAGCAAGCCGGCCTGCATCGAAGGCTGCCCGGTGGGCATCGACATCCCGCGCTTCATCCGCCACCTGCTGGTGCGCGACGTCGACGGTGCGCTGGCGGTGATCAACGAATCGAACCTGCTGCCTTCGATCTGCGGCCGCGTGTGCCCGCAGGAATCGCAGTGCGAGGCGCAGTGTGTGGTCGGCCGCAAGCTGGAGTCGGTGGCGATCGGCCGGCTCGAACGCTTCGTCGGCGACAACGCGCGGCCGCGCAGGGCCGAGCCGCCGCAGTTCGAGCGGCGGCTCGGCAACGTGGCGGTGGTCGGCTCCGGACCGTCCGGCCTGGCGGTGGCGGCGGACCTGGCCAAGTGCGGTTGCGACGTCACCGTCTACGAGGCGCTGCACGTGGTCGGCGGCGTCCTGCAGTACGGCATTCCCTCCTTCCGCCTGCCGCGCGACATCATCAGCCGCGAGGTCGACAACCTGCGCGGGATGGGCGTGAAGTTCGAGACCAACAAGGTGGTCGGCAAGACCTTCTCGATTCCCGAGCTGCTCGGGCCGCGCGGCTTCGACGCGGTGTTCGTCGGCGCCGGCGCCGGCGCGCCGTCGTTCCTCGGCATCCCGGGCGAGTTCGCCGGGCAGGTCTACTCGGCCAACGAATTCCTGACCCGCGTCAACCTGATGGGCGGCGACAGGTTCCCGTACCTCGACACGCCGATCACCATCGGCAAGAGCGTGGTCGTGATCGGCGCCGGCAACACGGCGATGGACTGCCTGCGCGTGGCCAAGCGGCTGGGCACGCCGACCGTGCGCTGCGTGTACCGCCGCTCGGAGGCCGAAGCGCCGGCGCGCATCGAGGAGCTGCGCCACGCCAAGGAAGAGGGCATCGAGTTCTTCTTCCTGCACGCGCCGGTGGAGATTCGGGTCGATCCGGACGGCGTCGTGTGCGGCATGAGGGTGCAGAAGATGATGCTCGGCGAGCCCGACGAGAAGGGGCGCCGCAAACCGGTCCCGCTCGACGAATTCGTCGAGCTCGAGTGCGACACGGTCATCTACGCGCTCGGCACCAACGCCAATCCGATCATCACCAAGTCGACGCCGGGCCTGCAGCTGAACAAGTGGGGCTACATCGTCGCCGACGACTACACGCAGGCGACCAGCGTGCCGGGCGTGTTCGCCGGCGGCGACATCGTCACCGGCGGCGCCACCGTGATCCTGGCGATGGGCGCCGGCCGCCGCGCAGCGCGCGCGATCGGCGCGTATCTCGCCGGCGGCAAGAGCAAATGGCCGATCACCCAGGCCGACGCCGAGGCCTTCGTGCCGCCGACGCCGATCGGCGCGGCGCCGCCGGCGGCCCACGTGGCCGAAGCGGCGGGCAGCGCAGCCACTCAATGAACCAGCCGACTGAATCGAGGAGACCAGGATGAATGTCTGTCCACGCTGCCGCCGTCCGCTCGACGACGACGAACCGTACATCTGCTGCGCCGGAGTCCAGTTGCGCTGGCGCTGCGCCGACTGCCACAAGGTCAGCGAAGGCTTTGCCTTTCCCTATGGCATGTGCCCGCACTGCAAGGGCCGGCTGCAGATGCTCGATCGCGGCGCGATCCAGGGAGACGAGGCGATGGACGCCGTGCGCAAGGCCTTCGAGATCGAGCTCGGCGGCCATGCCTTCTACGAGCGCGCCGCGCGCGAGGCCAAGGACGAGGAACTGCGCGAGCTGTTCGGTCGCTTCGCGGCGATGGAAAAGGAGCACATGGAGACGCTGTCGAAGCGCTACCACGCCGAGCTGCCGACGCCTTCGGCCGACTTCCAGCTCGATCGCGCGGCCATCTTTGCCGGCGTCGACCGCAAACCCGAGGACCCGGCCAACCTGTTTCGCATCGCCATCGCCTTCGAGCAGCGGGCGGTCGACTTCTTCTCCCGCGAGGCCGACGCGCGGCCCGCAGGCTCGGTCGAGCGCGAGCTGTACAGGGAACTCGCTGCCGAGGAACGCGAGCACGTCGCCCTGCTGAGCACCGAGCTCCGGCGGTGGCAGACGGGCAAGGCGGGGATTCTTTGAGCCGTGACCGGCTGACCGCGGCCGAAGTCGGGCGCGGTCTGCCCGGTCGTTGAACATGGATGGCGCGTCTTTCGAACCGAGGTGTGCGGGCCGCGCCGCGTGTGCCTGCCATCAACCGGTCACCGGTCACCGGTCACCGGTCACTCTTTAGGGATTGCCCATGACCGAACGCTCTTACGTGCTCGACGGCAACGAGGCCGCCGCGCGGATCGCGCACTTCACCAGCGAGGTGATCGCGATCTACCCAATCACGCCGTCGTCGACCATGGGCGAGCTGGCCGACGCCTGGTCGGCGGCCGGGCAGAAGAACATCTGGGGCATGGTGCCGCAGGTGATCGAGATGCAGAGCGAGGCGGGCGCCGCCGGCGCCGTGCACGGCTCGCTGCAGGCCGGCGCGCTGACCTGCACCTTCACGGCTTCGCAGGGGCTGCTGCTGAAGCTGCCCAACATGTTCAAGATCGCCGGCGAGCTGACGCCGGTGGTGTTCCACATCGCCGCCCGTACGCTGGCCACGCACGCGCTGTCGATCTTCGGCGACCACTCCGACGTGATGGCGGCGCGCACCACCGGCTTCGCGCTGCTTGCCTCCGCCAGCGTGCAGGAGGCGCAGGACATGGCGATGATCGCCTTCATGGCGACGCTGAAGGCGCGCGTGCCGTTCCTGCATTTCTTCGACGGTTTCCGCACCAGCCACGAGGTCAACAAGATCGACTTGCTGTTCGAGGAGGACGTCCGCGCGCTGGTCGACGAAGACCTGATCCAGGCGCACCGCGCCCGCGCGCTGAACCCCGATTCACCGAAGCTGCGCGGCTCGGCGCAGAACCCGGACGTGTTCTTCCAGGCGCGCGAGGCGTGCAACGCTTACTACGCGGCGGTGCCGGGCATCGTGCGCGAGTCGATGGACCGCTTCCAGAAGCTGAGCGGGCGGCGCTACGGCCTGTTCGACTACTCGGGCAGCCCGGACGCCGAGCGCGTGATGGTGCAGATGGGCTCCGCCGTCGGCGCCTCGCGCGAGGCCGTGGCCAAGCTGGTCGAGGCCGGCGAGAAGGTCGGCCTGGTCACCGTGCGCCTTTACCGGCCGTTCGACGCGCAGGCCTTCGTCGCTGCGCTGCCGAAGACGGTGCGCGCGATCGCCGCCATGGACCGCACCAAGGAGCCGGGGGCGATCGGCGAACCTCTCTACCAGGACGTGGTCACCGCACTGGCCGAGGCCTGGCCGGAAGGCACCGCGATGCCGCGCGTGATCGGCGGCCGTTACGGCCTGTCGTCCAAGGAGTACACGCCGGCGATGGCCAAGGCGGCGCTCGACGAACTGGCGGCGGCGAAACCGAAGCGGCACTTCACGGTCGGCATCCTCGACGACGTCACCCACCTGTCGCTGAAGTGGGACGAGGCCTTCGACACCGAAGTCGCGGGTGTGACCCGTGCCGTGTTCTACGGGCTGGGCGCCGACGGCACGGTCGGCGCGACCAAGAACACGGTCAAGATCATCGGCGAGAACACGCCGCTGCACGCGCAGGGATACTTCGTCTACGACAGCAAGAAGTCGGGCGCGATCACCGTGTCGCACCTGCGCTTCGGGTCGAAGCCGATCGAGTCGACCTACCTGATCCGCCGCGCCGACTTCATCGCCTGCCACCAGTTCGAGTTCATGGAAAAGCTCGACGTGCTGGCGCTCGCCCGCCCGGGCGCGACCTTCCTGCTGAACAGCCCGTACGGGCCGGGCGAGGTATGGAGCAAGCTGCCGCGCGAGGCGCAGCAGGCCATCGTCGACAAGAAGCTGAAGTTCTACGTCGTCGACGCGCTGACGGTGGCCAAGCAGGCGGGACTCGCCGGCCGCGTCAACACGGTGACGCAGGCGTGCTTCTTCGCCATCTCCGGCATCCTGCCGCGCGAGGAGGCGATCGCCGAGATCAAGGGCGCGATCCGCAAGACCTACGGCAAGCGCGGCGAGACGGTGCTCGCCCGCAACTTCGCCGCCGTGGATGCCTCGCTGGCGGCGATGCACGAGGTCAAGGTGCCCGGACATGCCGACTCGCTGCTGTCGCGCCGGCCGATCGTGCCGCGCGCCGCGCCTGACTTCGTGCAGCGCGTGACGGCGATGATGATGGACGGCAAGGGCGATCTGCTGCCGGTCTCGGCGATGCCGGTCGACGGCTCCTTCCCGACCGGCACCACGCAGTGGGAGAAGCGCAGCATCGCGCACGAGATCCCGATCTGGGACGAGACCATCTGCACGCAGTGCGCGATCTGCCCGCTGGTTTGCCCGCACGCGGCGATCCGCATGAACGTCTTCCCGCGGCAGGAAATGGAGCGCGCGCCGTCGACCTTCAAGGCGGTGCCGTGGGCGCGCAAGGACGGCGGCCCCCTCGACGGCATGATGTACAGCCTGCAGGTCGCCCCCGAGGACTGCACCGGCTGCGGCGCCTGCGTCGACGTCTGCCCGTCGCGCAGCAAGCAGATAGTCAAGCACAAGGCGATCAACCTTGCGCCCAAGCTCGCGCATCTCGAGGCCGAGCGCGCCAACTACGAGTTCTTCCTCAGCCTGCCCGAGGTGAGGCCGTCGTTCGACAGCATCGACGGGCTGCGCGGCTCGCAGTTGCGCCAGCCGCTGTTCGAGTACTCCGGCGCCTGCTCGGGCTGCGGCGAGACGCCTTACATCAAGCTGCTGTCGCAGCTGTACGGCGACCACCTGCTGATCGCCAACGCCACCGGCTGCTCGTCGATCTATGGCGGCAACCTGCCGACGACGCCGTACTCGCAGAACGCCGACGGCCAGGGCCCGGCCTGGGCCAACAGCCTGTTCGAGGACAACGCCGAGTTCGGGCTCGGCATGCGGCTGGCGATCGACGCCCAGCGCGACCTGGCCAAGATGCTGGTGCGCGAACTGCGCGGTGAAATCGGCGACGAGCTTGCCGAAGCGCTGTTGAGCGCGCCGCAGCACAGCGACGAGGAGATCAAGACGCAGCGCGGGCGCGTCAAGCAGCTGAAGGCGATCCTGTCGAAGCTGCGCTTCCCCGAGGCGGGCCGGCTGCTGGCGGTGGCCGACAGCCTGGTCGTGCGCAGCGTATGGATCGTCGGCGGCGACGGCTGGGCCTACGACATCGGCTACGGCGGGCTCGACCACGTGCTCGCCTCCGGCCGCAACGTCAACATCCTGGTGCTCGACACCGAGGTCTACAGCAACACCGGCGGCCAGGCGTCGAAGTCGACGCCACGCGGCGCGGTGGCCAAGTTCGCCGCCGCCGGCAAGTCGATCGGCAAGAAGGACCTCGGCATGATCGCCATGGCCTACGGCAACGTCTACGTCGCGCAGGTGGCGATGGGCGCCAACCCGGTGCAGACCGTGCGCACGTTCCAGGAGGCGGCTTCGTGGCAGGGGCCGTCACTGATCATCGCCTACAGCCACTGCATCGCGCACGGCATCGACATGACCACCGGCTTCAGCCACCAGCGCGACGCGGTCAAGAGCGGCTACCTGACCCTCTATCACTACGATCCGCGGCTCGGCATGGGCGGTGCCGACCAGCCGCTGAAGCTCGACTCGCGCAAGCCGACGCAGCCGCTGGAGGACTTCGTGATGAAGGAGGGCCGCTACGCGATGTTGGCGCAGTCCGATCCGGCCCGCGCCAAGCAGCTGATGAAAGCGGCGCAGCACGATGCCGACGCCCGCTGGCAGCTGTACGAACAGGTCGCCGGCGTGCACCGCGTGGTGACCGAGGAGGGTCACTCGCCGGCGGCCGCCGCGGCCGCGGCGAGCGAGGAGAAACCCACAGCAGCGCGTTCCGAGGAGGCCGCAGAATGAGCATCGATCTACGCACCCGTTACCTCGGCCTGGAGCTCGCCCATCCGATCGTGGCTTCGGCCTCGCCGCTGACCGGTTCGATCGACAGCCTGAAGCGGCTGCAGGACGCGGGCATCGCCGCGGTGGTGCTCAAGTCGCTGTTCGAGGAGCAGATCGAGCACGAGGAGATGGCGGCGCACAACCTGATGGAGTACGGCGCCGAGCTTTCGCCGGAGGCGCAGGGGTTCTTCCCCGAGATGCAGTACAGCACCGGGCCGGACTCCTATCTCGAACTGATCAGCGAGGCCAAGCGGACGCTGCGCGTGCCGGTGATCGCCAGCCTGAACGGCTACACGTCGGGTGGCTGGACCAGTTACGCGCGCCGGTTCCAGGAGGCCGGCGCCGACGCGATCGAACTGAACGTGTACTTCCTGGCCGCCAGCATCGACGACACCAGCGCCGAGGTCGAGCAGCGCTACGTCGACCTGGTCGAGTCGGTGACGAGGCAGGTCAGCATCCCGGTGGCGGTGAAGGTGGCGCCGTACTTCAGCGCGATGGCCAACATGGCGGCCCGTCTGTCGAAGGTCGGCGCGCGCGGCCTCGTCCTGTTCAACCGCTTCCTGCAGCCGGACATCCTGCTCGACGAACTGGAGGTGGCGCCGCACCTGGTGCTTTCGACCTCGGACGAGCTGCGCCTGGCGCTGCGCTGGATCGCGATCCTGCGCGGCCGCGTCGACGCGAGCCTGGCCGCCACCGGCGGCGCGCACACGCCCGACGATGTGCTCAAGCTGCTGCTCGCCGGCGCCGACTGCGTGATGCTCGCCAGCAGCCTGCTGATGCGCGGCCCGAGCCACGTCGGCACCCTGGTCAAGGGCATCGAGGCCTGGATGAGCGAACGCGAGTACGCCTCGGTGGCGCAGATGAAGGGCTCGCTGAGCCAGCAGTCGTGCCCCGACCCCGACGCCTTCGAGCGCGCCAACTACATGAAGGCGCTGAAGTCGTACACGAGCGAATTCGCCTAGCCTCGCTTTGCGCCCAGAGCTACGCAGTAATCACGACCACCTACAGGAGATCACGATGGCACTTCTGATCAACGACGACTGCACGGCCTGCGACGCCTGCAAGCCGGTGTGCCCGAACGAGGCGATCAGCGCCGGCAGCCCCATCTACGTGATCGACCCGGGCAAGTGCACCGAGTGCGTCGGCGCGCACGACGACCCGCAGTGCATCGACGTCTGTCCGGCCGACTGCATCATTCCCGATCCGGCGCACGCCGAATCGAAGGACCAGCTGCTCGCCAAGTACCAGCGCCTGCACGGCTGAAGGCGGGGCAGCCGACTCGCAGGTGCGACGCGATCGACGTGCGTCGCGCCGCGCTCCGGCCTTCGTTGAGCGCAGTCAAGACCGCTCGCGCTGCGCCCGCTACCTTCTGCAGTGGAATGCATCGACGCATTCCCGCAGGAGGCCGCGACAGGGCTGCGGTCGGTGTGATCCGACGGCGGTCGCGGCTGCAGGCAGAGCAGGCGCACAGAGGCGGTCGTGCTGAGCCAGCCGGTCAGGAGCGTCATCGGGCAACACGGCTTCATCAAGGCGCCGCCGGGCACCACTGTGCGCGAGGCGGCGGAACTGATGGCACGAGGAAACGTCGGGGCGGTCGTCGTCGTCGAGGATGGGCGCCTGATCGGCATCTTCAGCGAACGCGACGCGGTCTTCCGCGTCGTCGCGCGCGGCCTCGAGCCGGCGAACACGCCGCTTGCCGACGTGATGACGCCGGCGCCCGTCACCATCGAGCCGAGCCGGTCGTTCGGCCATGCGATGGCCGTGATGCACGAGCATGGTTGCCGTCACCTCCCGGTCGTCGAGAACGGCAGGCCGATCGGCATCGTTTCAGCGCGCAACGCGCTCGATCCGGAACTCGAGGAATTCGTCTGCGAGGAGAAGCGTCGCCGGCACTTCCAGGCCGGCTGACGCCGCTGCGCCGCAACGGCCCGGGGGGCGGCGCGGCTGCGCCGGCGAAGCCGCATTCCGTTGATGGTCATCAAGAGGCGCGGCACTGCCCCCGCCTACGGTAGCGGAACCGAGAAAGCCGGGCTGGCACGGATTCCGTAACACGGCCCGGCGACTGAGACGCCGACAAATGCTGCTGCCACGCGAGAAGCCCGCGTAACGCATGCGCCGAGAGCGCGGCGCCCGACGGCGCTGCACGAGCCGAGCACCTGCCCACGTACGCCGCGAAGACTGCCGACGATGAACCCGTATGTCGTCTTCCTCCTCTACCTGATCGCGATCCTGAGCTTCGTCGGCCTGATGCTGCTGGCCAACAGGCTGCTCGGCCCGAAACCGGCGATGACGGCGCTGAAGCAGGAGCCGTTCGAGTGCGGCGCCACGCTGATCGACACGCGCGACGTGCATACCGTGCCGGTGAAGTACTACGCGGTGGCGATCGTCTTCATCCTGTTCGACCTGGAGACGGTGTTCCTCATCCTCTGGGTGCTCGCCGCGCAGCCGCTCGACGGCTTCATGATGGCCACCTTCGCGATCTTCATGTTCCTGCTGATCCTGGTGCTGCTCTACGTCTACCGGGCGCGCCTGGTCGAGGCGGTGACGGACTGACATGGGTGAGCGCACGATTCCGGTCCGGCCCGAGGGGCGCAAGTCGGCCGCCTTCGAGTACCTCTCCACGCGCAAGGACGAGCTGGTCGGCTGGGCGCGCAAGTTCTCGCTGTTCCCGTATCCGTTCGTCACCGCCTGCTGCGCGATGGAGTTCATGGCGGTGAGCTCGACGCCGTACGACACCGACCGCTTCGGCGCCGCGCTGCCGCGCTTCACGCCGCGCCAGTCGGACCTGCTGATGGTGGTCGGCACGGTCTCCCACAAGCAGGCGCCGATCCTGCTCAAGGTGTGGGAGCAGATGTGCGAGCCGAAATGGGTGATCGCCTTCGGCGTGTGCGCCACCAGTGGCGGCTTCTACAACAACTACGCCGCGGTGCAGGGCATCGACCGCATCGTGCCGGTCGACGTCTACATCCCCGGCTGCCCGCCGCGGCCGGAGATGGTGATCGACGGAATCATGCAGCTGCAGGACAAGATCGCCCACCAGCAGCACCTCATCGTCAACGACCGGTTCTGAGATGCCCGTCCTCTTCGACCGCGTCCGCGAGGTCCTGGCATCCAGGGTGAAGGAGGCGTCCGAGGCGCACGGCGTGCTGGTTCTGCAGGTTGCGCCGGGCGCCGTGCTCGATGTGGCCGGAGCGCTGAAGGAGCAGTTCCGCTTCGACATGTTCTCCGACGTGACCGCGGTCGACTGGCTCGGCCAGGAGCCGCGCTTCGAGGTCGTCTGGCACTTCTACTCGACGATGCACAAGCGGCGCGTGCGGATGAAGACGCGGGTGGCCGAAGCCGATCCGGCGGTCGCCTCGCTGAGCGGGCTGTACGGCTCGGCGCACTTCATGGAGCGCGAGTGCCACGAGATGTACGGCATCGTCTTCGCCGGCAATCGGGATCTCAGGCCGCTCCTGCTGTACGAGGGCTTCAAGGGGCACCCGCTGCGCAAGGACTATCCGAAGGAGCTCGAGCAGCCGCTGGTGCCGTACCGCGAGGGATACGAGATGCCGGGCGGGGAGTAGAGCGACAGTGGTGCCGGCACTTCCCAATCCGATCCGCCCGGCCTTCACCGAGCCGTCGCGCGACGACACGACGATCGTCAACATCGGCCCGTCGCATCCGGCCACGCACGGCACCATCCAGATCATCGCCGAACTGGACGGTGAGCGCGTGCTGCGCGCCGACGTGCACTGCGGCTACCTGCACCGCGGCTTCGAGAAGGAGTGCGAGGCGCACACCTGGCACAACCTGATCCCGTACGTCGACCGCCTGAACTACTGCTCGGCGCTGATCAACGACTTCGCCTACTGCGACGCGGTCGAGACCCTGATGGGCGTCGAGATCACGCCGCGGGCGAAGTACCTGCGCACGCTGCTCGCCGAGTACTCGCGGGTGGCCGACCACCTGACCTGCATCGCCGCGGCGCTGATGGAGCTCGGCGCGATGACCGCGTTCCTGTACCTGGTCACGATCCGCGACTACATCTACGAGCACCTCGCGGACCTGACCGGCGCGCGCGTGACCTACAGCTTCGGCCGCATCGGCGGCCTGGCGCGCGACCTGCCCGACGGCTGGCTCGCGCGCCTCGAGGAGATCCTCGCCCAGTCCGACGACTTCCTCGGCCGTGTGCACGGGATGGTCGACCGCAACCGCATCTTCATCGACCGCATGCGCGAGGTCGGCCGCATCTCGACCGCCGATGCGGTCAGCTACGGCTATACCGGCCCGATCCTGCGCTCGACCGGTGTACCGCGCGACCTGCGCAAGGACACGCCGTACCTCGCCTACGCCGAGCTGGACTTCGAGGTGCCGACCGGCATCATGGGCGACAACTACGACCGCTACTACGTGCGGATGCGCGAGATCGACGAGTCGATCCACATGATCCGCCAGCTCGCCGACCTGCTGCAGGAAAAGGGCCAGGGCCCGATCAGCGTCGACGACCGCCGCTGCGTGCTGCCGCCGAAGGCGCTCGTCTACGGCGAGATCGAGTCGCTGATCAACCACTTCAAGCTGGTCATGGAAGGTCCGCAGGTGCCGGCCGGCGAGGTCTACGTCGCGCACGAGGGCGCCAACGGCGAGCTCGGCTTCTACCTCGTCAGCACCGGCGGCGGCACGCCGTACAAGGTCCACTGCCGAGCCCCGAGCTTCGTGCACATGGGCGGCGCGCACCTGATGCTCGAGGGCTACCAGCTCGCCGACATCGTGCCCACGTTCGGCTCGATCAACATGATCGGCGGGGAGTGCGACCGGTGAGCGCGCCCGGCCGCCCGAAGCGCTCACCCCGGAGCGCGCAGCGCGGAGGGAAAGCCCAATGAGCGCGCCCGGCCGTCCCGAAGCGCTCAACCCGGAGCGCGAAGCGCGGAGGGAAGGTCCGATCAACGCGCCGAGCCTTCCTTCGATGCGCCACCTGCAGGCCGAGTTCGAGGCGATGAAGGCGCGCTATCCGGCGGGCTTCGACTCCTCTCTGACGCTGCCCTGCCTGCGCCGGATCCAGCAGGAGCGCGGCTACGTCGCCGACCAGGACATCGACTGGCTGGTCGAGTACCTCGGCGTGCCGCGCATCCAGGTCGAGGAGGTGCTGAGCTTCTACACGCAGTTTCGCCGCGCGCCGATCGGCCGCTGGCACGTGCAGGCCTGCCGCAACGTGTCGTGCTCGATGCGCGGCGCCGAGCGGCTGATCGACCGTCTCAGCCGCAGGCTCGGCGTGAAGGTCGGCGAGACCACCGCCGACGGCCGCTTCACCCTGTCGGTAGTCGAGTGCCTGGGCTCGTGCGGCACCGCGCCGGTGGTGATGGTCAACGACACCTACCACGAAGTGATGGACGCGGCGAAGCTCGACCGGCTGATCGGAGAACTGAAATGACGGGCCGCCGGCTGATCATGGACTTCCCGATCACGGCGACCTCGCACCTGATGCCGGATTACCGGGCGCGCGGCGGCTACGAGGCGCTGCGCCGGGCGGTGACCACGCTCAAGCCGGAGGACGTCACCAGGGAAGTGACCGCCTCCGGCGTGCTCGGCCACGGCGGCGCCGCCTTCCCGGTCGGCCGCAAGTGGGCGGTGGTGAAGCTCGGCGACGGGCAGCCGCACTACCTGTGCGCCAACGCCGACGAGGGCGAGCCCGGCACCTTCAAGGACCGCTGGATCCTCGAGCACGCGCCGCACCTGCTGCTCGAGTCGATGCTGATCGCCTGCTACGCGCTGCAGGTGCGCAACTGCTTCGTCTACATCCGCGGCGAGTTCGACCAGCCGTACCGCCGCCTGGCCGCGGCGGTCGAGGAAGCGTACGCCGCCGGTTACTTCGGCGAGAACATCCTCGGCACCGACTTCTCCTGCGACATCGTCGTCTACCGCGGCGCCGGCTCGTACGTCTGCGGCGAAGCCTCGGCGCTGATCACCTCGATCGAGGGCAAGAAGGGCTATCCGCGCAACCGGCCGCCGCGGCTGACGGTGCGCGGGCTGTACCAGCGGCCGACCGTGATCAACAACGTCGAGACGCTGGCGAACGTCGCCATCATCATGCGCATCGGCGCCGAGGAGTTCCGCAAGATCGGCCTGCCGAAGAGCCCGGGCACGCAGCTGGTGTCGATCTCCGGCCACGTCAGCAGGCCGGGCGTCTACGAGCTCGAGTACGGCTACCCGCTGGCGAAGTTCATCTACGAGGACTGCGGCGGCGTGCTCGGCGGCAGGCCGCTGAAGTGCATCATCCCCGGCGGCATCTCGACCAAGGTGATGACGGCGAAGGACATCGAGGGCGTCACCTACGACCACAAGGCGATGGAGGCGGCCGGCTCGCAGGTCGGTTCCGGCGGCATGGTGGTGATCGCCGAAGGCACCTGCATGGTGCGCCTGCTGCAGGTGATGCTGCGCTTCTACCACCACGAGTCCTGCGGGCAGTGCACGCCGTGCCGCGAGGGCATGGGCTGGATGCACCGGGTCATCGACCGCATCGTCGCGGGCGAGGGGCGGCCGGAGGACATCGACACGCTGGTCCGCATCTCCAACGCCAACGACGGCACGACCATCTGCGGCATGGGCGACGCGGCCGGCTACGCGACGGTCGGCATCATCGCCAAGTACCGCGACGAGTTCGAGTACTACATCGCCAACAGGCGGTCGAAGTGCGAAGGCCGGCTGGAAGTCGCGGAGGCCGTTGATGCCTGACTTCTTCATCAACGGCCAGCCGGTCCACGCCGAGAAGGGCCAGACGGTGATGCAGGCGGCGCTCGCCGCCGGCTTCTACATACCGTATTTCTGCTGGCACCCGCACCTGTCGGTGGCCGGCAACTGCCGCGTCTGCGTGGTCGAGGTCGAAGGCGAGAGCGGCGGCGAGAACTGGTCCGAGATCGCCTGCAACATGCCGGTGTCGGAAGGCATGCGCGTGCTGACCGACTCGGAAGGCGTGCGCAGGCTGCGCAAGCAGACCCTGCAGTTCATCCTCCTGAACCACCCGGTCGACTGCGGCATCTGCGACAAGGCCGGTGAGTGCATGCTGCAGGATCACCACTACGCCTACAACGGCGAGCCGTCGGTCTCGACGGTGCCAAAGGTCAAGGCGACCAAGTACTTCCCGCTGTCCAGCCGCATCGTTCTCGACAACGAGCGCTGCATCGTCTGCTCGCGCTGCATCCGCTTCACCCGCGAGATCTCGAAATCGCACGGGCTCGGCATCCAGAACCGCGGCGATCACTCGCTGGTGCGTGCCGCCGAGAGCGGGGTGTTCGAGACCGACGCGTACTCGGACAACGTGGTCGACCTCTGCCCGGTCGGCGCGCTGCTGGCGAAGAACTTCCTGCACAGGGCGCGCGTGTGGTACCTGCAGGCCACGCCGTCGGTGTGCCCCGGCTGCGCGCGCGGCTGCACGGTGAAGCTGTGGCAGCGCAGGCGCGAGTGGAAGCTGAACCACCTCGACCCGAGGCAGAACACCGAGATCGCGCGCGTGACGCCGCTCGCGAACCCGGCGGTGAACGGACCGTGGATGTGCAACAAGGGCCGCGACCTGGCGCAGTTCTTCGGCCGGGCGCGCGCCGGGCAGCCGATGCTCGAGGGCAGGCCGGCGGCCCTCGGGGAGGCGCTCGCCGCCGCGCGGCGGCTGATCGACGACGCGGGCCGGCGGGTGGCGCTGGTGTCGAGCTGGGGTTCGAACGAGGAGCTGGCGGCGTTCAAGGCGCGGCTCGCCGGCCGCTTTACCTGCTTCGTCAAGCGGGACAGTCTGCCGGCGCCCGGCGAGCCGCTGCAGGACGACCTGCTGATCCGCGCCGACAAGAACCCGAACACGGCCGCGGCGCAGCAGCTCTTCGGAACCGCCCCCATTGCCTTTCCGGACGGCACCGACCTGGTCCTGGTCTGGGGCGAGGGCGCCGACTTCGCGGCCCTGCCGCGCGGCGCGAAGGTCATCTTCCTGAACGCCTGGCTGGCGCCGGAGAACGGCCACGCCGACGTGTTCGTGCCGATCAGCGTCCAGACCGAGCGCGCCGGCCGCTACACGAACTTCGCGGGCCACGTCAGCCGCTTCGAGCGCTGCTCCGTCGCGGCGCCCGGGGTGGCGCACGCCGAGGACGTCTTCGCCCGTCTGGCCGCCACGGCGGAGGTTGCATGAGCGCCGCCCGGCCGTCCGCAGGCGCGCTGGCCCGGCAAGCGCGGCCGTGGGGTGCCTGCAGCGCGACGGGGGCGACATGATCCAGGACCTCGTCGTCTACGTGGCGTTCATCACCTACGCGATCAGCGTGCTGATGGGCTTCGGCACCCTCCTCACCTGGGTCGAGCGCAAGCAGGCGGCGGTGATGTCCGACCGCATCGGCGCCAACCGCGCCTACCTGCGCATCCCGTTCACGCAGATCAGGCTCGTCTGGTGGGGGCTGTTCCACGGCATGGCCGACGGCCTGAAGCTGCTGCTGAAGGAGGACTTTCAGCCGAAGACCTACGACTGGTACGCCTACATGGTGGCGCCGTGGGTCGTGTTCACGCCGGTGCTGCTGGTCTTCGCCGTCATTCCGTTCGGCGGCGTGCTGATCCCGGGCGAGCTGATCCCGCCGCTCGCCGGCTGGTTCGGCGACCGCGCCTACCCGATGCAGATCGCGCGGCTCGACGCCGGCCTGCTGATCGTCTTCGCCTTCGGCGGCATGACGATCATCGGCGCGATGCTGGCCGGCTGGTCCTCCGCCAACAAGTTCTCGCTGCTCGGCGCGCTGCGCGCCGGCAGCCAGATGATCTCCTACGAGCTGATCATGGCCATGACCCTGCTCGGCCTGATCCTGATCTACGGCACCATCAACCTCGACGAGATCGTCCGCCAGCAGTCCGGCGTGGTGCTCGGCGTCCTGCCGGCGTGGGGCATCGTCTACCAGCCGTTCGCCGCCACCCTGTTCATGGCCGCGGCGATCGCCGAGAACAAGCGCATCCCGTTCGACCTGCCCGAGGCCGAGAGCGAGCTCATCGCCGGCTACTTCACCGAGTACAGCGGCATGAAGATGGGCCTGTTCATGTTCGCCGAGTTCATCGAGATCGCGATCATCGCGTCGCTGTTCACCACGCTGTTCCTCGGCGGCTACAACCTGCCGTACATGAGCGACGCCGGTTTCTCCTTCCCCGGCGGCTACCAGCTCGCGATGAGCCACGGCGCGGTGGTGATCACCCAGCTCGCGGTGTTCCTGGCCAAGGTCTTCGTGATCTGCAGCTTCCAGATCCTGATCCGCTGGTCGCTGCCGCGCTTCCGCTGGGACCAGGTGCTGCGCTTCGCGTGGAAATTCATGTTCCCGCTGGGCCTGGCCAACCTGATCGTCACCGTCGTGTTCGTCTGGCTGCTGCAGTGAGGCGCGCATGACTGCCCGCAGGCCCTACGTCCGCAAGCAGTACTGGAACGAGCCGCAGATGGGCGTCTGGGAGCGCGCCTACCTGCCCGAGATCCTGCGCGGCCTGGCGATCACGAGCACCGTCTTCCTGCGCAACATGTTCAGGTGGATGACCGGCCGCAAGGGCGCGCTGACCACCTACTACCCGGAGGAAACGCGCTGGGACTACGCCGCCGGCAACCGCGGCAAGCACATCCTGACCCGGCGCGCCGACGGCAGTCCGCAGTGCATCGCCTGCAACATGTGCGCCACCGTGTGCCCGGCGCGCGTGATCGAGATCGACGCGGGCTTCGACCCGAACGACGCCGCGCACCCGAAGTTCCCGACCCGCTTCGCGATCGACTATTCGCGCTGCATCTTCTGCGGCCTGTGCGTCGAGGCCTGCCCCGAGGATGCGATCCGCATGGTCAAGGAAGTGCCGAACCTGCCGAGCCGGGACCGCCGCACGATGTGGATCGCGCGCGAGGAACTGCTGAACTGGCAGCCGCGCGACGACGTCGCCAAGCGCTATCCGCCGCCGCCGTCGGCCGCGGCCGGGAGCGGATCATGATCGAGTCGCTGCTCGCCGGGCTGGACACGCTGCTGCTGGTGGTGTTCGCCGCCGGCGCCCTGATCGGCGCCCTGCTGATGATCGTGCTGCGCCAGCCGATGCGGGTGGCCACGGCGCTGATCTCGACGATGGTGTTCCTCGGCGGGATCTACGGCCTGCTCGGCGTGCACTTCATCGCCGCCTTCCAGGTGCTGATCTACGTCGGCGCGGTGATGGTGTTCATGGTCTACGTGATCATGATGCTCGACCCGCGCGACCCGGCCATCCAGAGCCGCTTCTCCAGGCTGCTGGTGCCCGGGGTGGCCGGCTTCGCCTGCCTCGTCTTCGTGCTGGTCGGCGCCACCTGGAAGGCCGCCCCGGCGCCGCCGGCGGGCGTGCCCGAGGGCTTCGGCCTGCAGCAATTCGCGGTGATCTTCCTGCGCGAATACTGGCTGCACTTCGAGCTCACCTCGGTGCTGCTGGTGGCGGCGATCGTCGCCGCGGTGGCGGTGGTCAAGCTGAACCGGAGGGGATGATGGACAAGGTTCAGCTGCTCATCGGGCTGGCGGTGGCGCTGTTCGCGATCGGCCTCACCGGCGTGATCGTCCGCCGCAACCTGCTCGTGATGCTGATGTGCATGGAGCTGATGCTCAACGGCGTCAACCTGAGCCTGGTGACCTTCGCCCACCAGATGGCCGAGGCGGCTGGCGCGGTGCTGGTGTTCCTGATCTTCGTCGTCGCCACCGCGGAGATCGCGGTGGCGATCCCGATCGTGCTGCTGCTGGTCAAGCGCAAGGGCTCGCTCGA
>Ga0209254_10000318_pt1 | contig 37001 bp, 33 predicted proteins | sample FrelakmetDIP11DI_FD_187148 | JGI IMG/M metagenome (GOLD analysis project Ga0209254, IMG submission 187148) | Freshwater lake sediment microbial communities from the University of Notre Dame, USA, for methane emissions studies - DIP11 DI (SPAdes)... | ecosystem: Environmental > Aquatic >... | reverse complement strand
GTCAGTGGCAGCGGCGGCAGTGCCGCGGACGCGCGCTGGGTGGCCAGCTTGCCCAGCAGCGGCAGCATGGCGGCGCCAACGGCGCTGCGGACCAGGAAATGGCGGCGGCTGGAATCGTGCAGGCTCATGATCGTGCTCCGGTGGGTTTGTCGCAGCCTAGTCGGCGGTCGGCCGCGCCCGACATGATGCAGGTCAAGTCGGGGCCACATCCGGGGCGGAAACCGCAGGCACGAAGGCATCCGAATAGCAGGCCTCCGGCCCGAGTCCCTGGGCGATGAAGGCCGGCACCGCCGCGTCGACCATCTGCACGGAACCGCAGACGTAGAGTTCATGGCCGCGCAGGTCGGGGTAGTCCTCCAGGATCGCCTCGTGCACCAGCCCGGTCCGGCCGATCCACCCCGGCGCGGCCGAGGGTTGCGACAGCACGGTGACGAAACTGAACTGCGGATGCTCGCGCCGCCAGCGCTCGAGCAGCTCGCGCATGTAGAGGTCGTCCGGATCGCGCACGCCCCAGTAGAGCCGCATCGGGCGCGCGATGCCGCGGTGGAAGGCGTCCTCGATGATGCTCTTGAGCGGCGCGAAGCCGGTGGCGCCCGCCACGAGCAGGATGGGGCGGTCCCCGGCATGCAGGGTGAAGCGTCCCAGTGGCGCCTCGAAGCGCACGATGTCGCCGACGCGCATGCGCGTGAACACGTGATGGGTGAACCGCCCGCCCGGGATCAGGCGCACATGCAACTCGACCAGCGCATTGTCGTGCGGCGGATTGGCGAACGAGAACGCGCGCCGCTGGCCGTCGGCTAGCAACACGTTGAGGTACTGCCCCGCGGCGAATTCGATGTGCGCGCCCTCGGGCAGCGACAGCAGCAGTCGCATGACCGTCGGGCCCAGTCGCTCCATCTTCTCGACCCGCCCCGCGTACAGCCGGATCGAGGGTGTCCCGGACGCCTCCAGCGTCGCCACCTCGACCTCGATCTCGACGTCGCCCAGGGGCGTCGCGCAGCACATCAGCGCCTTGCCGGCCTCGCGCATCGAGGGCGACAGCACCGCGGGCTGGTAGCTGCCGTGGTCGACGCGGCCGTTGAGCACGCTGCACACGCACACGCCGCAGCCGCCGTTGCGGCATTCATAGGGCAGGACGAGGCCCGCGCGCAGGCCGGCCTCGAGCAGGGTCTCGCCGGCGCGCGCCGGCACCTGCTTCGCGCCCGGATGCATCGCCACCTTGAACTCGCGTTGGCCGCCGCGTCGCGGCATGCGCAACCAGGGCAGCAGGGCGAGCAGCGCCGTCGCCAGCCCCACCAGCGCCCACACAGCGCCCGGCGGCCAGCGATACAGCAAGGGATAGACCGGCAGGAAGAACCAGTCCAGGCGCACCGAAACCACCGAGGTCGCAAGATCCGCGGCCCCGCCCTGGCTGTGGGCCGGCAACAGCAGCGCCAGCACCAGCAGCGTCGACAGCACGCCAAGGGCGATCGGTCGTGGCGGCTGGGTGCCGGCCTTGGGTACGCGTTGCACATGGACCCAGATCAGCAGCAGCACCAGCAGCGACACGCCGATATGGATGAAGGCCAGGAGCGAGAACAGGCGGTCGTTGACGCTGGCGGGGTAGATGAAATTGCGGATCAGCGTGCCGCCGAAACCGGGCAGCGAGTCCAGCCACTCGAAAGTGGCGACCGTCACCAGTTGCGAGAGGCGGTCCCACGGCAGCATGTAGCCGTTGATGCCGGCGATGTAGACCAGCCACACCAGCCCGATCCCGGTCAGCCACGAGAAGGCGCGGAAACCGCGCAGCCGGTCGAAGGCGAACCAGCGCAGCATGTGCACCAGCATGACCGTGACCATCGCGTCGGAGGCGTAGCGATGCACGCTGCGCAGGATGCCGCCGGCGTACCACTGGCCGCGGCTCAGGCCCTCGACCGAGGCATAGGCTTCGGCGACGCCGGTGTCGAAGAAGGCGTAGAGATACAGCCCGGTCGCGGCGATGATCCAGAACAGGAAGAACGCGATTGCGCCGAGGTGGTAGAGCGGATTGAGGCGGTCGCCGAAGGCGCGGTTGAACAGCGCCTCGACGCGCATGAACACCGCGCGCAGCCCGGCCTGGAGCCAGCCGATCATCGCGCGGGCCGCGCGACCGGATCGGGGTCGGGATCGCGGCTGCCGGGCCGCAGGGCCTTGAGGACCACCACCACGAACAGCAGGCCGCCGATGATCGCGACCAGCCCGCCCAGTCCCATCAGGCCCATGCCGGCGATCTCCGAGCCGCTGCGCAGGACCTGCTCGGCGCCCGCGACCTTGCGCTGCACGCCATAGCCGCCGGACCACACCAGTCCGACGATGTGCATCAACTGCCCGGCGCCGTACAGGGTCGGCTGCCAGGTCGCCATCCGGCCGGCCGGCGCGCGGTAACCCAGTTGCGGCAGCAACAGGTACACCAGGCCCATCAACGCCAGCGTGACCCCGACGATGCAGCCGTGGTAGTGCGCCGGGATCTTGACGTTGCTGCCGCTGATGAACACGCCGATGAGCCCGCCGGCGGCGAACAGCGCGATCGACGCGACCAGCGCGGCGCGCAGCGGCGCGTCGGCGGGCCGGTTCGGGCGCCCGCCGCGGGCCAGCGCCAGCACCACGGCCAGGCCGATCGGCACGATCGAGACGCCGCCGCCCAGGCGCATCGCCCAGGTGTGCAGCGCGCGGTGCTCGACCGAGGCCACGTCGTGGGCGAGGTAGGCGTACGGCGTCACGAACACGCTGGCCAGCGCCAATGCCAGCATCAGGAGCGTGATGCGCGGGCTCAACGGCACGCGCGCGCCGATCGCGCTGGCCAGCCACAGCCACGCCACCAGCATCAGCAGGGTCCAGGCGAACTGCAGCGCGTGGCCGCCGCCCCAGAACAGGATCTCGTAGTACGCCTTGCCGTCGAGGCCCGGCGGGGTCAGCGCGAGCGACGCGGCGAAGGCGAGCAGCGCGACCGCGGCCGAGATCGCGCTGGCGCTGAGGCCGAAGCGTAGTGCGCCACCGCCGTCGAAGGCGGGGCCGAGCGCGGGCGCCGCCAGCAGCGTGCGCACCACCAGCACGGTGCCACCGAGGCCGAACAGCGCCAGCCCGCCGAGGAACACCGGTCCGGCGAGCACCGGGATGTAGTTCGCCATGATCGCCTCGCCGCCGCCGGCGAATGGCGCGATCGCCATCCCCAGCGCGCCGGCGCCGCACAGGCCCAGCGCCAGCCACGCCGCGCGCGTGGCCAGCGGGCGGCTGCCGATGCTCCACAGCATCCCGGCGATGGCCACGAACCACACCAGCACCGACAGGTCCACGTGCACCACCAGCGCCACGCGGAAGAAATCGCCCACCGGCAGCCAGCGATTGAGCCCCGGCGTGCGCGCCAGCACCAGCAGCACCGAGAACACGCCGGAACCGACCAGCGCCAGCAGCCCGAGGCCGAGCCAGCCGCGCACCAGCGCGCGCTGCGTGCCGGCGGGCACCGCGAGCACGAAGCGCGAGGCGCTGGAAGCCGTGGCCTGCGCCGGCATGCCCGCCACGACGTCGAACGCGTCCGCGCCGCTGTTCATCGCAGGGTGATCCGGTGCCGTTCGGAATCGAAATCGACGACCAGGATCTGCGCGGCCGCAAGTTCCACGTCTTCCTCGAGCACGTAGTCGAAGCCCGGGCTGCGCGGATCGTCCTTGAGCCGCACCGCGATCCGGTGCGGGCCGGCGGCGACTTCCTGGCGGTGGTAGACCGCGGCCGCGCCATCGCGCGAGAGCCCGGAGGGCTGCGCGACCCGGCGGTAGGCCGGCACGCCGTCGATGTCGAGTTCGACCGTGACCGGCGAACGTTCGCGCGGGCAGCGCGTGGGCGCGCGCATGTTCGGCGGCAGCCTGGCCAGTTCCTCTGGCGTCTGCTCCTGGCACTCGCCGAGGCGCTCGCCGTGGTGCACGAAGCTGAGCTTGACCAGCGCCCGGTCCGGCGCGAGGTGCTGGTAGGCCGGCCAGCGCGAGAACAGCGCGATCGCGGCGGCGAAGGCGCCGTAGAGCAGGAACTGCCCGATCCAGATCCCGACCCGCTTCATCGCGCGGCCCTCGCGCCAGTGGCGCGCGAAGGCGCTGCCGTGGCCGTGCCGGCCGCCATGGCCTCGACCGCGGCCAGCAGGGCCGGTTCGTCGCCGGGGCCGGCCTGGACCAGGCGCAGGCGCGCGGCCGGCACGCCATCGCGCAGCCGCGGTTCTCGTTCGCGCGCCAGGCGCTGCGCGGTCCAGCGCGCACCGAGGCGGAACTCGCAGGCGTGCTCGCGACACGTCGCGACCACCACGCCGGCCGCCCCGCCGCGCAACGCGTACTCGATGAACGAGGGCGGCAGCATGCCGGTGCAGGCGAGGCTGAAGGCGGCGACGTCGTCGCGCGCGAGCGCGTGGACGTCGGCGCCGTGGTCGCAGCCATAGACCACGATGCGCCGCGCCCCGCCGGCCTGCCCCAGCGCCTGTTCCAGGCGTCGCCGCAGCGCATCGAGGGGCCACTGCGGCATGTCGATGCCCGTGGCCAGCGCGCGCGTGCTGCGGAACGGCGTCGAGGACGGGCACGAGCCGACGCAGATCCCGCAACTGGCGCAGCGGTCGGCCTCCACCACCGCGATCTGGCGGCCACGGCGGCCGTCCGGATGCGGCGCGAGCGTGATCGCGGAATAGGGGCAATCGTGGACGCAGCGGCGACAGCCGTTGCAGTTGTCGGCATCGACCAGCGCGACCGCGGCGGGCGCGGCCGCGCGCCGCAGCGGCAGCAACAGCAGGACGAGCACGACGCCGGCGACCAGCGCCCACGCGGTTCCCGCGCTGCCCGCGTACGCAAGCGCGTGCAGGTGCAGCAGGATCCAGTCGTACGCGAGCGTGGCTGGCGCCACGCCGAGGTCCGCGGGCGCCTGGCTGTGTACCGGCACCACCAGGGCCAGCAACGCCATGCTGGCGCCGAAGCCCAGCGCCAGCGCGCGCGGCGGCCACACCGCGGGCCGGCCGATGCGCTGGAGGTGGAACCAGAGCCCGAACAGCAGCAGCAGCGGCACGCCGAGGTGGATGAAGACCAGCAGCGAGAACAGGCGATCGTCGACCGCGGCCGCGTCGATGAAATTGCGGGTCAGGGGCGAGGCGAAGAGCGGCAGCGCGTCCAGCATCTCGGCGCTCGCCACGGCGGAAAACTGGCCGAGCTGGTCCCAGTTGAGCCACAAGCCGCCGATGCCGCTGACGTAGGCCATCACCAGCAACGGCACGCCGGTGAGCCAGGTGGTGCGGCGGAACCCGCGGTAGCGTCCGAGCACCCATTCGCGCAGCAGGTGCAGCAGCGTCACCAGCACGAAGGCATCGGCGGCATAGCGATGCAGGCTGCGCAGCCAGCCGCCGGCCAGCGGCTGCTCGCGCGACAGCGCATCGATCGAAGTCCACGCGCCGCCGACCGAGGTGTCAAAGGCGACATAGAGGTAGGTCCCGCTCACGAGCAGCGCCGCGAACAGCAGGCAGGCGAGCGCGCCCAGGTGCGCGAGCGGGTTGCCGCCATCGGGGAAGACCCGGTCCAGGGCCCGTTCGAGCGCGATCCATGCGCGCCGCAGCGGCCCCTGCTCCGCGCGTCGCGGATCCATCACGTGGCCTGCGGCCGGCGTGCGGCGCGGCGCGCGCGCCACTCCTGCAGCACGAACCACAGCATGGCGAGGATGAAGGTCGCGCCGCCGGCGATCTGCAGGTACAGCGAGTAGTCGACCCGGTAGGTGCCGGTGACCGGGTCGTAGACAGAGCACAGGATCCGGACCCGGCCGAGCAGGTCGGTCCAGCCCGTGCTCTGCGCGACCAGCGCGCCGGTGACCAGTTGCCGCAGCGGCTCGCCCAGCGCGTCAGCGGTGAAGGCGTCGCCGTAGACCTGGCGGTAGAGTCGGCCCTGGGCATCGAGCACGCTGACCTGCAGCGTGTGGTCGAAGCCGATCGGCGTGGGCGCGAAGCTGAAGCCGAAGTCGCGCGCCAGCGCGGCGACGTCGCCCGTGGCGGGACTGAGGAACTCCCAGTTCGGCTCCTCGATGCGCTGCTGCGCGGCGAACTGGCGCAGCGCCTGCGGCGAGTCGGTCGGCTGGTTGAAACCGATGCTGACCACGTTGAACTGCGCGTCGCCGAAGCGCCCGCGCATGCCCTCGACCGCACGCCGCAGCGCGCGCGAGCTGGTCGGGCAGACCTGGAAGCAGCCGCTGTAGATGAAGTTCACCAGCAGCGGCTTGCCGCGATAGCTGGCCAGCGCCACCGGGTTGCCCGCGCGGTTGCGCAGCGTGTAGTTGGCTGGGGTGCCGCCCAAGGCCTCGCGGCTGGCGCGCATCGCAATCCCGGGATCGAGGCCGTATGCCGCTGGCGGCGCGGCGGTCGCGGCCGCTGGCGGCGCCACGCGCGCGACCGGACCATGCACGGTCTGCGCCTGCAGCGGCGCAATGCTCGTGACCAGCCCCAGCGCGACGCCGGCCAGCGCGCGGCCGGCCGCCGCCACACGCGTGCGGAAATGGGGTCCGGGCACTGGCGTCGGCCGGGTTAGCGCAGCGCGGCGTCGACGCAGGCCGCGGCCAGCACCGCACTGAGCTGGACCAACGAGGCCAGGAAACAGGCGATCGCGGTCTGCCGGTTCGGCATTCTTGCCAGCTGCCACGCCTTGCGCAGGAAATGCGCACCGCCGGCCAATGCGCCGGCGAGGTATACCAGGCCGGCGCCGAAGAACACCGGCACCAACGAGGCGAGGACCAGCGCCAGCGTGCTGGCCAGGACGATTTGCGCCGCGCGCGCGTTGCCGACCACGACCGGCAGCATCGGCACGCCGGCGCGCGCGTAGTCGTCCCGGTTCGCGATCGCCAGGCTCCAGAAGTGCGGCGGCGTCCACAGGAACAGGACCAGTGCGTAGAGCCACGGCAAGGTGCCGAGCTGGGGGTCGGCGGCGGCGGCGCCGGCCAGCACGGCGAAGCTGCCGGCCAGCCCGCCGACCACGATGTTGAGCCAGGTGCGGCGCTTGAGCCACATGGTGTAGACCACGCCATACACGAAGGCGCCCAGGAACACGAAGCTCGCCGCCAGCGGATTGACCACGACCCACGCCGCGGCGATCGCCCCGCCCAGCATCGCCGCCATCAGCACCAGCCAGGCCGGATGCCGCGGCAACGCGCCGGTGACGAAGGGACGCGAACGCGTGCGCGCCATCAGGCGATCGCTGTCGTGCTCGTGGTAGTGGTTGAAGGCGCCGGCGCTGGCCGACGCGACCAGCGTGGCCAGCGCCAGCACCAGGACCTGCCAGGCGCTGGCGTCGCGGCCCGGGGTGGCGATGAAGCCGACCAGGGCGGTGACCATGATGAGCACGCCGATGCGCAGCTTGAACAGGCTCAGCACGTCGCGCAGCAGCGACGCGAGGGGACGGGTACTTTCAACTAGCGCGGTGTTCATGGCGATGGGTCTCGATGCGGGGCGCGGGCGTCGTGGCGGGGAGACGCCGGTGCGGGGCTTGCCGCGGCGGCATGGCGACCGCCGCGGCCGTGCACGCTCAGCTCAGGCCCCACAGCGTCGACAGGTACTTCCAGTTGATGAAGTAATAGAGGACGAACGAAACCAGGAACACCATCGCGAGCACGAAGGTCCCGGGTGCGGCGAAGCCCATGGAGCCATAGGTCTGCACCGCCAACAGCGGCGCCGTCGGTGGGATCGGCGTGGTCTGCGCGCTGGCCACCCCGCTGTCGAGGCGCTTGCCCCACAGCAGCGAGCCGACCGTGATGTAGATGTAGATCGCGCCGCCGACGATCGCGGCGCTGCCGGCGATGCCGACCAGGCCCATCATCAGGTACGCCGCGCCCGGCCATTCGTAGGCCAATGCCGCCCCGCTGAAGGCCATGTCCCAGTGCCGCCGCGACACACCGAGGGTGCCGGCGCCCATCATCACCAGGCAGAAGAAGTACATCGACAGGCCGAACAGGTACGGCTGCCACTTGGCGAGTCCGGGATTGATCATCTCGCGCCGGAACAGCACCGGGATGAGGAAATAGGTCAGGGCCATGAACGTCAGCGTGGTGCCGATCACGACCGTGGCGTGGAAATGCCCGGGCACGTAGATGGTGTTGTGGATGAGCATGTTGAGCTGCTCGGTACCCATCATCACGCCCGAGATCCCGCCGAGGAAGCCGAAACCGATCAGCGAGATGAACACGCCGGAGAACACCGGATTGCCCCACGGCGCCTTGCGCAGCCACTCGAACAGGCCCTTGTTGTAGCCCTTGCGCCGCTGCGCGACTTCGATCGCGCCGGGGATGGTCAGGCCATGGATCATCGAGGCCAGCACCGCGAAGTACATGAAGTAGCTGGTGTTGATCACCTTCCAGCCGGTGCTCAGGCCGGGATCGGCCAGCAGGTGGTGCGCGCTGGCGAGCTGCAGGAACAGGATGTAGAGCAGGAACGCGCCGCGGCTGACCCGCTCCGACATCGGCGTGGCGCCGAACGCGATCGCGGCCACCGCGTACCAGATCGAGATGTGGGCGGCGACGTTGATCTGCTGCGAGGAATGGCCGAAGGCCCACCAGATCGTGCGATAGACCAGCGGGTCGACCGAGTCGATCAGCCCCAGCGACAGCAGGTAGGTCGGGATCAGGATGATCGCGCCCGAGGTGATGGTGAACACCGCGATGATGCAGGCGGTGATCGCGCCGAAGGTCACCAGCGGCACCGAGCCCTGGTAGGTCTTGTCGCGCTTGGCCACCACCAGGGTGCCGAGGAACACGAAGCAGGCGACCAGCGCGCCGACCGCGAACAGGATCAGCCCGAGGTAGAACGAGGGCGCGGCCATCATCGGCACGTACGAGGTCATCATCACGCTCGACGCGCCCTGGTACACCGCCACGTTGTTGGTGACCGCGCCGATCAGCATAAGCGCGAAGGCCACCCACGCGATCTTCGGCGTGGCCAGCCGGCAGCGCAGCAGGGTCGAGGCGCAGAAGTACAGCACCGCGATCTCGAAGAAGATGATCCAGAAGATCAGCATGTCGATGCCGTGCGCGGTCAGCACCTGGTAGAAGGTGTCGGCCTCCAGCCAGTGCACCGCCGGCCAGCGCGTCAGCACCACGCCAATGGCGAGGATGCCGCCGATCAGCAGGAACACCACCGCCGCGACGGCGTTGGCGATCATCAGCTTCTCGGCATGGGATTCGAACTGCAGCCCCGAGCGCGGGCAGGTCCGGTAGGTCGTTGCGATGGACATGGCCGCCCCCTCAGTTCACGTAGATGCGGCCGACCATCGTGTGATGGCCGATCCCGCAGTATTCGTTGCACACCACCGAGTACGTGCCGGTCGAGTTCGGCGTCACGGTCACCACGTGCTCGTAGCCCGGCACCACCTGGATGTTGATGTTGGCGGGCTGGAGCGAGAAGCCGTGGTTGTAGTCCATCGAGGTCAGGTGCAGGCGATAGGTCTCGCCCTTCTTGAGCTCGAGGATCGGCCAGAAATTCCACAGGCGCGCGATCAGGTACACGTCGCTGCCTGGTGGCGGCGCGACCACCGGGATCTGGGCGTCGGTCTCGGTTCGCACCGTGTACTGGTCGACCATCGCCTGGGTCTTGAGCGCGAACTGGTCGGGCGTGGTGCGGTAGGTCTCGGTCGAGAGGTTCTGGCTGCCGAAGGCGTGCCAGTAGATCATCATGAAGAACATCACCATGCACCAGACGAATGCGATGGCGATCCAGGTGCCTTCGACGCGATCCAGTGGATGCTTCCACCAGAGGCGTTCGGAAGGGGGCAGTATTGCGCTCATGGTCGCTTCCCCGGGGTTGTGCGGCGGGTCCTGCGCGGACTACTTCGCGACCGGAATGGTCAGGATGTCGATGACGCCCCACAGGGTGTAGACCACCATGGGAATCATCACGCCGAGGAACAGCAGCAGGAACGGGTTGTCCAGCAGCTGCTGCATCATCGGGACCTTCTCGCCTTCCTGTTGGGTCTCGCTCATCGCCGACTCTCCCTGCGCATGCCTTGGCCGAACCGGCGCCCGCCGGCGGTCCGCTGCTATATGCCTCCCGGGCGCCCGACGCGGCCTTGACCTAGGTCAACGGGAAGTGAGATAGGGGATTTCCGGGGGTGACAGCGCCGCATCCTTGCTGGATGCTTGCGCAATCGCGGTGGCACCCGAAGGAGCAGGCGAGTGGCGAGTACGATCGATGCGGGCGCGACCGCCAGCCGCGTCCGCGAGCGCGCAATGGGCGCATGGTTGCTGGCGTGTTGCGGCGTGCTGCTCGCGCTGGTGATGCTCGGCGGCGCGACCCGGCTCACCGAATCGGGCTTGTCGATCGTCGACTGGCGTCCGGTCACCGGCGTGCTGCCGCCGCTGGACGCGCAGGCCTGGCAGGCCGAGTTCGACCGCTACCGCGACAGCCCGCAGTACGCCACGGTCAACCGCGGCATGGCGCTGTCCGAGTTCAAGCTGATCTTCTGGTACGAGTACGCGCACCGGCTGCTGGCACGCCTGCTGGGGCTGGTGTTCGCGCTGCCGCTGCTGTGGTTCTGGTGGCGCGGCTGGATCGCGCCGCCGCTGCGCTGGAAGCTGCTCGGCGTGCTGGCGCTGGGCGCGGTGCAGGGCTACATGGGCTGGTACATGGTCAAGAGCGGGCTGGTCGACATTCCGCGGGTGAGCCAGTACCGGCTCGCGGCCCACCTCAGCCTCGCGCTGCTGGTGTACGCGGCGATGCTGTGGCTGGCGCTGCAATTGCGTTGGCCGGTCGCCGACAGCGGACGACGCCGGCGCGGGAGCGTCGCCGCGCTGCTGGTGCTGGTCGGCGCCACCATCGTGATCGGGGCCTTCGTCGCCGGCCTGCGCGCCGGGCTCGGCTACAACACCTTCCCGCTGATGGCCGGGCAATGGGTGCCCGACGGGCTGCTGGCGCTGAAGCCGGCGTGGCGCAACCTGTTCGAAAATCCGACCACGGTGCAGTTCACCCACCGCTGCCTCGCGCTGACGACGCTCGCGCTCATCGTGTTGCTGTGGCTGCGCATGCTGCGCGCCGGGCTCGACCGTGGACAACGGCTGGCGCTGCACGCCGTGCTCGCGATGGGGCTGGTCCAGGTCGGCCTCGGCATCGCGACCCTGCTGTGGCGGGTCCCGGTCCTGCTCGGCACCTTGCACCAGGGCGGCGCGGTGCTGTTGCTGAGCGCGGTGCTGGTGCTCGCGCACCGCGGCGTGCCCGCCCGCTAGCAGCGACGCCGGCGGCTCAGCCGGCCAGGTGGCGGCGCAGCGCTCCGAACTGCTGCAGCATCCGCCGCGGCTGGTGCGGCCCGGCCAGCGCGGCCACGCCGTGGCCCTGCGGATCGACCACGATGATCGACGTCGTGTGGTCCATGCTGCGCACGCCCTTGTCGTCCACGTGCTCGGCATACATCACGCCCAGCGAGGCCGCGAGCCGCGCCAGTTGCGCGGGATCGCCCGTGAGGCCGACCAGTTCGCGATCGAAATAGGCCAGGTAGGACCCGATGCGCTCCGGCGTGTCGTTGCCCGGATCGACGCTGACGAAGACGAAGCGCGTTGCGGCGGCCTGCGGCTCGTCGGCGACCAGCAGCTGGCGCAGGGCGTGGAGCGACTGCAGCGTGGTCGGGCACACATCCGGGCACTGCAGGTAGCCGAAGTACAGGAAGCTCCATTGCCCGCGCAGTTGCGCCGCGCCGAAGGCCTGGCCGTGCTGGGTCCGCAGTTCGAATCCGGCGACCGGGCGCGGCATCGGCCACAGGATGGCCTGCAGTTCCGGCGTGGCCGCGGCCCAGCCCGGATCGCTCCTGCGCGGGCGCGCCAGCCACAACGCCGCGACCGACGCGCCGGCGAGGCCGGCGAGCAGCAGCGAGCGGCGCCCGATGGCGGCGGTCGCAGGGAGGTTCGACATCGGGTGCGGCTCCGGGCTCGCCGCGCGCGGCGTATTCGTCTTGCCACGAGCATTGGCGAGCGGCGAGCGCGGCGCCTTGATCCAGGTCAGCCGGATCCGCGCTTGACGGAGTCCGGGGCCGCGTCGATAGTCGCGCCTCCCGCATGCGGGCCTGCGCCCCGGCCACGTCCAGAACCATGGATGCCGCAACCCTGCTGCCGCACATCAACGCGTCGCTGAACGCGCTGTCGGCCGTGCTGCTGGTGGCCGGGCGGGTGCTGATCGCGCAGCGCCGGATCGCCGCGCACCGGCGCGCGATGCTGGGCGCGCTGGCGGTATCGGCAATATTCCTGGTCTCCTACATCGCCTACCACTACGCCGCGCCGATCTTCGTCTTCCGCGGGCATGGACCGATCCGGGCGCTCTACTACGCGCTGCTGGTCAGCCACGTGATGCTCGCCGCACTGGCCTTGCCGCTGGTCCTGGCGACCGCGTGGTTCGGGCTCAATCGCATCGATGCGCGGCATCGCACCCTGGCGCGCTGGGTCTGGCCGCTGTGGATGTACGTCTCGATCTCGGGCGTGGTGGTGTACCTGCTGCTGTACCAGGTCTACGCCTGAGGCGGCACCGGGCGCGCGGAATCTGGCAAAATGCGCGCTTTCGTGCCTGCGGAATGCCCATGCGCTGCCTGATTGCCTGCTTCGCCCTGCTGGCGTGCGCGCCTGCGCTGGCGCAATCCCCGCCCACGATCATCGACGAGGCTTCGATCAAGGCCGCCGAGGCCCTGCGCGACGACGTGCTGGTCCGCAACGAGGCCTGGATGCTGCTCGAATCGCTGACCACCGAGGTCGGCCCGCGCATGGCGGGCTCCGCCGGCGACGTGCGCGCGGTGGCGTGGGCGCAGCAGGCGATGAAGGCGCTGGGCTTCGACAAGGTGTGGACCGAGCCGGTCACCTATCCGGTGTGGAAGCGCGGCGCCGAAAAGGCCGAGATCCTCAAGCCCTACGCGCAGGCGCTGGCGGTCACGGCGCTGGGCGGCAGCATCGGCACCGGGCGCCGGCCGATCGAGGCCGAGGTGATCGGATTCAGCACGCTGCAGGCGCTCAAGGACGCGCGCGCCGAGGACGTGCGCGGCCGCATCGTGTTCATCGGCAACCGCATGACGCGGGCGCAGGATGGCAGCGGTTACGGCCCCGCCGTGGAGGCGCGCACGCAGGGCAGTTTCGTCGCCGCCAAGCTCGGCGCCAAGGCGATCCTGATCCGCTCCATCGGCACCGACAACGACCGCCTGCCGCACACCGGCGTCGGCGTGTCGCGCACCGAACTCCTGGCCGAGCCGGGCGCTGCCGAGCGCTTCCCGAAAAAGACGCGCTCCGGCATGCCCATCGTCGGCACGCCGATCCCGGCCGCCGCGTTGTCCAATCCCGACGCCGACCTGCTCTCGCACATGCTCGAGCGCAGCCTGCCGGTGGTCGTGCGCCTCTCGCTGGACGTGGGCTACGACGGCGAGCACACCGGCGCCAACGTGATCGGCGAGATCACCGGCAGCGAGCGACCCGACGAGGTGGTGCTGATCGGCGGGCATCTCGATTCCTGGGACCTCGGCACCGGCGCGATCGACGACGGCGCCGGCGTGGCGATCTCGATGGCGGCCGCGCACGCGATCGGGCGCCTGCCCGAAGCGCCCAAGCGCACGATCCGCGTGGTCGCCTTCGCCAACGAGGAACAGGGCCTGTTCGGCGGCTATGCGTACCGCGACGCGCACAAGGACGAGATCGCGAAACACACCCTGGCCTTCGAATCGGATTTCGGCGCGGGCCGGATCTGGCGCCTCGACAGCGCGGTGAAACCCGAGGCGCGCGGCGCCATCGACCAGATGATGCAGGTGCTGGCGCCGCTGGACGTGGCGCGTGGACCCTCGACGGCGAACGGCGGCCCCGACGTCGGACCGATCGTGGAATCGGGCGTCGCCGCGCTGAGCCTGCAGCAGGACGGCAGCGACTACTTCGACCTGCACCACACCGCCAACGACACCCTCGACAAGGTCGATCCGGCGGCGCTCAGCCAGAACGTCGCCGTCTATGCCGTCGCGGCCTACCTCGCCGCGCAGGCCGACGGCGATTTCGGTTCCGCGCCGAAGACCGCTGCGCAGAAGTAGGCTCGCAGGGCGCCCTGTGGGAGCGGCTGATTCGCGCCATCCTGTCGCTCACCCTTCGGGCCCGCTGCGCGGTTGGCTCGCGCGTCCTGCGCGAGCCTGGCAGCCGCGACAGGCCTCGCGAATCGCGGCGTCGATTGTCGTGGGGGTCCGCGCCCGCCACCATCCGGGTGTCGGCTCAAACATTCAGTGGAACTCGCCGCCACCCGGATGCTGACGGTCACGGACTCGCTTCGAACACGGGTGCAAAGCAAGGCTTCGCCCTGTGGGAGCGGCTTCAGCCACGACCGGTGCCTCGATCGCGGCTGAAGCCGCTCCTACAGGGGACACGTCCGCTCGCTGCGCCTTGCCCCTTCGTCCGCTGGTTCGCGACCGGGCCATCGGCTACCGTTTGGGTGCCTACAAGCCCTCCCGAGGATCGGCATGGAATCGGTCGGCCCGCTCTGGACCCCGAGCAGGGAACGCGTGGAACGCGCCAACCTGTCGCGCTTCATCAAGTTCGTGCAGGGCGAGTGCGACGAACGCGTACAGTCGTGGGCGGACCTGTACGACTTCTCGATCCGGCGGCCTGAGCGCTTCTGGACCGCGGTATGGGATTTCTGCGGCATCCGCGCCAGCGGCGAGCGCGAACCGGTGCTGGTCGACGCCGATCGCATGCCCGGCGCGCGCTGGTTCCCCAACGTGCGGCTCAACTTCGCCCAGAACCTGCTGCGCCATCGCGACGAGCGTTGCGCGATCTGGTTCCGTGGCGAGGCCGGCCATGCGCAGGAGCTGAGCTACGCCGAGCTCACCGACCAGGTTTCGCGCCTGCAGCAGGCGCTGCGCGCGGCGGGCGTCATGACCGGCGATCGCGTGGCAGGCTTCATGCCCAACCTGCCCGAGACCGTGGTCGCGATGCTGGCCACCGCGAGCCTGGGCGCGATCTGGACCTCCTGCTCGCCGGACTTCGGCATCAATGGCGTGGTCGACCGCTTCGGCCAGGTCGCGCCGAGGGTGCTCTTCACCGCGGCCAGCTATGCCTACGGCGGCAAGCGCTTCGATTGCCTCGCGCGCGTGGCGGGGATCGTGGACCGGGTTCCGGCGATCGAGCGCGTGGTGGTGGTGCCCTACCTCGACGCCCCCGCGCCTGCCGCGCTCGCCGATGTGCCGCGCGCAGTGTCGCTGGAGGACTTCGTGGCGCCCTACCCGGCTTCGACGCTTGAGTTCGAGCCCGTTCCCTTCGACCACCCGCTGTACGTGATGTATTCCAGCGGCACCGCCGATGTGCCCAAGTGCATCGTGCACGGCGTCGGCGGCACCCTGATCCAGCACCTCAAGGAACTGGTGCTGCACACCGACCTCAAGCGCGAGGACCGGATTTTCTTCTACACCACCTGCGGCTGGATGATGTGGAACTGGCTGGTGTCGAGCCTCGCGGTCGGCGCCACCGTGGTGCTCTACGACGGCTCGCCTTCGCACCCCGATGGCAATGCGCTGTGGGACCTCGCCGACGAGGCCGGCGTCAGCATCTTCGGCACCAGTGCCAAGTGGCTGGCGGCGATCGAGAAGGCGGGCGTGAAGCCGGCGGCCACGCACAAGCTGCTCGCCCTGCGCACGCTGCTGTCGACTGGCTCGCCGCTCGCGCCGGAGAGCTTCGACTACTGCTATCGCGACATCAAGGATCGCCTGATGGTGGCCTCGATCTCGGGCGGCACCGACATCATCTCGTGCTTCGCGCTGGGCAATCCGCTGCTGCCGGTGTATCGCGGCGAGCTGCAGTGCCGCGGCCTCGGCATGAGGGTCGAGATCCTCGGCGAGGACGCCAAACCGGTGCGCGAGGTGGCCGGCGAACTGGCCTGCACCGCGCCCTTCCCCTGCATGCCGGTGGGCTTCTGGAACGATGCCGATGGCGCGAAGTACCGCGCCGCCTACTTCGAGAAGCTGCCCGGGATCTGGTGCCAGGGCGATTATGCGCAGCTCACCGACCACGACGGCGTGGTGATCCTGGGCCGCTCCGACGCGGTACTGAACCCGGGCGGCGTGCGCATCGGCACGGCGGAGATCTACCGCCAGGTCGAGCGCGTGCCCGAGGTGCTGGAGTCGGTCTGCGTGGGCCAGGACTGGGACAACGACGTGCGCGTGATCCTGTTCGTGCGCCTGCGCGAGGGCGTGGCGCTTGACGATGCGCTGCGCGAACGCATTCGCCGCGCGATCCGCGACAACACCACGCCGCGCCACGTGCCGGCGAAGATCCTGCAGGCACCCGAAATCCCGCACACGATCTCGGGCAAAGTCACCGAGTTGACCGTGCGCAAGCTCATCCACGGCCAGCCGGTGAAGAACGCCGATGCGCTGGCCAATCCCGCCAGCCTGGCTTTCTACCGCAACCTGGCCGAGCTCCAGCAGCCTTGATCGCACGAAACCCTGCCCGGTAGGAGCGCGCTCTGCGCGCGATCGGTGTCGTTTCGTGCGCTGCGCCCATCGCGCGCAGAGCGCGCTCCTGCAGAGCAGGATTCTGGCGCATCAGCCGTCGAGGGCGGCGGCTAGCTCCGCCCGCAGATCCGCCACGTCCTCCACGCCCACCGACAGCCGCACCAGGTTGTCGTGGATGCCCAGGCGCGCGCGGTTCTCCGCCGGCACCGAGGCGTGGGTCATGATCGCGGGGTGGTTGATCAGGCTTTCGACGCCGCCCAGGGATTCGGCCAGCGCGAACAGCTTGCAGCGCTCCATGAAGGCGCGCGCCGCCGGCAGGCCGCCCTTGACCAGGATCGAGAGCATGCCGCCGAAGCCGGCCATCTGTCGCTTCGCCAAGTCGTGCTGCGGATGCGAGGCGAGGCCGGGATAGAGAACCTTCTCGACCTTGGGATGCGTGGCCAGCCACGCCGCCAACTCGCCCGCGTTGGCGCAATGCGCCTTCATGCGCAGGTGCAGGGTCTTGAGTCCGCGCAATGCGAGGAAGCTGTCGAAGGGCCCCTGCACGCCGCCGACCGCGTTCTGCAGGAAGGTGATCTGCTCCTCGAGCTCCGCGTCGTCGCCCACCACCAGCATGCCGCCGACCATGTCGGAGTGGCCGTTGAGGTACTTGGTGGCCGAATGCATGACCAGGTGCGCGCCCAGTTCCAGCGGGCGCTGCAGGATCGGGGTGGCGAAGGTGTTGTCGACGCCCAGGCGGATGCCGCGCTTGCGCGAGAAATCCGCCAGCGCCTCGATGTCGAGCACCTTGAGCATCGGGTTGGTCGGGGTCTCGGCCCAGATCAGCTTCGTGTTCGACCGCACCGCGGCTTCGAGCGCCGCGCGGTCGCCCAGGTCAACGAAGCTGAACTCGAGATTGGCCGAGCGCTTGCGCACGCGCTCGAACAGGCGGTAGGTGCCGCCGTAGACGTCGTCCATGCAGATGACGTGGCTGCCGCTGTCCAGTGAATCGAGCACGGTGGCGGTGGCGGCCAGCCCCGACGCGAAGGCGTAACCATGCGTGCCGCTCTCGAGCGAAGCCACGCAACGCTCGTAGGCGAAGCGGGTGGGATTGTGGCTGCGCGAATATTCGTAACCCTGGTGCACGCCCGGGCTGGACTGCACGTAGGTCGAGGTCGCGTAGATCGGCGTCATCACCGCGCCGGTGGACGGATCGGGCGATTGGCCGGCGTGGATGGCGCGGGTGCCGAGGCCGTGCTTCTGGTTGGTGGTCATGGAATCAGCGCAGTCCAAGGTACTTGACGATGTGCTTTGCGAGCGCTTCATCGATCTCGCGATGGCGCGGCACAGCCTGCTTCTGGCCGGTGCGTGGATTCACGTAGATGTCGTGCCGACCGCCATGTCGGAGCAACTCGCAGCCGGCGGCTGCAAGCGTCCGCAGCAACTGGTCGCGCTTCAAAGCGCGATATCCCGGATCTCATAGCTGGCCGGTACGTCCTCGAGCAGCAACTCGCGCCAGGCGTCGCGCAGATTGGCCTCCAGTTCCTCCACAGTCTCGCCCTGGCTCATGATCTCCGGATGGTCGACCAGGCGCCCAAGCCAGAATTGCTCGCCTTTCCAGACTACGGCCTTGAGTTGCGGCGCCACGGGTCGATCCTCGGCGGGGGTCTCGCTCATTGTACGCGCCGACGCAGGTAGTTCAGCAGGTCGATGCGCGTGATCAGCCCGAGGAACCGATCGCCCTGCATCACGATCGCCACGTGCCCGCGGTCGAACACCGGCAGCAGGGTCTCGATCGGGTCCTTCACGTCGAGGATGTCGAGCTTGGACACCATCGCGGTGGACACCGGATCGCGGAAGCGGGCCTCGTCGCCGTACACGTGCATCAACACGTCGGACTCGTCGACGATGCCGACGATGCGATCGCCCTCCATCACCGGCAACTGCGAGATCTCGTACAGCTTCATGCGCTGGTAGGCGACCGTCAGCACGTCGCCGGGCGACACCACCACGGTGTCGTGCTGCGAGTACGGCCGCATGATGAGGTCACGCAGGTCGCCGGTCGATTCGCGGGTAAGGAAACCGTTGTCCAGCATCCAGTAGTCGTTGTACATCTTCGACAGGTACTTGTTGCCGGTGTCGCACACGAAGGCCACCACGCGCTTGGGCATGGTCTGCTCGCGGCAATATTTCAATGCCGCCGCCAGCAGCGTGCCGCTGGAGGAACCGCCCAGGATGCCCTCGGTACGCAGCAGTTCGCGCCCGGCGTGGAAGCTCTCGCCATCGCTGATCGCGTAGGCCTTCGTCACCCGCGAGAAATCCGAGATCGGCGGCAGGAAGTCCTCGCCGATGCCCTCCACCATCCACGACGCGCTCTTGGTCGAGAGCGTGCCCTCGTTGATGTACTGGGCCAGGATCGAACCGACCGGATCGGCGATCACCAGCTCCACGTGAGGCGCCGCGCGCGCGAAAAATCGCGACAGCCCGGTCATGGTGCCCGAGGACCCCACGCCGAACACGATCGCGTCGAGCTTGCCCTCCATCTGGCGGAAGATCTCGGGCCCGGTGCTCTCCTCGTGCGCGCGCGGGTTGTCCGGGTTGCCGAACTGGTTGATGAAACATGCGCCCGGCGTGTCCTGCGCGATCTGCGCCGCCAGGTCCTGGTAGTACTGCGGATGGCCCTTGGCCACGTCCGAGCGCGTGAGGATCACCTCGGCGCCCATGGCCTTGAGGTTGAAGATCTTCTCGCGGCTCATCTTGTCCGGCACCACCAGGACCAGCTTGTAGCCCTTCTGCTGCGCCACCAGCGCGAGGCCGATCCCGGTGTTTCCCGCGGTGCCCTCGACCAGCGTGTCGCCCGGCTTGATCCGGCCGGCCTTTTCCGCCGACTCGATCATCGACAGCCCGATGCGGTCCTTGATCGACCCGCCCGGATTCTGGCTCTCGAGCTTGAGGAACAGCTCGCAGCACCCGGTGTCGAGCCGCTGCACCTGCACGATCGGGGTCTCGCCGATCAGTTCGAGCACGCTTTGGTGGACTGGCATGGCGCAATCGCAGGCAGGGAATGTCGCGAGAGTACATTTTTTACCAGCGAGTCTCGCCCCTCTCCCCCTGTGGGAGCGGCTTCAGCCGCGATCCGAAACTCCTCTGATCGCGGCTGAAGCCGCTCCCACAGGGCAGAAAAAGCACGGGGGCCTGGGCATTTCCTCCGCACGACGGAAGGAAACGCCCGGCCCCCGGGTCCGGCTGCGCGCCGTGCGGCGCGCGGTGGGGTCAGGTCGCTAGTGGTGCGCCTGGTCCCACAAGTGGGTGAGCTTGTCCTTGGCCCAGAGCTTTTCCTTCTTCAATCGGACCAGCGTCATGTCGTCCAGCGGCAGCACGCCGAGCTCGGCGTCGAGTACCTGTTTGTCGAGTTCTCGATGGCGCATGTAGAGCACGCGGAATTCGGCGTTGCTCAGCATCATCGTCTCGACTTCCTGCTGGTGACCTTCGAACATCAGGCGACCTCCTCTGGTGCTGGAATGCAAACGCCCCGCGGCGTGAACCAGCGGGGCGTTGCGAGGGGACTGGGGATGGGTGCTGCGGGTTGCGCGCCGCGATCCGGGTGCCGCCCATCCGTCCGCTTGTGTGCGGCGGCGGCGTCCGAGGTCGCGAGTGGAAGGCTCATGGGGATTACGCGCTCCTCCGGCATCGCCCACGGTGGGAAAAGCCGGATGCCTGAACCCTACGCCGGTCCCAAAAACCGCGCAACCGGAAAATTCCGTTACTGCCGGGGACTCGCAGGCAGGACCCTTTCGTCATTTCGAATCAATGACTTGCGGCACGAGCCATTGGAGAACCCGGGTAGAACACCGGGCCGGATATCCCCCGCCGGTTCAGGTCCCGGCGGCCTCCAGAATCACCTCGACGCGGCGGTTGCGCGCGCGCCCTTCGGCCGTCGCATTGGTCGCCACCGGGCGGCTCTTGCCCAGGCCCACGGTGCGGATGCGCGAGGCCGCGACGCCGCGTGCGACCAGCGCCTCGCGCACCGCGTCGGCACGCCGTTGCGACAGTGCCTGGTTGAGGTTGTCGCCGCCGCGATCGTCGGTATGGCCCTCGATCCGGATCGGTCGCGCCGGATCGGCGCCGACGAACGCGACCACGCGATCGAGGTTGGCCAGGGCATCGGGCTGCAACTTGGCCTGGCCCGGCGCGAATACCGCTTCGCCCAGGGTCATCACCTGACCGCGCGCGTCCTCGCGCGCGGTCAGCGATTGCATCTGCATGCGCAGGCTGTCGGCGGCCTCGACCGCGAGGTCCGCTTCCTCGCGTGCCAGCTGCGCCTCGGTCGCCTGCGCCGCGGCCACGCGCTTGGCCTGCTCGGCCTGCTTGCGCGCGGCGTCCGCGTCCTGCGCGCTCAGGGCCTGTTGGGCCAGGGCCTGCGCGGTCTCCTCGCGCGCGCGCTCGGCTTCCTCGGCGCGGGCCAGGCTCTGCAGGCGCGACTTCTCGGCTTCCAGGCGCGCCAGCTCCGCGTCCTGGCGGCTGGCCTGCAGCAGGATGCGGTCGTGCTCGCGCTCGAGCAGCGCCAGCTTCTGCTGCTCGCTGGCGGCCTGCGCCGCCGCATAGGCGATGTCGACGCGGCCCTCGGCCAGGTACGCGAGCTGCGCGCGATCGCGGTCGGTGGTGGCGGCATTGAGGGCGCGCACGGTTTCGCGCGCGCGCGCGATCTCGGCCGGGGCCTTCGACGCCAGCTCCGGATCGGTCTCGAGCCGGGTCAGCGCGGATTCGATCCGCTCGAGGTCGAGGTCGCGGTTGGGCGTGGTCGTGCACGCCGACAGCGCCAGGACCAGCAGCGCCGGCAGGACCCGCGCGTGGCGACGCGCGCTCATGGCCGCTCTCCTTCGCCGAGCAGCTCGCGGCTCATGCGCGCGTTCTCCTCGGTCTTCCGCCGCACCTCGGCCCGCGCCCGCGCGGCCACGCTCTTGGCCTTGGCCAGTTCACCGTCGACCTGGGCCTGCGCCGCCAGTTCGACCGCGAGCTTGTAGTCCTCGGCGTCGGAGGCGCTGCGCGCGCGGGAGAGCTTGTCCTCGGCGAAACGCAATTCCACCGGGGCGTAGGTCTGGGCCTCGGCCGCGCGCGCCTGGCGCACGGCGCCATCGGCGGCCGAAAGTTCCGTCATGGGCGGCGGGGTGGTCGCGCAGGCAGCCAGCAGCAGGGCCGCAAGCGGCGCGGCGCGATGGATTTTTATGCGGCTTGGTGTCATATAGTTCGCGGCGTCGTCTGGGGGCGGTTGCGCTACCGGACGCCATTGTGTGGAACGATCCCGCGCCTTGGCAATGGCCGGGGACGGTCGGTCGCCGGAAGGGCGCCATTGCGACGGGGATGACGGATGGATATCGGCTATTTCCTCAAGCTGATGACGGAGAAGGGTGCGTCGGACATGTTCCTGACCACTGGCGCTCCGGTGAACATCAAGGTCGAGGGTCGGCTGTACCCGCTGGGCAACACCGGCCTGCCGGGCGGCATGGTCAAGAAGATCGCCTATTCGCTCATGGACGAGGGCCAGGTCCCCGCCTTCGAGCGTGATCTCGAGATGAACATGGCGATCGCGGTCAAGGACGCCGGCCGCTTCCGCATCAACGTGTTCAAGCAGCGCGGCGAAGTCGGCATGGTGATCCGCGCGATCAAGAGCGAGATCCCCAGTATCGAGTCGCTCAAGCTGCCGGCCGTGCTGCAGCGGCTGATCATGGAGCCGCGCGGGCTGATCCTGGTGGTGGGCGCGACCGGCTCGGGCAAATCGACCACGCTGGCGGCGATGATCGACTACCGCAACGCCAACACCTCGGGCCACATCCTCACCATCGAGGACCCGATCGAATTCCTGCACAAGCACAAGAAGTCGATCGTCAACCAGCGCGAGGTCGGCCTCGATACCCACAGCTACCACGACGCGCTCAAGAACGCGATGCGCGAGGCGCCCGACGTGATCCTGATCGGCGAGATCCGCGACGTCGAGACCATGGAGGCGGCGGTCGCCTTCTCCGAGACCGGCCACATCTGCCTCGCCACCCTGCACTCGAACAACGCCGACCAGACCCTCGAGCGCATCCTCAACTTCTTCCCGGAGTCGGCGCACAAGAACGTGCTGATGAACCTGTCGTTGAACCTGAAATCGGTGGTCTCGCAGCGCCTGGTGATCGGCAAGGACGGCAAGCGCCTGCCGGCGGCCGAAATCCTGATCAACACCCCGATGATCCGGGATCTCATGCGGCGCGGGCAGGTGCACGAGATCAAGGAAGCGATGGACCGCTCGCTGGAGGAAGGCATGCAGACCTTCGACCAGTCGCTGTACCGGCTCTACAAGGAAGGCAAGATCGAGCTCGAGGAAGCCCTAAACAAGGCCGATTCGCGCGACGGCCTGGCGCTCAAGATCCGCCTCGCCGAAGGCGGCGGCGACGCGCCGCACGATCCCTTCGACACCAATACCTTCTGAGCCCGGCTGAAAAGGGGACTGAAAAGGGGACGGAGGGGATTAAATTGGGGACGGAGGGGATTAAGGCGCCTTGCGCCTCAATCCCCTCCGTCCCCAATTTAATCCCCTCCGTCCCCTTTCAGAATCGCTAGTTCGCTGCAGGGGCGTCGGGTTGCTTCTCGGGCCGCGCGGCGTCGAAGGCGCGCAACGTGAGGCAATGCTCGTTGACCCGGCGGATGGTCGGGAACGCGGCCAAGTCGACCGAATAGCGCTGCGCATTGTAGACCTGCGGCACCAGGCACAGGTCGGCGATCGAGGGGTTGTCGCCCTCGCAGCATTCGCCGGTGGAGGGGTTGGTCGAGAGCAGCTTCTCCAGGGCCTGGAAGCCCTCGGTGATCCAGTGGCGGATCCAGCGCTCGCGCTCGACCTGGGGCGTGTTGAATTCCTTCTCCAGGTACTGCATCACGCGCAGGTTGGCCAGCGGGTGGATATCGCAGGCGATGAGCTGGGCGAGGTTGCGCACCCGCGCGCGCTCGCGCGCGGTCGAGGGCAGCAGGCGCGGCCCCGCGTAGCACTCGTCGAGGTACTCGATGATGGCCATCGACTGGCGCAGCACGCGCTCGCCGTCGCACAGCACCGGCACCATCTCCTGCGGGTTGACCGCGTGGTAGCGCGCGCCGTGCTGTTCGCCGCCGTTCTTGGCCAGGTTGACCGGGATCAGCTCGTAGGCCAGTCCCTTGAGGTTGAGCGCGACGCGAACCCGGTAAGAGGCGCTTGAGCGCCAATAGCTGTAGAGCTTCAAGCCTTCGGCCGCCATCGCCCCCTCCTGTGGATCGCCGCCCGGACCAGCCGGACCGGACTGCGTCCAGGTCGATTCGGCGTGAATCTAGCGTAGATCGGCGGGCGGCGGTAGTTTGCCCCGCCCAGCGGCCCGATCTTCTGCAGGAGCGCACCTTGTGCGCGACCGCGGAATCACGGACTGCGGCAACCCGTGACCCTGCGGTCGCGCACAAGGTGCGCTCCTGCAAAAGCCATCGCCTAGCGGTAGGGCACCACGCGCTGCTCGATCGCGCCGAAGATCGAGGCCCCGGCGGCATCGAACATCTCGATCCGCACCGTGTCGCCGAAGCGCAGGAACGGCGTCTGCGCCTTGCCGTGCGCCAGCACCTCCAGCGTGCGCCGCTCGGCCAGGCACGAGGCGCCCTTGCTTTCGTCCTGGTTCGCGATGGTGCCCGAGCCCACGATCGTGCCCGCCGACAGCGGCCGCGTCTTCGCCGCATGGGCCACCAGCTCGGCGAAGCTGAACTGCATGTCGACGCCCGCCTCCGGCGCGCCGAACAGCTTGCCGTTGATGTGCGAGACCAGCGGCCGGTGCAGCTTCGCCCCGCGCCAGGCATCGCCGAGCTCGTCGGGCGTCACCAGCACCGGCGACAGCGCCGAGCGCGGCTTGGACTGCAGGAAGCCGAAGCCCTTGGCCAGCTCGTCGGGAATGAGGTTGCGCAGCGAGACGTCGTTGATGAGGCCGATGAGCTGGATGTGCGACGCGGCCTGCGCGGCGCTCGCGGCCATCGGCACATCGTCGGTCACCACCACGATCTCGGCCTCGAGGTCGATGCCGTAGTCCTCGCTCACCACCGCGATCTCGTCGCGCGGGCCGAGGAAGCCGGCGCTGGTGGCCTGGTACATCAGGGGATCGGTGTAGAAGCTCTGCGGCACTTCCGCCCCGCGCGCGCGGCGCACGCGCTCCACGTGCGGCAGGTAGGCGCTGCCGTCGACGAACTCGAATGCACGGGGCAAGGGCGCGGCCAGCGCATGCAGGTCGAGCGGGAAGGCGCCCAGCGACGGGTCCTCGTGCAGGCGCCCCTCCTCGATCGCGTCGAGGCGCTGCGACAGCGCGTTGAGGCGCGGCGCGGTGGTTTCCCATTGCTCCAGCGCGGCCTGCAGCGTGGGCGCGATCGCGATGGCGAGCACGGCGGTGGTGAGGTCGCGGCTGACCACCACCAGGGTGCCGTCGCGTCCACCGGCTTTGAGGCTTGCGAGTTTCATCGTTGCGCGATTCCTGTAGGTCGAAGATCGAGGCTCCCCCATGTAGGAGCGGCTTCAGCCGCGACTGGCGCTCATCGCGCGCAGAGCGCGCTCCTGCAAAGCCGGCCTTGCAGGAGCGCGCTCTGCGCGCGATGGGCCGCGAGGCGTCGTTGCTGGGTGAAGAGTCTCGTGGTCGCGCACAAGGTGCGCTCCTACAGGGCGAATCTCAAGGTCGCGATGGATTGAACTGCTTCTTCAGGCCCTGCCAGCACGCGATGTAATCGCGCTGCCGCTGCGGCGACTCCAGCGCCTGCCGCGTCGGATGGATCACCGCGCGGGTCTCGAACATGAAGGCCATGGTGTCGCTCACCAGGTCGGGCTTCGTGGTGTCGGCCGCACTCGCCTTGGCGTAGGTCGCCGCGTCCGGTCCGTGACCGCTCATGCAATTGTGCAGCGAGCCGCCGCCTGGCACGAAACCGCCCTGCTTGGCGTCGTACTCGCCGTGCACCAGGCCCATGAACTCGCTGGCCACGTTGCGGTGGAACCACGGCGGGCGGAAGGTGTCGACGCCCACCAGCCAGCGCGGCGGGAAGATCACGAAGTCGAGGTTGGCGGTGCCCGGCGTGTCGGAGGCCGAGGTCAGCACGGTGAAGATCGAGGGATCCGGGTGGTCGTAGCTGATCGAGCCCACGGTGTTGAAGCGGCGCAGGTCGTAGCGGTACGGCACGTGGTTGCCATGCCAGGCGACCACGTCGAGCGGCGAGTGGCCGATCGGCGCGCGCCACAGCCCGCCCTGGTACTTGGCGATCAGCGCGAAATCGCCCTCGCGATCCTCGTAGGCCGCCACCGGCACCTCGAAGTCGCGCGCGTTGGCGAGTCCGTTGGCGCCGATCGGGCCCAGCTCGGGCAGGCGCAGGGTGGCGCCGAAGTTCTCGGCCACGTAGCCGCGCGCGGCGCCGTCGGGCAATTCGACCCGGAAGCGGATGCCGCGCGGGATAACCGCGATCTGCTGCGGCTCGATTTCGAGCACGCCCAGTTCGTTGGCGATACGCAGGCGGCCCTGCTGCGGCACCAGCAGCAGCTCGCCGTCGGCGTCGTAGAACCAGCGCTCGGCCATCGAGCGGTTGGCGGCGTAGACGTGGATGGCGATGCCCGACTGGCTGGCCGGCGAGCCGTTGCCGGCCATGGTGACCAGCCCGTCGATGAAGTCGGTAGGAGCCGCCGGCAGCGGCAGCGGGTCCCAGCGGTATTGCTCGGGCGAGGACGGCGTTTCGTCGAAGCGGTTGTGCAGCTGCGGCTGCGCGTAGGGCGCGAACGCGCCATGCACCGCGCCCGGCCGGATGCGATACATCCACGTGCGCCGGTTGTGGTGCCGCGGCGCGGTGAAGGCGCTGCCCGAGATCTGCTCCGCGTACAGCCCGTAGGCCACCCGCTGTGGCGAATTGCGTCCCTGTGGCAGCGCGCCGGGCAGCGCCTCGCTGGCGAATTCGTTGCCGAAGCCGGTCTGGTAACGCAGCGCGGTTTCGGTGCTGGCCTTGCGGTTCATCGTCTGCTGCTCCATTGCACCGTCAACCCCAACCATCGACAGGGCATTGGCGCCAACGCCCCCGGAATGCCGTCATCCCGGCGCAAGCCGGGATCCAGTAGCGAAGCGCGCCGTTACTGCACTGGATCCCGGCTTGCGCCGGGATGACGCCAGTTTGAACGGGCGGCGCTCACCGATGACACGCGGGCCTACAGCACGCCGCGTCGAATCTGGTCGCGTTCGATGCTCTCGAACAGGGCCTGGAAATTGCCCTCGCCGAAGCCCTCGTTGCCCTTGCGCTGGATGATCTCGAAGAAGATCGGGCCGATGTTGGTCTCGGTGAAGATCTGCAGCAGCTTGCGCTGCTTGGTCTCGAGGTCGGCGTCGATCAGGATCCTGAGCTCGCGCATCTTCGCCACGTCCTCGCCGTGGTCGGGAATGCGGGCGTCGATCACCTCGTAGTAGGCGTCCGGCGTGTGCAGGAAACTCACGCCGGCGGCGCGCATCTTCGCGATCGTGGCGTAGATGTCGTCGGTGAAGCAGGCAATGTGCTGGATGCCCTCGCCGTTGTACTGCTCGAGATACTCGTTGATCTGCGACTTCGGGTCTGCGGACTCGTTGAGCGGGATCCGCACCACGCCGTCGGGCGCGGTCATCGCCTTCGACACCAGGCCGGTCTTGCTGCCCTTGATGTCGAAGTAGCGAATCTCGCGGAAGCCGAACAGGCGCTCGTAGTAGTCGGCCCAGTGCTCCATGTTGCCGAAGTGCAGGTTGTGCGTGAGGTGGTCGATGAAGGTCAACCCGTATCCGATCGGATCGGGATCCGCACCGGCGATAGGCACGTATTCCGCAAAGGGATCGCTGCCGTCGGTCACCAGGTACAGCATGCAGTCGCCGATGCCCTTGATGACCGGGGCCGGCACCGCGCGCGTGTCGGCGAGTTCGGCGATCGGCTCGGCACCGCGCGCGGTCACCTCGCGCAGGGCGCCCACGCCGTCGGCGACGCGGATGGCGAAGCCGCAGGCACTGGGCCCGTGTTGCGCGGCGAAGGCCGCGGCGAAGGAGTCCGGCGCCTCGTTGACCAGGAAGTCGACGCCACCCTGGCGGTACCGCGTGATCGGGCGCGTGCGATGGCGCGCGACTGCGGTGAAGCCCATGCGGCGCAGCAGCGCGTGCAGCCCGGCCGCATCGGGCGCGCCGAACTCCACGAAGGCGAAGCCGTTGATACCGAGCGGATTGGCGAAGGTGGTCGGCTGCATGCCGACCTGCGGTAGTGCGGCCATTGGTACTCCCTCGGTTCGCGCGAAACGGAACGAGCAAGCGCACGCCGCCCCCGTGGGAGCGGCTTCAGCCGCGACAGGGCCTGGCTTCGTAGCCGTGCACGGTCGCGGCTGAAGCCGCTCCCACAGGTCGGACGCGCGCCGCCCCACGCCCGGCGCCAGCCACGTTGCCGGACCCCGGTGCGCGCTTTATAGTTACAGTTGAAACCATTTGCAAGCAGGACCATGAACGACCACCCCGTGCTCGAACTGGAGCGCTTCCTGCCCTACCGGCTTTCGGTGCTCTCCAACAACGTTTCGCAGGCGATCGCGCGCCAGTACGCCGAGCGCTTCGAGCTGTCGGTGAACGAGTGGCGCGCCATGGCGATCCTGGGCCGCTACCCGGGCATCTCGGCCAACGAGATCGCCGAGCGCACGGCCATGGACAAGGTCGCGGTCAGCCGCGCGCTGGCACGCCTGATCGACGCGGGCCGCGTGCGCCGCAGCACGCATGGCGACGACCGCCGCCGTTCGGTGCTCGAACTCAGTCCGCGCGGCCGCAAGGTCTACGAGCAGGTGGCACCGATGGCCCTGCGCCACGAACAGCGCCTGCTGGCGCATCTCGATGCAAATGAGCGCGACTGGCTCGACCGGATCCTGACCAAGCTCGACCGGGTCGAGGCGCAGCACCTGGCGGATTGAGCGACGTGGCGGATTGAGCGACGTGGCGGGCGGGGCGACGTGGCGGGCGGGGCGACGTGGCGGGCGGGGCGACGTGGCGGGCGGGGCGACGCGCATCGCCCACTACGGCGTCATCCCGGCGAAAGCCGGGATCCAGTCAGGTACCTGCTGGACCCCGGCTCAACGCACATCCATGTGCTGGCCGGGGTGAGCACATCCTGTGCTCACTTGACCCCGTGCATGAGCTTGTTGATCAGGGGGGCGACCAGGAACAGGACCACGCCCGAGCCGAGCAGGGCCCAGAAGCCGAAGGTATAGCCGGACTGCGCGGACTGCACGGTCATGCCGGTTTCTCCGCTGACATGGCTGGCGAAGATGCCCGACAGGTTGTTGCCGATGCCGGTGGACAGGAACCAGCCGCCCATGCCGAAGCCGACCAGGCGTACCGGTGCGAGCTTGGTCACCATCGACAGACCGATCGGCGACAGGCACAGCTCTCCCACCGACTGGATCACGTAGACCATGAACAAGGTCCAGAACGGGATCATGTTGTTGTCGTCCACCAGGTTCGACAGCGCGAACATCAGCAGCAGGAACGCCAGGCCGTTGAACAGCAGGCCGAGCCCGAACTTGCGCGGGATCGACGGATTCCAGCGCCCCATCCGCACCCAGGCCCAGGCCACGAGCGGCGCCAGGGCGACGATCGCGATCGCGTTGACCGACTGGAACCACGCGGTGGGGAAGGTCATGAAGCCGAGTTCGCGGTTGACGATGTTGTCGGCGAGGAAGGTAAAGGAGCTGCCGGCCTGCTCGAAGAACATCCAGAACAGGATGTTGAAGGCGAAGATGATCAGCATCGCGATGGTCTTGTCGCGCACCGTCGACCCGTTGCGGATACCCTCCACCAGCAGCATGCCGGCCAGGAACACGAACATCGCGGTCAGGATGTACTGCAGGGTCTGCGCGCCGAGCGCGAACAGCGAGTAAACCAGCGGGATCGCCACGATCGCGCCCACCACCACGTAGACCACCCGCTGCATTCCTTCGGCGCCCGGCGGCGGCAGGCCCACTTCCTTGAGTTGCCGCCGCCCGTACCAGAACCACACCAGGCTGATCAGCATGCCGATGCCCGAAGCAATGAACACGTATTTGTAGGCCGGCATGGTGTCGGTGCCGAACACCCTCTGCGCCAGCAACTGGGTGAGGATCGGCGCGATGAATGCACCGGCGTTGATGCCCATGTAGAAGATGGTGAAGCCCGAATCGCGGCGTTCGTCGCCGACCGCGTACAGCTTGCCGACCATGGTCGAGATATTGGGCTTGAACAAGCCGTTGCCGACGATGATGGTGGCCAGCCCCAGGTTGAAGATCTGCTGGCTGGGCAGCGAGATCATGAACAGGCCGGCGGCCATGAAGATCGCGCCGATCAGGATCGAACGCTGGTAGCCGATCACGCGGTCGGCGATGTAGCCGCCGAAGATCGCTCCCGCGTACACGATCGCGAGATAGGAACCGTAGGTCAGGTTCGCCGGCGCCTGCCCGGAAGGATCGCCGCCGTAGAACTGGGCGACGATGTAGAGCACCAGCGCCCAACGGATGCCGTAGAACGCGAAGCGCTCCCAGAATTCGGACATGAACAGCATCCACAGCGGACTGGGATGCCCCAGGATCTGGGCGAAGGGCGGTGGTGGGGCCTGGTCGGAACTGGGGGCGGCGCCGCTCATGCGTGAGGCTCCTGGATCGATGGTCGATGGGACGCGGCGAGGCGTGCCGGCCTCGGGACTGGGCAGGTTTAGCCGCTTGCCGCGGGCGAGTCAAACCCAGCGGGCTCTGACACCGCCACCGGTCGCGACTACCATCGGTCCCACGACTCCCCGCCCGCCCGAGGTTGCCGCGTGACCGCAACGTCCCCAGCCGAGCCCGCAGGTGCTGCCGGGCGCATGCCCGGCCAGATCAAGTACATCATCGGCAACGAGGGCTGCGAGCGCTTCAGTTTCTACGGGATGCGCAACATCCTGACGCCGTTCCTGGCCGGCTCGCTGCTGATGTACCTGCCGGAGTCCGAACGCCCGGGCGCGGCCAAGGACGTGTTCCACATCTTCGTGATCGGCGTGTACTTCTTCCCGCTGCTGGGCGGCTGGATCGCCGACCGCGTGTGGGGCAAGTACCGAACGGTCCTGTGGTTCAGCCTGATCTACTGCGTCGGCCAGGGCCTGCTCGCGCTGTTCGTCGACCATCGCATGGGCTTCTACACCGGCCTGGCCCTGATCGCGCTGGGCTCGGGCGGCATCAAGCCGCTGGTGGCCTCGTTCATGGGCGACCAGTTCGACCAGTCGAACAAGCCCCTGGCCAAGCTCGCCTTCGACGCCTTCTACTGGATCATCAACTTCGGCTCGCTGTTCGCCTCGCTGCTGATGCCGATCTTCCTGCGCAACTACGGTGGCGCGGTCGCGTTCGGCATTCCCGGCGTGCTGATGTTCGTCGCGACCATCGTGTTCTGGATGGGCCGCAAGAAGTACGTGCACGTGCCGCCGCAGCCGTCCGATCCGGACTCGTTCCTGAACGTGGTGCGCACCGCGTTGCTCGCCCGCGGCGATGCCGATGCGCGCCCCGGCCTCAACCTCGCCATCGCCGGTGGCGTGCTGGCACTGGCCGCCCTGGCGCTGGCGCCTTCGATCGGCTTCGTGGCCTCGGTGTGCGTCTCGATCGTGCTGATCATCGCGAGCGGCGGCGGCGGCGCATGGATGCAGCTCGAACGCGCGCGCGGCCGCCATCCGGACGCGGCCGTGGACGGCGTGCGCTCGGTCCTGCGCATCCTGATCGTGTTCGCGCTGACCACGCCGTTCTGGTCGCTGTTCGACCAGAAGGCCTCGACCTGGGTGCTGCAGGCCGGCGACATGACCCGGCCCGACTGGTTCCAGCCGGCACAGATGCAGGCGCTGAACCCGCTGCTGGTGATGCTGCTGATTCCCTTCAACAACCTCGTGCTGTATCCGTGGCTGCGCAAACGCGGGTACGAGCCCACGGCATTGCGCCGCATGACCACGGGTATCGCCTTCTCCGGCGTGGCCTGGATCGCGGCGGGCGGACTCCAGCTGGCGATGGACGGCGGCGATGCGATTTCGATCGCCTGGCAGATCCTGCCGTACGTGTTGCTGACCTTCGGCGAGGTGCTGGTGTCGGCCACGGGACTGGAATTCGCCTACAGCCAGGCGCCCGCGTCGATGAAGGGCGTGATCATGAGCCTGTGGTACCTCGCCGTGACGATCGGCAACCTGTGGGTGCTGCTGGCCAACGCGAGCGTGCGCAATCCGGCGCTGACCTCGCGCATCGCCGAAACCGGGCTCAGCGTGGACGCGTTCCAGATGTTCTTCTTCGCCGGATTCGCGCTGGCGGCGGCGGCGGCCTTCGGCTGGTATGCGAGGCGCTATCCGCTGCTGGACAACTATCGACGGGCTGCGTGACCCGGCGCCGGGAAACGTCGACCCGGCACGCCGCTCAGGCAGGCGCCTGCCCCAGCACCGTGCGCACCTCGAACAGCTCCGGGAAGAAGGTCAGCTCCAGCGCCTGCTTGAGGAAACCCACGCCCGACGAACCGCCCGTGCCGCGCTTGTGCCCGATGATGCGTTCCACCGTCTTCATGTGGCGGAAGCGCCAGAGCTGGAAGCTCTCCTCGACGTCGACCAGCTGCTCGCACAGGTGGTATTCGGTCCAGAATTCCTCGGTCTGCTCGTAGATGCGCTTGAACACCGGGACCAGGGCGGGCATCGAGACGTGCGGCACCGAGAAGTCGCGCGTGATGCACGAGGCCGGGATCGCGTGGCCATGGCGGGCGAGGAAGCGCAGGAACTCGTCGTACAGGCTGGGCGCCTCGAGCACGCGCTGCAACCCGGCCTGCGCCGGCGGGTCGTAGCCGAAGACCTTGACCGCGTCGGCATTCTTGTTGCCGAGCAGGAACTCGATGGTGCGGTACTGCAGCGACTGGAAGCCCGAGGCCGGGCCCAGCACGTGGCGGAACTCCATGTACTCGCTGGGCGTCAGCGTCTCGAGCACCGCCCATTGCTCGAACAACTGGCGCTGGACCTGCTTGACCCGGGCGAGGATCTTGAGGCAGGGATCGACGTCGCCGGCGGCCAGGTGGGCGATCGCGGCCGTCAGCTCGTGCACGATCAGCTTCATCCACAGCTCGGAGACGTGGTGCTGGACGATGAACAGCATCTCGTCGTGGTGCACCGGCTTCGACAACGGCTGCTGCGCCGACAACAGGGTGTCCAGGCGCAGGTAGCCGGCGTAGGTCAGGCGGTCGCGCAGGTCGGTGTGGATGCCGGCTTCGAGGTCGCGCTTGTTCTGTTCGGTACTCATGCGGGCGTTGGTCCGGCACGCCGGAGGGGGCGCGCGTGGTCCGCGCATGCTACCGCAGCGGCGGCGCCCTTCCGCCGCATTGCGGCTTGCCATTCGCGGCGGCGACCGGCACCCTTGCTGCCCTTGTGGGAGGGAGCCAGCACGCGTGACGACAGTCGCGACCTTCGACATCGAGTACGTCCAGTACCTCGACCCCGAGGGCAAGCTGGTGCGCGAGGACCTGCCCGAATTCGCGCAGGACCCGGCGCGCGTGGTCGAGGTCTACAAGCAGATGAGCTTCCTGCGCGTGTTCGACGGCAAGGCCGTCAACCTGCAGCGCACCGGCAAGCTCGGCACCTATGCCTCCTGCCTGGGCCACGAGGCGGCGCACGTCTCGATCGGCACTGCCATGCACGAGGACGACTGCTTCGCGCCCATGTACCGCGAGTACGGGGTCCAGTTCGCGCGCGGGGTCAAGCCGCGCGAGGTGCTGATGTACTGGGGCGGCGACGAGCGCGGCAGCGATTTCTCCGGCCCGGCGCACGACTTCGCCTGGTGCGTGCCCATCGCGACCCAGTGCCTGCACGCGGCCGGCGCGGCGCTCGCGTACAAGATCCGCAAGGAACCGCGCGTGGCGGTCAGCGTGGTCGGCGACGGTGGCTCGTCCAAGGGCGACTTCTACGGCGCCATCAACGTGGCCGGGGCGATGCAGCTGCCGCTGGTCACCGTGATCGTCAACAACCAGTGGGCGATCTCGGTGCCGCGGCGCATGCAGACCAGCGCGCAGACGCTCGCGCAGAAGGGCATCGCGGCCGGTATCGAGAGCGTGCAGGTCGACGGCAACGACCTCATCGCCATGCGCGCGGTGCTCGACCACGCGCTCAAGCGCGCGCGCCACGGACATGGACCCACGCTGATCGAGGCGGTGACCTATCGCCTCTCCGACCACACCACCGCCGACGATGCGCGCCGCTATCGCGACGAAGCCGAGGTCAAGGCGGCGTGGGCGCGCGATCCGCTCACGCGCCTGCGCAAGTACCTCACCAGCATCGGTGCCTGGGACGAGGCGCGCGAGGAGGCGTGGAAACTCGAATGCAGTGCGCGCGTGGACGAGGAGATCAACGCCTATCTCGCGACCAAACCGCAGCCGCTCGAGTCCATGTTCGACTACATGTACGCGGAACTGCCGCACGACCTGCGCGCGCAGCGCCAGCAGGCGCAGGACTGGGAGAAGCGTGGTGGCTGACTTCTTGCGCGCATTCCCTTGCCCTGGCGTCATCCCCTCCAACGGCGTCGTCCCCTCCAACGGCGTCGTCCCCTCCAACGGCGTCGTCCCCTCCAACGGCGCCATCCCCTCCAACGGCGTCATCCCCTCCAACGGCGCCATCCCCTCCAACGGCGTCATCCCCTCCAACGGCGTCATCCCGGCGTACGCCGGGATCCAGTCGGGAATTCCTCGCTACTGGGTCCCGGCGTGCGCCGGGATGACGCCACTTGGGGGCACACGGCTGCCAGCGAACCGCCAACCACGGCCAAGGGTGGCCTGAGGCATGGCGCAGATCACCCTGATCGAGGCGGTGACGCTGGCGCTGGCGCACGAAATGGCGCGCGACCCGTCCGTGATCGTGCTGGGCGAGGACGTGGGCGTGAATGGCGGCGTGTTCCGCGCCACTGCCGGCCTGCAGGACAAATTCGGTGCCGAGCGCGTGATCGACACGCCGCTCGACGAAACCAGCATCGCCGGGCTCACCGTGGGCATGGCCACGCAGGGCATGCGGCCGGTGGCCGAGGCGCAGTTCGATGGTTTCGTCTATCCGATGGTGGACCACATCATCTGCCACGCCGCGCGCATGCGGTCGCGCACGCGCGGGCGCCTGTCCTGCCCGCTGGTGCTGCGCATTCCCTGGGGCGGCGGCATCCGCGCACCCGAGCACCATTCGGAGGCCAACGAGGCGATCTTCACCAACGTGCCAGGCCTGCGCGTGGTGATGCCCTCCTCGCCCGGCCGCGCCTATGGCCTGCTGCTGGCCGCGATCCGCGATCCCGACCCGGTGATCTGGTTCGAGCCCAAGCGGATCTATCGCCAGTACAAGGAAGAGGTCGCCGACGACGGCGAGGCGCTGCCGCTCGATGTCTGCTTCGTGCTGCGCGACGGCAGCGACGTCACCCTCGTCTCCTGGGGCGCGCAGGTGAAGGAGACCCTTGAAGCAGCCGAAGCCCTCGCCGCCGAAGGCATCAGCGCCGAGGTGATCGACGTGGCCACGCTCAAGCCGCTCGACATGGACACCATCCTCGAGTCGGTGCGCAAGACCGGCCGCTGCGTGATCGTGCACGAGGCCCCACGCACGGCCGGTTTCGGCGCCGAGATCGCAGCCCAACTGGCCGAGCGCGCGCTCTACGACCTGCAGGCGCCGGTGGAGCGCGTGACCGGCTACGACACCCACATCCCGTTGTTCCGCCTCGAGATGAAGTACCTGCCATCGGTGGCCAAGATCGTGGCGGCGGCAAAGCGTACCCTTGGCGCATGAAGACACGGCGGCACTCGGCTTGGCTTCGGCCCGACGCGACGAGCACGCTCCCATGGCGTCATCCCGGCGCAGGCCGGGATCCAGTGGCGCGGCACTCGTATCTGCGGGCGCATGCAAGCAGACGTCATTCCCGCCCAAGCGGGAATCCAAAGTCAACTGGGATTTCCGCTTGCACGCGAATGACGGCTTCCGGGACCCCCCGGGGCGACGCCACTGGATCCCGGCCTGCGCCGGGATGACGACAGGAATCGGAGCATAGTCGCGGCCATGGCCAACAAGACCTTTCATCTTCCCGACCTGGGCGAAGGTCTGCCCGACGCCGAGATCGTCCAGTGGTACGTGCACGAAGGCGAGCGTGCCGAGCTCGACCAGCCACTGGTGTCGATGGAAACCGCCAAGGCGGTGGTCGAGGTGCCGTCACCGTTCACCGGCACGCTGGTCAAGGTCTTCGGCGCCGCCGGCGCCGTGATCGAAACCGGGGCGCCGCTGGCGGAATTCGAGCTCGATGCCGGCGCGGCACAGCGCGCCGAGGCCGAGCCGACCGGCCACCACCACGCGCCGAGAAAGATCGAGGCGCCGGTGGCTGCCCCTGTGGGAGCGGCTTCAGCCGCGACTGCGAGGGCTGCCGAAGTGGCGGCTGAAGCCGCTCCCACGGGGGCAGCCGCGGGCAGCGGCGTTTCTGCACGTGCCGACGCCGGCACGGTGGTCGGCGCGATGGAGGCCAGCGACCGCGTGGCCGGCGATGCGATGACCAGCGTCGGCGGCGTGCGCGCGCTGCCGGCGGTGCGGGCGCTGGCGAAGAAGCTGGGCGTGGACCTCGCCCGGGTCGCGGGCACGGGCGCCGATGGCGTGGTGACGATGCAGGATGTGAAGCAGGCCGCGGCGGCCGGAACGGCGAAGCTCCGCTCTCCCTCCGGGAGAGGGGCTGGGGCTGAGGGTACGGGGCTTGCGCAGCGCAACGCTGCGACCGAACCCTCACCCACCGCGCTGCGCGCGGCACCCTCTCCCGGAGGGAAAGGGGAAGGCGGCGGCGGGTCCGCGCGCTTTGACGCAGACCCGCGCTCCGCCGCGGGCAAGCCGATGCGCACGGTACCGCCCACGGTCGAGGCGCAGGGCCAGCCGGAGCCGCTGCGCGGCGTGCGTCGCAACATGGCGCGGGTGATGGCCGAAGCGCATGCCCAGGTCGTGCCGGCCACGCTGTGCGACGACGCCGACCTGCATGCGTGGCAGCCCGGCAACGACATCACCGTGCGCCTGGTACACGCGATCGTGGCCGCATCGCGCGCGGTGCCGGCGCTCAACGCCTGGTTCGACGCGGCCGCGGGCACGCGCACGCTGCACCGGCGGGTGGACATCGGCATCGCGGTCGACACCGAGGACGGACTCTTCGTGCCGGCCCTGCGCAATGCCGACGTGCTCGAAGCCGCCGGCGTGCGCGCCGCGGTCGACCGCATCCGCGACCAGGTACGGGAACGCACGATCCCGGCCGAAGAGCTCAAGGGCTACACCATTTCGCTGAGCAATTTCGGCGTGTTCGCCGGACGCTACGCCACGCCGGTCGTGGTGCCGCCATGCGTCGCCATCGTGGCGGCCGGCAAGCTGCGCCATGAACTGGTCCCGGTGATGGGCGGCGTCGAGACCCATCGCCTCTTGCCGCTGTCCCTGACCTTCGACCATCGCGCCGCCACCGGCGGCGAAGCGGCACGCTTCCTGCGCGCCCTGCTCGACGATCTCGCCCGGGCCACCTGAGGCGCCGGAACCCCA
>Ga0209254_10000317_pt1 | contig 37019 bp, 40 predicted proteins | sample FrelakmetDIP11DI_FD_187148 | JGI IMG/M metagenome (GOLD analysis project Ga0209254, IMG submission 187148) | Freshwater lake sediment microbial communities from the University of Notre Dame, USA, for methane emissions studies - DIP11 DI (SPAdes)... | ecosystem: Environmental > Aquatic >... | reverse complement strand
GCCGTACCAAGGCGTCTTGCAGGGCCGGATCCGGGGCACCGGCCCGCCGTACCAGGGTGTCTTGCAGCCCGGCCGGGGCGGGAAAGGCACACTGAACATCTCTTTCAAGACTTCGACGCTGCGTACGGCAAGACCGTATTTCTGCTTTTCGATCCTGGACGCGTCCTTCGACGGCTTGTGTTCGTGGAGATAGCAGTCGAGGTAACACAGCGGCTGATTGACCTTGATGATTGCAGGCTTGGCCATTGTCCCCTCCTTTGACCCTATTCTATTTCCAGGCCTAAAAAAAATGCAAGAGAAAAAAAGGTCAGCCCTTCATGACCCCCACGGGGAGAAGCCTGGCCACCAGCCGGCCCAGGCCGACCTCATGGGACACGCGGACCACTTCCTCCACGTCCTTGTAGGCGGCCGAAGCTTCCTCGGCCACGCCCCTCCAGCTCACCGACTTGAGCTCAATGCCCCGGCGGGCGAGGTCGTCGCGGACCTGTTCCCCGCGGAACCGCCTTAGGGCCTCGTTCCGGGACATGAGCCGGCCTGCGCCATGAGCTGTGGAGCTGAAACTCAGCTCCTCGGCTTCGGCGGTTCCGGCCAGGACATAGGAGGCGGTCCCCATACTGCCGGGGATGATGACCGGCTGGCCGAAGGGACGGTAGGCGGCCGGGATCTCCGGACGGCCGGGGCCGAAGCTCCGCGTCGCCCCCTTGCGGTGGACGCACAGCCGCCGCGACACGCCCCCGACAACATGCTCCTCGACCTTGGCCACGTTGTGGCAGACGTCGTAGACCTGGCGCATGCCGTGCGATGACCCGAGGACCTTCTGGAAAACGTCGCGGACCCAGTGGGCGATCATCTGCCTGTTGGCAAAGGCATAGTTCACGGCCGCGCACATGGCCTGGTAGTACTGCTGTCCCAGGGCTGAGCGGAGCGGGGCATGGATGAGCTCCCGGTCCGGGAGCCCGGCCGTGCCGAGCTTGTCCTCCATGAGCTCGATGTAATCCGAGGCCACCTGGTGGCCTAGGCCGCGGCTGCCGCAGTGGATCATGACCGCGACCTGGCCCTTCTCCTCCAGGCCGAAGGCTCTGGCCGAGGGGACGTCGAAGATTTCATCGACCCGCTGGATCTCCAGGAAGTGATTGCCCGCGCCCAGAGTCCCGAGCTGGGGGATACCCCGCTCCAGGGCGCGCTTGGACACGGGGCCGGCCTCGGCCTCGGACATGCGGCCCCCTTCCTCTGTGGCCAAGAGGTCGTCGCGCGTCCCGTAGCCGTTGTCCACCGCCCATTCCGCGCCTCGCACCAGGATGTCCTTGAGGACGGACAGGCTAAGCTTGGTCACTCCGCCCTTACCCACGCCGGCCGGGACCTCCTTGAAGATCTCGGCCAGGAGTTCCTTGATTCGGGGCCGGATGTCTTCGACCTTATGCTCCGTCCGGAGGAGGCGCACGCCGCAATTGATGTCATAGCCCACCCCTCCCGGGGAAATGATGCCCGTCGCCGCGTCGAAAGCCGCCACTCCGCCGATCGGGAAGCCGTAGCCCTGGTGGGCGTCGGGCATGACATAGGCCATTCGGACGATGCCCTCCAGGCTGGCCACGTTCTTCGCCTGCTCCAGGGACAAATCTCCCCGGGCGGCCTCGAGAAGCTTGTGGGAGGCATAGAACCGGGCCGGGACGCGCATCGCCCCGCTCTTGGGGATCTCCCAGATGTTGTCCGAGATGCGTTTCAGGTCCACGACGCGCCTTCAGACATCGACCACGACCTGGATCGTGACTCCGTCGTCGCGCTCGATCATCAATTGGTTGTAGGTGACGGCCTTGACGCCTCCCCGCAATCCGTGCCTGTCCGTGATCCGCTCGCCGACGAAAACGGCCTCGAGGCTCAAGCGGCCGTCCGTGCCTCCCAGGCGGATGCCCTCGACATCCGAAAGAAGGAATCCCTCCGTCTCCACGAGGTAGACGATCTCGTCGAGAGCGCGGACCACGAGCTGTTCGATGCTCCGGCCTTCGACGAGGACCTGGCGCGGCTCGCGCTCCCCGGCCGGCGTCCCGTCCCAAATGAGGGAGGCCACGGCCAGGGCTGCGCTGCGGATGGCCTCCTCGAGCGTGCCGCCCCGGGCGCGGAACATGGCATCGCCCGTATGGTCCAGGAACTCGTACCCCATAGGGGAATTATAATTGGTGACACGCAACACGTATACCGAATTTTGATCCGGTCGTCCAGAACTCACGAACCAAATGGAAATTCGGTATACGTGTTGTGTGTCACTGATTTGAGGGACGGACCACGGCCGAAGGGTTTGCCCCCAGGGGGTTGATCCGCACGGCCAACGAATAGAGGAACGGGTAGCTGGCCTTGAGGTGCTCGGCGTAGGTCAGCCACTGGACGACGATGATCGAGTAAGCCCGCCGCAGGTCGCCGCCGATGTGCGTCAGGTCGCTCGCCGGGAGGGCCGTCAGGTCGCCCTCGCGGTAGCTCAACTCATCGGCCATATGGAAGACAGCCCACAGCAGGTCGGTGAAGTCCTCGTGCTCCAGGATGTTCGGGTTCTCGAGGAGTGTCAGGAGGAAGCCGCGCTCGGACAGCATGAAGGTCCGCAGCTCGGCGAGCTTGGCGGGGTCCGGCTTGCCGTGATAGGTGAATGCGGCCGCCGCCGCCCTCGCCCTCTCGAAATCCTTGTGTTCCCAGTCGAAGCCAAAGGCCGCCTGACACTTCAGGCTCTCGGCGTTCTCGATGAACGTCGCGAAGCGGCGGAGCAAGGCCAGGCCGACCTCGCTGAAGAACGTGCCGATGACCATGTTCAGCTTGTTCAGCCGGGATTTCTTCTCCCGGCGCTCGAGGATGTTCTCGATGAACAGGACGACGACCAGGACGTCGATGAACAGGAACCCCAGGTCCCCGATGAGGTACAGGAAGATGTGGTGGGCATCCCTGAAGATGAGGAAATGGAGGACATAGAAACCGACCGAGGCCACCACGAAAACGATGACCAGCGAGACCTTCCAGGAGAGCAGGCGTTTCATAGCCTGTATGATACCTCAAAAATGGGATCAATGAGTTGTATGGGCCCGACCTAAAATATGGCCAATGGCTTGGTCGAGGCGGTCTCCGAAGTCCTTCGGATACCAATGGCCGATATTCGGCGTGACGCTGATGATATGCTCCAGGCCCAGCTTCCCCCATCGCTCAGCCAGCTTCTTCTGGGTATCGACGCGGTGATCCAGCTCGGTCGTGAGGAGCGTTCCACGCAGGCCCCGGCCCGCAGCGGCAGTGATGGCCGCGTCGGTCAGGTTTGTCGGAACCTCCGGGCAGAGGATTACGAAGCCGCGGAGCAGGAGGGCCCCTTCGAAAGCCACGATCAGGCTGCCGTACCCTCCGGAGGAAAACCCTCCGACGAGGACGCGCTCAGGATCCACAGGATACCCGGCCAGGACCCGGCGATAGGCCTCTCCCACTTCCTTGAGGGTCACGGCGTCGTCCTGCCAATGGAAGCCGGTCATAGAGGCCACCTGAGAGGACTGGACATAGGCGACGATGAACTCCCGTCGGAGCCGGGCCGAGGTCCAGCTCGGAACGAACTCGGCAAGGGATTCCCCGCCGCCGTGGAGGGCGATGAAGAGCGGCCATTTCCGCGCCGGGTCGTATCCCTCGGGCAAGCGCACATCGAGCTTCATCTCCGACTTTCTTTGGGCGTCCGCGATGAGCGCGCCGTTCCGATCGAGGAAGGCTTGGAACCTTGCGGATCCGCGCAGCGGTTCCCACACGTCCCCCAGGAAGCTCCACATGCCGTAGAAGACGCCGCGGCGATGGCCTTCCTCGAGGGCATCCACGGCCTCGTCCTTTTCATCCATCAAGACGCGCATGGAGGCCAAGTTATAGGTGTTGGCCAGGACATGGCCCGGGAAGCGGTCGAGCCCCTGCTCGAGGAGCGCAGCCGCCTCCGCGTATTTCTTCTGGGCATAGAGCTCGCCGATCCTGCGACGGAACTCCGGGTAGCCTTCTTCGGTCGGCTGGGACGTTTGGGCGTCGTTCGCCGGACGTTCAAATCCGGCGCGTGCGGCGTCGAAGGATCCCTGCGGTTCCGCGGGTGATGCGCTCTTCGCGGAAAGAGACGACGCGAACAGAACGATGGCCAAGCCAGCGACGGCCGGGGCGGCGGCAAACGGCATCCTCATGATTCTCCCTCCTGACGAGGAGCGATATCGAACATCCTCTTCGAACACCGGGCTTATTGCATGATTTGTGCCACTTACGGAATTATCGGCCGAAGCGAATGGCCGAGCTCGCGGGAAGCCCAAACGCCCCGAACCCCGGCAAGAAACCTTACACGAGTGTTAAAATTTGTTCCGCCATTCCTCGATGAACTTGCAGGTAGTTCTTGACCTTCTTCTCGCCGAAGAGCGGATTGACGGTCCCGTCATCGGGGGATGAGGCTGCCGGGGGGGAAGCGTTGGGTACACTTGTCAATTTTATCATAATGGATATGAATACCAGCCGCTACTCGGGGCTCATGCATCGGCGACTTGATGCCGTGTCCAATCCGTCATAAAATCCGATCGAGACGGCGAAAGAACCTCGATTCCCATGAGATCAGAACAGGACCTGTTTCATAAGCTTTCGTACTATACTCTTTCCCATCCCGACCCGTCGTTCATCCATCAGCATATCGTCGATGCCTTCGCCGCCCAGCGCGCCGACGGGAAAACGAAGCGGATCGCCCTGACATTCGCCCTGGTCGGCCTGTACCTGCACCTGGAAAAGGGCTATACGGGCCGGCGCGTCCAGCTGGCCCATATGGAAATGGCCAGGACGAAAAGGGACTGGCCGGCGATCGAGCTCCCGGATGAACGGGGCGACGTGACCGTATCCGATGTCCTTGCGGCGCCTCCGGGTGCAGAGCGGGATTCGATGATCGATACTTGGTGCGCCTCGGTTTGGGGGGCCTACAAACAGAGCCACGCTCAGATCGCCCGCCTCGTGTAGCTCGCGACCTTCTTGACCTTCTTTACCAGGAACGTGCCCTCGAGCAGCCAGTCGAACTCGGCGTGGACGCTTGCCTCTTTCATCATCTTCTTGTGAAGTAAATGAGTGGGGTCGCGTCACCACTTTCCACTTTGTCATTCCCTCTTCGGCGCTTTGAGGAAGAGCAGGACAAGGGCGAAGCCGAGCGCGGCGAAGCCCGCGGTCGGGTAGAAAGCGAACGCATAGCTGCCCAACGCGTCCTTCGCCTGTCCGGAGATGATTCCGCCCATGATGGCGCCCAAGCCGTAGGCTAAGAATACGGCCCCGTAATTGCGCGTGTAGTGCGTCATGCCGAAGAACGTCGCGGTCGCGGCCGGGGCTATGGCCAGCCAGCCGCCGAGGCACATCCAGAAGCCGCTGAAGGCCATAACGTACAAGCCTGTGGAGCCTTCGCCGGCAACGAGCATCAGGAGCGACATGCCGAAAATGACGGCCAGGTTCATCGCCGCGGCAAGGCGCGGGCCGGCCTTATCGGTCAGGAGCCCGAACAGGGGCCGGCCGAGGGCGTTGAAGACCGCGAAAACCCCGACGAGCATCGTCGCCGTCCCGCCCGCGACCTTGATCACCTCGACGCCCACCGGCTGGGCGATGCCGATGGCCATCAGGCCGGAGAAGCAGCCGATGAGAAGGCCGGCGAACAGACCCCAAAAGGTCGAGGTCCTCACCATCCCGGAAGGGGTAAAATCGAGCCCGGCCGTCCCGCCGGCCTTCGGCGCACGGCCCGCGGGCGTCCAACCGGCGGTCGGGAACCGGAACGGCAAGGCGAGCAGCGACAGGATGATGGTGATGGCGAGGCCAAAGATCAGGAAGGTCTGGGGCAGCGATTCCGCGAGCCGCTCCGCGGGCAGGGCCTGGATGTCGCCAATGAGGAGGTTCGCGATCCTGCCGGTGACGAGGGGCGAGCCGCCGAAGCCCGCGACCATGAGTCCGACGACGAATCCCTTGCGGTCCGGGAACCACCGCGCGCCCATCGCAATCGGACAGCCGTAAGTGAGCCCGACGCCCGAGCCGGCGATGACGCCGTAGGTGAAGATGAGCATTCCGACGCTGGAGGCGAAGCTCGACAGGATCCAGCCGAGCCCGACGGTGATCCCGCCGATGAGCGCCAGCCGGCGCGGGCCCGTCTTCTCCATGATCCGGCCGCCGAAGAACATGGTGACGGCGAAGAACAGGAGGAACGTCATGTACGGCAGGTTCCCCTGAAACGCGGAGACCTGATAGACCTTCTCCACGGCCGGTTTGAAGATGCTGTAGGAGTACACTGCGCCGAAGCACAGGTTCATGATAAAGCCGAGGAGGACGAATCCCCAGCGGCCGCTCTCCGCCCTCAATCCGAACGTCCGTCAGTGATGCTCGGCGGCTTCGGCCTCTGCCTTGGTCTTGTGGATGGTTCCGTCCGGATGCTGGGGAGGAGTGTACAAGGTGTAAAGCTTCAGCGGCTTGGTGGGCGAGGCGTTGATCACGTTGTGATAGGTGCCCGCCGGAACGACCACCGCGTCCCCCGCCTTGACAACGCGCACGTCCGTCCTGTTGAAGACGAACTTTGCCCGGCCTTCTTCGATGCGGAAGAACTGATCGACGGCCGGATGGACCTCGTTCCCGATCTCCTCCTTGGGATTCAGGTGCATGACCACCAGCTGACTGTATTTGCCGGTGAACAATACCTGGCGGAAGAACTTGTTCTTGATGGTGAGCTTCTCGATGGGACCGACATAACCTGCCATGAGTCGAGCCTCCTTCTTGACCGTGACGTCTTGGGGATGAGCCTCAGGGGCCTTTTTACCGGGGCCCAGGCCAGGCTCATCCCTTGTTCACAAGGTTATCTCCAGCGAATGATCCCTGTCAACCGTTCTTGATCCCCGGACGCCGCCCGTTATCTTTGAAAGTGGAAAGCGGTGACGCGACCCCTCGTCTGAAAATTGAATTCGCTTTACCCATTCGCTATACTCCTTTTATGCAAAACCTCATAAAAAAACCTATCTTATTTGGATTCATTCTGATGATCTTGGCGGGCCTGCTTTATAGATGCACTTCAAGAAAACCAGGCGAATCTGCCAAGAGCGCGGAAGAAATTGCACAGGTGCAGGATCAGGATAAAGAGCTTCGGCCGATATCAGACAGCGACAAGCCGGCTGCAGACTATATGCCGACGTCGATCGACAAGATCGATGAAGCCTACTCGGCGGGAAAGATCAGCCCGGATCAGTTCGCCCGTTTGGAAATCGCAGCCGTCTACTCGCCCGATAAGCTGCCGGCCGACTATCGCGGTGCCGAGGAGAAAATCGCCAGCCCCGATTATATCTACGGATTCATACATACCACATGGCCGACTTTTTCTCAGGAAGCCAAAGACGCCCTGCTCCCCTTCTTGCTGCCGCCGGATGACCCCCAGAGCTATTTCTATACGGAAGCGGATTCCCGGTCCATCCTCGAAAAACTCTCGAGCGCAGCGGCGGCCAAGGCCGCCCCGGCCGATACTTGGATCCACATCACACCCTGGGACGGTCTCAGGATTTCCTACCGGAAAGCCGACGAGACCCGCGACTTCCAGCCGGCCGCCTGGGCGGCGGATACGGCCCAGATCGCCATCTCGAAATACCGCGCCCTGCTGGGCTTAGCCGGAGGGAAGGTCCATATCTATCTCACCGACCCGGCCAAGGTCGGAGCGAACTACGGGGATGCGGTGATGAGCACGAAGGAAGCCAACCTGTGCGACATAAGGATCAAGGGCGGGATGGACGAACGGCTGACCCGGTCCACGGCCGCCCACGAGATCTTTCATGCTTTTCAGTTTTTCATGGGTCTCGATTACAGTATCCCCGAAGTCGCATGGCTGAGCGAAGCGACGGCCACCTGGTCCGAGGATTTCGTCCACAAAAAGCACCAAACGGAGCACGATTACGATCCCGCGTTCATGGACCATACCGTTTGGGACCTGTTGGACAGGCGCAATTTGCATCACTACGGCTCTTATCTGTGGTTCTATTTCCTGACCCAGAAGTTCGGCCCGGAACAGGTGGCCTGGACCCTCGCCCGGAGCAAAGGCGGCGACGCGCGCAAAACGCTCAGCGAGATGCAGGACTTTCCGGAAAACTTCAAGCATTTCGTCTATTGGAATTGGAACTGGCCGCCTTTCGAAGTGTATAAGGACGAACCGAATCCGCCGAATTTCGAAGAGGTCCATCCGGCGCGCGGGTCGACCAAGGAGCTCGTGGTGAAAGCGCCCGGCACTTACGGGGAACGCGTCGAACTGGCGACGGCCAGCTCGAAGTACGTTTACATCAGATTCCCGGACAGAAGCCCCAGACGGATCGAATTCGACAACTCGGAGTTCATGCCCATCAAAAGCCTCAATCAGGCCACCCGGGCGCTGCAGGCCTTTTATAAGGTCGGATCGACCTGGTATTACGAGGACTGGTCCAGCCTGGAGAAGCGGACGTTCTGCCGGGATATCGAGGAAGAAAACGTCTCGGTCGTCGTGGTCGTCCCCTCCAACAGCAGCCTGTATCTGAAGACCGGCGGCACCATCAAGCTGAAAGCCGACAACAAGTGCCATCCCGGCTGGCGCGGAGCGATCCATGTCCGATGGAGGATGGACCAGAACCAAAATCCGCAGGGGACGTGGCGCGTCAGCGAACAAGGGGGCTACACGATCACGGAGGAACTGGAATTCAACCCGGCCAACGACAGCCTCGATATCAAGTCGACGGCGTTCACCGCCGTCTATTCCTCCAGCGAGATCATCCAGGGCAAGGCGACCGACTGCACGCCCTACGAGGCCCACGGGGCGAATATCCGGGGCGCCGCCTCGTATGAATACTCCGCGGACAATACGTCAGACCATCGCCGGCCCTCCCGCTTCTACGGGACGGACGTTCGCGAGCCGGGGAAACTCGGCGGAACCTACTCCCTCCAGCTCAGCCTTCCGGACCCGCCGGTCGGCGCTCCCCCGCCCTTGCGCGGCTCATCCTGGACCAAGAAGTTGGTCCGGAACTGCACGTTCCTGTCCGACCTTCCCGATTTCTCGGCGAACATCGATGCGGTCTACCCGATCAGCGACCCGACGATCTATTCCGTCAATCCGGAGGATGTCGTCATCGACCCCAAAGCCAAGCGGATCAAGGGCTCGGCTCAATTCGAGATCCACTCCGGCGTCTTCGGAACAGTGGAATGGTTCTTCCAGAAAATTGAATGATCCTCATCTCGCGGAGGTCACCAGATCCCGGCGATTTTCGCGCCGCAGACGGGACAGGAGGACTTCCGGATCCTATTTGCAGCGACGGAAAATCCCCGCCGTCGAACCAGGAGCTCGCCGCAGGACGGGCAGGAAGTGTCCTCGGAACCGCCCATCACATTGCCGGTGTAGATGTAGCGCAGTCCGGCCTTTTTCCCGATCTCCAGGGCGCGGTCCATAGAGCCCGCCGGAGTGGCCGGCGTCTCGGTGAATTGATAATCCGGATGAAAGCGGCTGATGTGCCAGGGCAGGTCTTTATCGACCCCGGCCAGAAAGCCCGCGATCCGGCCGAGCTCATCCTCCCCGTCGTTCATCCCCGGGACGACAAGCGTCGTCGCCTCGACCCAGACGCCGATCTTCTTCATGAGGACGATCGAATCGAGGACGGGCTGCAGATGCCCCCCGCACACCTTCCGGTAGGTCTCGTCGCTGAAGGACTTGAGGTCGATGTTGGCTGCGTCGAGCAGTCCCCGCATCTCCTCCAGGGCTTCGGCGGTCATGAAGCCGTTGGTCACAAAGACATTGGCCAGCCCCTTGTCCTTGGCCAGGCGCATGGTGTCGTAGGCGTATTCAAAAAAAACGGTCGGCTCGGTGTAGGTGTAGGAAATGCTCCGGCATCCCCGGCTGGCGGCGATGCCCACCGCCTCCTCCGGCGAGAGCTCCTGTCCGCCGAACGATCCCTTCCGTTTCGATGCTTGGGAGATCTGCCAGTTCTGGCAGAACCCGCAGCGGAAATTGCAGCCGACGGTCGCCAGGGAAAAGGATTCCGTCCCGGGCAGAAAATGGAACAGAGGCTTCTTTTCGATGGGGTCCACATGCGCGGCGATGACCTCGCCGTAAACCAGGGAGACGAGCGCCCCGCCCCGGTTCTGCCGCACGCCGCACACTCCGAACTTCGTCTCATCGATGAGGCAGCGATGGGCGCAGAGACGGCACTGGACCCGGCCGCCGTCCGCCGGCGTCCAGAGCATGGCCTCCTTGATCATGAGTCAGCCTCGCGCTTTCTTGCGTTTCAGCTCAGGAAAAAGCTTGGCCGCCGATGGACAGAGGGCTTTCAGGGGGCACTCCGGACAGCGGGGCTGGCGGGCCTGGCAGACCGCCCGGCCGTGGCTGACCAGCATGAAGTTGAAGTCCAGCCAGTCTTTCTTCGGGACGACGACGAGCAGGTCCCGTTCGATCTTCTCCGGCTCCGTCTCCCGACTGAGCCCCAGCCGTCCGGAAAGCCTCCGGACATGGGTGTCCACGGCGATGCCCTCGGCCCGGCCGAACCCTGCGGACAGGACGATGTTGGCCGTTTTTCGGGCCACTCCGGGCAGGGTCAGGAGCTCGGCCATGGTCGAGGGCACCTCACCGCCGAAATCCCGGACGATCGTCCGGGCGGCGCCGATGATGTTCTTCGTCTTGTTCCGGAAGAAGCCCGTGGAGCGGACCTCGGCCTCCAGCTCCCGCGGGTCGGCCGCGGCGAAATCCTGGGCCGCCGGATATTTCTTGAACAGGGCCGGGGTGATCGTGTTCACCCGCTCGTCCGTGCACTGGGCGGCCAGGATGGTGGCCACCAGGATCTGCAGGGGATTTCGGTACTCGAGCGCCGTGCGGCTGTGCGGATAGCGCCGGCGCAGGATCTTAATGATGTCCGGCACTCTCCGCCGGACCTTCTCCAGCGCTTGGCCTGTCAGCATCCCGCCCCCCCCCGGCCCAGAGACCGTCAGGGCCCGACGTGGATCATGTCCCGGCCGATGTGGGTATCCTCGACATCATAGTAGTCGGGGAACTTGGCCAGGAGGTCGATCTCGGACTTGATCATGAAGTAGTGACTGCGCTCGACACGGCTGAGATAGGTGAGCAGGCTCCGCCCGTCATCATCCTGGCTCGAGGCGGCCGCATCCTTGTAGAACTCCTCGGAGAACTTCTCGGCCTTGAGAGCCAGGCCGAACAGGTCCTTGACCGTGAGCTCGTCCGCCTTGGGGGGCACGGATTTGCTCAGGAACGAATCCGCCGGCAGGACCGGCTTCTGCCGGCCGAACCTCTGGCTGAAGATCCGCTCCAGGAGCTTGCGGTGCTGCTTCTCCTCCACGACCAGGAAATCCAGCTTCTGCCGAAGCAGGACGTTCTTGACCCGCGCCCGGATGCGGCCGTAGAAAGCCGCGGCGTCGATCTCCGACCTGATGCCCAGGGCCAGGACTTCGGGCCCCTTCATTTTCGGACTCGCTTTCATGGATGCCCCTTTCCGGTGCCGGTCGGCCCGGCGCCGCTCTCGATCAGAACTGGACGAACTTCGACCGGGGCGCGCCGCAGACCGGACATTGATCCGGAGCTTCGCCCTCCATGGTGAAGCCGCACACGCCGCAGACGTGGATGGGCTGGGCCGGCATATCCTGGCCCAGCCCGACGGTCTGGCCGGCCGCCTTGTACAATTCGTAGTGGACCTTTTCCGCGGCCAGGGCCGAGTTGGTCGTGATGACCGCCGACTTCTCTCCATCCTCCTCGGCAGCCTTGATGTATTCGGGATACATGGTCGTCGCCTCGAAGGCTTCGCCGCTCATGGCCGCGGCCAGGTTCTCCCCGGTCCGGCCGATCCCGCCCAGGGTCCGCAGGTGGTTGACGGCGTGGACCTGCTCGGCGAACGAGTTGGCCCGGAATATCCGGGCGACGTTGGGCAGGTTGTCCTTGTCGGCCTGAGCGGCAAAGGCCAGGTATTTCAGGTGAGCCTGGCTCTCGCCGGCGAATGCGTTCTTCAGGTTGTCTTCGGTCCGTTTTTTCATGCTCTTCCTCCTAGAGAGAGATCATTTTCTCGATGGCGCCCCGCGCCCGGCGGGCGATGTCCGGGGCGACGAGGATCCGGTGCTGGTTCCGCTCCAGGGCCGCCAGGACCTTGGCCAGGCTCGTTTTTTTCATGTTGACGCACAGCGACGCGACCTTGGCCGGATGGAAGTCCTTGGCCGGGTTCTCTTTCTTGAGCCGGTGGATAATTCCCGGCTCCGTGGCCAGGACGGCCTCCCGGCCGGGCATGGTCTGGGCCTCCCGGATCATCTGTCCCGTCGACAGGGCTTTGTCGGCCAGGTCGATGACCTCGGGCCGGCACTCGGGGTGGGCCCAGACTTCAGCGCCGGGATAGCGTACTCGGCTGTCCCGAATGTCCGCGGCGCGGATATTGTTGTGGACGGTGCAGTAGCCGTCCCAGGCGATGATCTTTTTGGACGTCCGGCGGGCGGCGAAATCGGCCAGGTTCTTGTCCGGGACGAACAGGATTTCCTCGTCGGGAATGGAATTCACCACCCGAAGCACGTTGGACGAGGTGCAGCAGACATCGGACTCGGCCTTGACCTCGGCCGAAGTGTTGACGTAGCAGACGACCTTGCGTCCGGGGTAACGCTCCTTCCAGGCCCGGAGCTCCTCGGCCGTGATCATGTCGGCCATGGGACAGCCCGCTTCGATCTCGGGCAGGAGCACGATCTTGCCGGGCGAGAGGATGGCCGCCGTCTCGGCCATGAAATGCACCCCGCAGAAGACGATGACCTCGGCCTCGGTGTCCGCCGCCTTCCGGCTCAGCTCCAGGGAGTCTCCCACGAAATCCGCGGCGTCCTGGACCTCGCCCACCTGGTAATTATGGGCCAGGAGAACCGCCCGGCGCTCAACCTTCAGCCGGCCGATCCGTTCCAGGATGTCGGTCTTGGTCATGACCCGGTCCCTTCGCCTCGGGCTCAGTCGGGCTCGATCTTCGCCCCGCAGTGGACGCACTTCTCGCCGTGGATGTTGGTGACCTGGCCGCAGTGGGGGCAGTCGCCGAGCTCGATCTGACAGCTCCTGCAGACGTTGGCCTCTTCCTCCAGGGTCCCGTCGCAATAGGGGCAGGCGCAGCCTTCCTCATGGGGTTTCGCCTGGGCGGTCCGGCCGTCCGCCTTGGCCCGGTAGTCCTCGATGGCCGCGTGCAGGGCGTCGGCGCCCAGGTTGGAGCAGTGGAGCTTGTTCTTGGGCAGGCCGCCCAGCTCGTCGGCCACGCTCTGGTTTGTGATCCGCATGGCCTCCTCCAGGGTCTTGCCCGTGGCCATCTCCGAGACCATGCTCGACACGGCGATGGCCGCGCCGCAGCCGAAGGTCTGGAACTTGACGTCGGCCAGGCGGTTGTCCGCGACCTTGATGTAGAAGGTCATCATGTCGCCGCAGACGGGGTTGCCCACTTTCCCCACGCCGTCCGCGTCCTTGAGGGTTCCCACGTTTCGGGGATTCTGGAAATGGTCCATCACCTTATCGGAATACATCACGCTTTCTCCTGCAGGAATTGAGTGTAGAGGGGAGACATGTCCCGGAGCCGCTTGATGATGGGCGGAAAGACATCCAGGACATAATCGATGTCGTCCCGGGTCGTGGAAGACGTCAACCCGAAGACGACCGAGCCCTGGGCCAGGGCATGGTCGAGCCCCATGGCCAGGAGGACATGGGAGGCCTTAAGCGATTTCGAAGTGCAGGCCGAGCCGCTCGAGACGGCCACGCCCTTCATGTCCAGGCTGAGGAGCATCCCCTCGCCTTCGATAAACCGGACGCAGAAGCTGGCCTGGTGGGGCAGCCGTTCGGTCAGGTGGCCGGTGAGGACGACGTGCTCGACCCGGCTGAGCAGTCCGTCGATGAGATGATCCCTGAGCTCCCGGGCCCGGGCGGCCCGCTGGTCGATCTCGGCTAGGGCGAGCTCCGCGGCTCGGCCGAACCCGACGTCGGCCGCCACGTTCTCCGTGCCGGCGCGGCGTCCGCCTTCCTGGATGCCGCCGTCGATAAGCGGCGCGATCCTGACCCCCTTGCGAATGAACAGGGCGGCCGAGCCCTTGGGTCCGGACATCGGATCGCCGGCCAGGCTCAAAGCGTCCACTCCCAGCGCCTTGACGTCCAGGGGAATGTGGCCGGCCGCGGCCACGGCGTCGGTATGAAACAGAACGTTCCGGCCGCGGCAGGTCTTGGCGATCTCGGCGACGGGCTCGATCGTGCCCACTTCGCTGTTGGCGGTCATGACCGACACGAGGCAGGTGTCCTTGGCCAGGGCCCGGCCTACCTCGTCCGGGTCGACCCGGCCCGAGGCATCCACGGGAACTTCGGTCGAACGAAATCCCTGCTTCTCCAGGCTTTTCACAGCCCGGAGGACGGACTGGTGTTCGACAGCGGAGACGACGATGTGCGTCCCGCGGTCCCGGTTGGCCGTGGCCAGCCCCTTCAGGGCGAAGTTATTGGATTCGGACCCGCTGGCGGTGAACACGACCTCCTCGGACGAAGCGCCGATAAGCCGAGCGACGCTCTGGCGGGCGTCCTCGACCGCGGCCTGGGCCTCCTGTCCGAATGAGTGCAGGCTCTGCGGATTGCCGAAGTGATTCTGCAAAAAAGGGACCATGGCCTGGAACACCCTCGGGTCGAGAGGGGCGGCGGCCATATGGTCCAAATACGCTTTGCGCATGGTGACGGCTCCGCCCGATCAGCCAGACGGCGCTCCCGGGACGGGCGGCCGGACCGCTCAGACGGCCTGGACTTCCTTGACCTCCGGAACGTCCTTCTTCAGCTGCCGCTCGATGCCCATCTTCAGGGTCATCTGGCTCATGGGACACCCGCCGCACGCTCCGGTCAGGCGGACCTTGACCACGCCGTCCTTGACCTCGACGAGCTCGACGTCGCCGCCGTCGGCCTGGAGCGCCGGGCGAATCCTATTCAACGCTTTTTCGACTTTGTCTTTCATGACCTGCTCCTCGCTTTAATATTAAGGTTTTCGTCCGGCTTTTTCCATGCTTATTTCCAGCCGGTTCTCAGGCCCAATCCAGGAGCCTCCTCTGGCCCTGGAGCGCCCGGATGGAAGTCGCGTCCTGGCTGACCTCGAGACATCCCCGGTAAGCGCCCTTGGCGTCGCGCAGGGCAAAATACCGGATGAGGATGAACCGGCCGCCCAGCTCGATCCAGAACTCAGCCGTGGACTTCTCCCCTTTCCTGAAGGCGTCCAGGATTCGGTTGACCACGTGGACGCTGTCCGGCGGATGGCAGTTCTGAACCTTGCGGCCGATGACCGCCGGGACCCTCTTGAAGATCCGGTCCGGCGAATCGGAATAGTAGACCACCGTGTCGTTCTCATCCACGAAGCTGATGTCCACCGGGAGGTGTTTCAGCATGATGTTCAGCTGCTCCGGAGTCAGGCCTCCGGTCTCGAGGCTGATTCTCCCCTGCATGGTCTCTGGCCCTTTCGACATTCTTTCCTCCTTGTTTGAATCCCGGCCCGCTCTCGCCGGATCTTCCTCATTAAACCAGAAAGCGGGCCGCGCCGCCTTGATTTAAGTCAAACCGGAGAGCGGCCCGGTCCGGTTGCGGTATCAGACGATTTTTCTGGGGATCAAGGGGTTGATGCGGGCCAGGATCTCGTAGGAAATCGTTCCGGCCATGGACGCGAGCTGCTCGGCGGAGATCGCCTCCCGGCCGTCCCGGCCGAGGAGCGTGGCTTCGTCCTCGAGCCGCACGCCCGGGATGTCGGTCGTATCCACCACGATGAAGTCCATGGCCACCCGGCCCCGGACCGGAGCCCTCCGTCCCCGGATCAGGACGTATCCCGCGTTGGACAAGCTTCGGTCGAAGCCGTCGTAATAGCCGACCGGCAGAACCGCCAGGCGGCTGGGCCGGGTGGTGCGGAAGGTGCCTCCGTATCCCACGAAGGAGCCCTTGGCCACGGCCTTGACCTGGACCACCTTCGTTTTCCAGCTCAGGACGGGCTTCAGCCTCAGGGGCTTGAGGTGAAGGTGGAGGCAGGAGACGTAGGTTTCCTTGGACGGCCACAGGCCGTAGAGGCCGATCCCCACCCGGGCCATGTCGAACCGCGTCTTGGGAAAAAGGATGGTCGCGGCCGTGCAGGACATGTGCTTGACCGGGACCGGGATTCCCCTCTTCTCCAGCAAGGACACGGCTCGCCGGTAATTGGCCAGCTGGAAATCGGGGTAGCTCGGGTCGGTCGTGTCCTCGATATTGGCGAAATGGGAGGACAGCCCTTCCAGGACGAGATGCGGGGATGTTTTGATCCGGCGGGCCAGGGCCAGAAGCTGTTTCTCCGGAACGCCCTGGCGGTTGGTCCCGGTCTCGACCTTGATGTGAACCCGGGCTTTCTTCTTCAGCCGGCGGCAGACGGCTTCCAGGCGGTCCACGGTCCCCGGCTGATACACGGTCAGCCGGGCGTCGGCCTCAACCGCCGCGGCGAGGTCGTCCAGGGCGACCGCGCCCAGGATGAGCACCGGGTCCTCGAGGCCGTCGGCCCGAAGGGCCAGGGCTTCGTCCAGGGAATGAATGCCCAGCCAGTCCGCGCCCCGCTCCAGGGCCAGCCGCGACATCTCGAGCAGGCCGTGCCCGTAGGCGTTGGCCTTGACCACGGCCAGGAGCTTTTTCCCCGGACCGATGAGCCCTCGAAACAGCCGGAGGTTATGCCCCAGGGCGGCCCGGTCGATCTCCACCCAGACCAGAGGATGCGAAGACATGGCCTTGGCGCTCACCGTCGGTTGGCCGCGTCGATTCTCTTGAGGTCGAGGACGCCCGTCAGCCGGTCGGCCAGGAAGATCGTATCCTCGCGCTCGACCCCGGTGGAGACGATGGCCACCCGGGCCTCGACCAGGTCCTCGAGCGTCCGAACATAATCCTTGAACGCCTGGGGAAGACGGCCGAAATCCGTGGCCTTGGCCAGAGGCTCGGCCCAGCCTCGCACGGTCTTGTACCGGGGCACGACTTCGGCCAGCGCCCAGCTCTCCACGGGGAAGCTCTTCAGGGGCGTCCCGCGGTAGGTGTATCCCGTGCAGATGGAGATTTCCTTGAAATCGTCTAAGACGTCGGGCTTGGTCAGGGCGAGGCGCTCGACGCCGTTCAGGCGGCAGGAATAGGACACGGCTACAGCGTCGAACCAGCCGCAGCGGCGCGGACGGCCGGTGGTCGCGCCGTACTCGTCCCCCCGTTTGAGGATGATCCGGCCCGGTTCGTCCTTGATTTCCGTCGGGAACGGCCCTCCGCCGACCCGGGTGGTATAGGCTTTGGTGATGCCGAGCACGGCCTGGATCCGGGTGGGACCGACGCCCAACCCCGCGCAGGCGCCGCCGGCGCTGGGACTGGAGGATGTGACGAACGGATACGTGCCGTGGTCGATGTCCAGCAGCGCCCCCTGGGCCCCTTCGAAAAGCACGGACCGTCCCTGGCGGATCAGCCCATCTACGAAGAGGGAATCCTCGGCTATGAAAGGCGCCAGGAGCGACGCGTAGCCGGAGTATTCATCGATGATCTTGTCCGGATCGAGAGGGGGCAGTCCGCCCCGCTCCAGAATGGGATTCTTCTCGGCCGCATTGTCCCGGATGAGATCCCGGAGCACCTCCGGGTTCAGCAGGTCGGAGGCCCGGATGCCCCGCCGGCCGATCTTGTCCTCGTAGGCCGGTCCGATGCCCCGGTTGGTGGTCCCGATCTTCCGCGGCCCCAGCCGGTCCTCGCTGATCCGCTCCTGGAGGGGATGATAAGGCATGATGAGATGGGCGTTCCGGCTGATGACCAGGTTCCGGCCCACTTCGACGCCCAGCGCCCTGAGGGATTCGATCTCGTCCAGGAACGCCCGGGGCGAGATCACGACACCGTTGCCGATGACGCACAGCGTGCCCGGGTGCAGGATCCCGGAGGGGATGAGGTGGAGGACGATCTTCTGTCCCCGGACATAGACCGTGTGGCCGGCGTTGTGGCCGCCCTGGTAGCGGGCCACGGCGTCGAAGGACGGAGTGATGAGGTCGATGATCTTGCCCTTGCCCTCATCTCCCCATTGGGTACCGAGCACAATGATGTTTGCCATGAAGCACCTTGGAATCGAATCTCGTGGAGGCGACGCGACGGGATCAACGACAATTTATTCTATCAGAACTCCCCCCGATTCACAAGCCGTGAAAGCCGGCCGCTAGAACGTGACGGCGGCCTGGACACACCACAGGTCGTCCTTGAGGGCAATGCCCGTTTCCCGGTTGAAGTCGTATTCGGCTTTGAGCCGGACGTTCGGGACCGGCAGGTAGATCAGACCCACGGCCCAGCGAGTCTGATCGAGCGCCAGGCCGGCGCCAGCTTGGTCGGGCGATGCCCAGCCGGGGCCGTGAAAGGGGTCGTTGTCCTTGACTTTCTGATAGCTGACCACCGGCGAAAAATCGCTGTACTTGATGGCCAGCTGGACGAAATAGCCCTCTGTGACCCCTTTGCCCCACGGGTCGAGATTGGCCCGGTCGGCCTTGATGTATTCCGCCAGGACCTGGTAGTCCCGGGTCGTCCAGGCTGCGTCGGCGCCCCGCATCGTCAGGTTTCGCGTGCCGAGCGTGTCGTACTTGCCTTTATAATAGGAAAAGCCGAGCTCCAGGGACTGGTCGGGCTGAACGCCCAGGCGGCCGCCCCAGGCCTTGTCGGCGTTGTTGTCGCCGAACTGCTGGCCTCCGCTCGCGGATTCCGACTCGGCCAGCCCGTTGCCGATGAAGGCGGCGATGCTGAGAAATCCCGACTTTCCCCAGGCCTGCAGGCCGAGCTCGCGCCAGCTCGAGGGATAGGCCCGCTCACAAACCAGCGGGACCTGGACGAGAAACCGCTCGTGGGGACGGTTGGCCTGGTTGAACCGGCCGAAAGGCACCAGGAAATGGCCCAGGGTGAAACGGAGGGTTTGGGACGGGCTGAAGCCCAGCCAGGCCTGCTCGATTTTGACCTCGTTCTCGGGCATGAGCCGGGCCTCGAGCATGTAGCTGAACTGACCGGACAGCGCGCCCGCCAGGAACACGCCGGCGCCGAGGCCGCCCGCGCGTCCGTTCGAGAACAGTCCGTCCTCCTGGCTCTGGCTGAAATCAAAATACAGGTAGCCGCCCAGGTTCGGCGCCGCGGTCTCCTGTCCGAAGCCCGGCGCCGCCAGGATCAAGATCAGGATCGGGATCAAACGTTTGGTCATTGTAGGAGTCCATAATCGAAATCATCTTCAAGGATGGCTTCCCCGAAGCGGCGGACATCCCGCCGGCCGGCCACGGCCGCAGTGATCTCAGCCGCGCCCTTGCGCGTCCCCATCCAGACGGCTCCGGCGAGCCGGCCGTCCTGGAGGACGATCTTTTTATAGATGCTCCGCTCCCGGTCCAGCTTCCGGAGCGCCTCGTCCCCGGCTTCGAGCGGATAAATCCGGCCGGACGAGGCTACGAACAGGCCGCCAATCTTCAGCAGGTTGTACGGCATGGTCCCCTCGTAGACCTGCGCCTGGCCGAGGGCGTTGGCCGCCGCGATCCGCGCCTGGGCGAACGCGGCGGGGATGATGCCGTACTGGCGGCCCCGGTGGCTGATGTTGTCGCCGGCGGCAAAGATTTTAGGATGGCTGGTCTGAAGCCTGTCGTTGACAACGACGCCCTTGCCCGTCTCCAGCCCGGCGGCGCGGGCCAGCTCCAGGCTGGGATTCACCCCGGCGGCTACGATGATGAGCGAGGCGGCGATCTCTTCGCCGCCCTTGAAGCGCAGGCCGGAAGCTTCCCCCGCCCCGAGCACTTCCTCGACGGAGGCGGCCAGCCGGAACTGAAGGCCCATCCGCTCCATCCAAGACTTGAGCAGGTCCGCGCCTTCGGGGTCGAGCTGGCGGGGCAGGAGCCGGTCGAAAAACTCCACGACCTTGACCCGGGCTCCACGCAGGTTCAAGGCGCGGGCGATCTCGAGCCCGAGCAGCCCTCCTCCGATGACGGCCGCCTCGGCGTGTCCCGGAAGATAGTCCAGGATGCTTTGGGCGTCGTCCAGGGTCCTCAGGGTGAAGACGCCCCGGCGCTCGATTCCCGGGATGGGAGGGACGCCGGCCGATGCCCCGTCACAGAGGAACAGCGCGTCGAACCGCGCGGCCCGGCCGTCCTTGGCCCGGACCTCGAGAGTCTCCGGCGCGATGGTTTCGACGGCCGATCCCAGCCGGACGGTGAGCCCCAGCCTCTCGTACCACTCTTCGGGAAAAGCGAAAACCTTCTCCCGGGGAAGCACGCCGGACAGGAACTCGATCAGGTTGGGCCGGGGGTAATAGTGGTGCCGCTCCCGGGCGAAGAGTTCGACCTCAACCGCGGGATCGAGCTCGCGCAGGGCCTTGGCGGCCATGACGCCGGCCAGGCCGTTGCCCACGATGCCGATTCTCATGCGGGCCTGTCGTCACCCGGGGCGGGCGGCAGCGCTCCTAGGAGACCTTCTGGAAGAAATCCTTGCCCACGCCGCACTGGGGGCAGACCCAGTCGTCGGGCAATTTTTCGAACGGGGTTCCCGGCGCGACGCCGCTGTCCGGGTCGCCCTTTTCCGGGTCGTAGATATAGCCGCAGGCGGTGCATTCCCATTTGTCCATGTCGTTCTCCTTGTCGAGGGCCGGGCCCTAGTTCTCGCCCAGGACGCGCGTCTCGTATTCCGACTCGAGCTTGAGCTTGTGGTTCTTCTCCTGGGAGATCAGGAAATCGAACAGCCGGATGTGCTCGACCTCGGTCACGCGCCGGCGGAGCTCCGTATAGAGGTCCACGGCCTTCTGCTCCTTCTGGGCGGCCAGGATGAGCAGGTCCTGGAAGGTCATGTCCGGGTTGGGCGGGTCGGCCACCAGGTAGTCGCTGATCATCATGTCCACGACGGGCTTGATCTTGAGCGACTCGGGCTTCACGCCGCCGAGGCCCAGGAGCAGCTCCTTGTGCTTCATCTCCTCGTTCTGGAGTTCGGTCATGAGCTCCTTGAGGGAGGCCTCCCGGACCATGTCCCGCATCCGGCCGTAGGCGGCCGCGGCCTCCTCCTCTCGCTTGACGGCGAAATCCAGGATGTCCCGCAGGCTCCCGAAGGTCATCATCACTCTTCCTTCTTGACCATGGGCGTGTTGCAGCAGACGAGCCGGCCCACGCCGGATTTTTCCACGCGGACTTCCTGACCGCAGATCTCGCACTTGTAGGTCTTTCCTTTTTCGGCCATTCGCAGATCCTCCTCTTCGAGATATCGCCGCCGAGGCTAACCGGTCCGGCGGCCGTCTGAAAAAAATATTATATAGGAAACACCGGGACTGTCAAACCGGGCTTCCGGGACGGGCGGGGCTGGGCCCGGCGTGTTGTCTTTCCAGGCCGAATCGATGACAATAGGCCTCAGTGAGATTCGACGAAGACGGCATCCGGAGGCTCCGGGAGCGCCTGGCCGCCGAGGCGCCCGGCCTGGCGGCCCAGATGACCATGGCCCCCGAACCCCGGCTCGGACACAAGCCGTACGGGGACGTCGGCCCGACATCGGCCCGGGCGGCAGTCCTGATCCTTCTCTACCCCAGGGACGGCCAAGCCCACCTGGTGTTCATCCGGCGCGCCGCGGGCGTCCTGCACCACCAGGACCAGATCGGCTTCCCGGGCGGACAGCTCGAGGGGGCGGAAACGATCGAACAGGCCGCCCTGAGAGAAACGCGGGAAGAGCTGGGAGTCGACCCGGAAGGAGTCCGGCTCATCGGCCGGCTCACCCCCCTCTACATCCCCGTGAGCGATTTCATCGTCTATCCGGTCGTGGCCGCGGCCGGCGGCCGGCCGGACTTCGTCCCGGACCCGGTCGAAGCCTCGGAGGTCATCGAAATCCCCCTGGGGCACCTCATCGACAAAGCGAACATCCGCAGGGAGGAATGGACAATCCGGGGCATCCCGGTCGTGGTGCCTTTCTATGCGTTCGGCCCCCACAAGATCTGGGGCGCCACAGCCATGCTCCTCGCCGAATTCCTTAAAATGGTGCCAGAGATGCTTTTCCCCAATTCTCAATCAACAAAAAAATAGGGGAAAAGGATGGCAGGGTAGAACGCGGGCGCTTCTATTGTTTCAGCTTGAACGAATCGAGGAAATGGTCGATCGCGACCAGGTCCTCCGTGCCCTTCGCGGCGATGACGATGACCTGATACAGCCGCGTGCCCGCCAGGTAGAAGCGGGCCTTGCCGAACAGGTCCAATCCCTGGGACATCCCGGTCATGACGATCTCCAAGCCCGGATTCCCGTCGAGCGTGATCTGCCGTTCCGAAGTCAGCGTCCCGCTGAGCTTCTCGAGGAAGCCGCTGCTTCCGCCGTGGAGCATGATCTCCGGGTCGGCCTTGTCGATGAACTCTTGGGTGAATTCGCTGCAGACGACGCCGTAGGATGCGGTCTCCAGCTCCGCCAGGAAGGTGACGAGCCCGATGTCCCCGGCCTCGGTCTCCGACGTGTCGCGGCTCAGGTCGAAGGACTTGGGCGTCATGACCGAAAAGCCGTAGGGGTCGGAGCCGTATTCGATCCATCCCGCGTATGGGTCCGCAGCCGGCGGAGCCGGAGTCTGGACGGCCGCCGTCTCGGACGCGGGCTCGGATGCGGCAGCCGCCTCGTCCTTTCCGGACTTGCCGCAGGCCGCCGCAATCAGCGCTCCGGAGCAAATAATTACAACCAGTCCTAGCGCCTTCTGCTTCGATTTCAGAAACTTCATAGGAATCCTCCTGGCCTCTTCCTTTTTTGTGAGAGGCCAGAATAATCCCAGCCGCGATCCGCTGTCAAATGAGCTGACAGCGGGGGCAGAAGAAGCTGCTGCGGCCGCCGATCACCCGGCGCTCGACCGGCCGTCCGCACCGGACGCAGGGCTCGCCCTGGCGGCCATAGACGCGATGCGCGCGCTGGAACCGGCCCCGCCGGCCATCCGAGTCGGAATAATCCCGGATGGAGCTCCCGCCGCTCCCGATGGCCGCCCGCAAGACGGCTCGTATGCTCTGCCAAAGACGCCGCGCATCATCCGGCTTGAGGGTCGCGGCCGAACGCATGGGATGCAGACTCGAGCGAAACAGGATCTCGTCGGCGTAGATATTGCCGATTCCGGCCAGAAAGGCCTGGTTGAGGAGAAGGCTTTTCAGCCGGCCTTTTCGGCCGCGAATGAGTGCCCGGAACTCCTCGGAGGAAACCTCGAGCGGCTCGGCCCCGAGCGCAGCCAGGGCCGGTAGGCTTCCGATGTCCTCGGTCGGCGTAGCATACAGACAGCCGAACTTCCGGACATCGCGGAAATGCACGTCCCGGGTCGGGCCATGGAAGCGGAGCGCCAGCCGGGAGTGCTTGTCGGCCACGCTTCCCTTGGGCACGAACCGAAACTGGCCGGTCATCTTGAGATGAAAGATGAATGACAGCCCTCCCTCAAAATGGAGGAGCAGGTATTTGCCCCGCCGGCCCAGTTCCGCGACCCGGCGTCCCTCGACCGTCCGCATCAGACCGGGACTCCCGGACTTGAGCAGGGGCCGGAAGATGAGCCGGCAGGACGCCACCCGCTTTCCGACGATCCTCAGAGCCAGGGTTCGGGCGAAGGTTTCGACTTCGGGCAGTTCGGGCACGGCCTCATTATCCAGGAACGAGCGGCGAGTTGCCAGCGACTTGATTTCAGGAACGGATTCGACTAATATCTTGCCTAAACATGAACACCAAAGCATTCGCCTGTTTCCTCCTGGGATGGCTCGTTCCCGGCCTGGGTCACATCGTCCAGAAGAAGTTTGCGAGGGGCCTCGTCCTGCTGGCCTGCCTGGCGGGCATGGCAGGGCTGGGGCTCGTCATGGGCGGCAAGATCTATCCCCTCCAGGCCCAGAACCCGCTGACCCTCCTGGCCTTTTTCGCCGACATCGGCAACGGGCTGGTCTACATCCTGAGCCGGTTCCTGCCCATCGGGACCGGAGTCCTCAAGAACGTCACCTTCGAATACGGCACGGCCTTCCTGGCCGGGGCCGGTCTGCTCAACTACCTGGTCGCTCTCGACGCGCTCGACATCGCCCGGGGGAAGAAGAAATGATCCTCCACAGCCACCTCCTGTCCCTGATCCTCTACGCCCTGTTCGTGGCCGTCGTCATGGCCCTCATCCGCCGGGATTCGGGCAAAGCACGTCTCAAGTACGGACTCTTCCTGTTCGCGATCATGGTCGGAGGCGCCCTCCTCTTCGGCTGGTTCATGTACCTTTTCACTCTATAATCCGCTCTCGTGTGATATAATCCGATCCGCCGAGGACGGCCGTTCCCGTCCGCGGGCCGCGGCATGATCGAGCTGTACCACGTCTGGAAGCAATACCAGAAGCCGACCTGGGCTCTGGCCGACGTCAGCCTCCATGTCAAGAAGGGCGAGTTCACCTTCATCACCGGGCCGAGCGGCTCGGGCAAGACCACCCTGCTCAAGACCATCTTCCGCGAGCTATACCCAACCCAGGGCCAGATCGTCATCGCCGGCAAGAACATCCTCCGCGTCCCGAGCTCCAAGATCTACCAGGTCCGCCGCCACATGGGCATCGTCTTCCAGGACTTCCGGCTGACCTTTTCCCGCCGCGTCTTCGACAATGTGGGCATCACCCTTCAGGTGCTGGGCACGCCCCGCAAGGAGATCCGGCGCAAGGTGTTCAACGCCCTGCGCATGGTCAACCTGCACCACAAGATCTGGGAATACCCGGCCCACCTGTCGTACGGCGAGCAGCAGCGGGTGGCCATCGCCCGGGCCGTGGTCAACAACCCCAGCATCATCCTGGCCGACGAGCCCACCGGCAACCTCGACACCGAGCTGGCCTTCGAGATCATCAGCCTGTTCAAGGAGATCAACAAGCATGGGTCGACGGTCATCATCTGCACCCATGACAAGGAGCTCATCCGCCGCTACGGCGAGCGGGTCCTGCTCCTCCACGCCGGCAAGCTCGTCGGGGGCGGCGGGGCCGAGGGAGAATAGCCATCCGCAAGATCGCCTATTTTCTCAAGGAGTCCCTGAACAGCCTGTGGCAGTACCGGGTCCGCAACTTTTTCTCGATCACCATCATCTGCCTGTCCTTCCTGATCATCGGCGTCTTCCTGGCCCTGTCCAACAACCTCCAGTTCCTGGCCCAGGACCTGGCCGACAACATGACCGTCGTCTTCTTCCTGGAGCGCGGCTTGCCGGCCGACCTGCAGCGGACGATCAGCCGGGAGATCCAGAAATCGGCCCACGTGGCCGAGGTCCGGGAGGTCACCCCGGAGCAGGCCCGGGACCGCCTGCGGGCGAAATTTCCCGAGCTGAGGGAGGTGCTGGCGGACATCGGGACCGGCCCCTTCCCCCCGTCGATCGAGGCCACCCTGAAGAAGGAGGACCGGGACACGTCCGCGGTCAGCCGCTTCCTGGAGCAAATGCGCAACACCAAGGGCGTGATCGACATCCAGTACAACCGCGACTGGGTGGACCGGATGCGGTCCCTGAGCCGGCTGGCCCGGGCCCTGGGCTTTTTCCTGGGCGGCATCCTGGTCCTGGCCTCGTTCTTCATCATTTCCAACGTGATCAAGCTGAACGTCTTCGCCCGCCGGAACGAGATCGAGATCCTGCGGTTCGTCGGCGCGACCAACACCTTCATCCGCGTCCCGTTCCTGATGGAGGGGGTCGCCCTGGGCGTGCTGGGCGGACTGCTGTCCCTGGCCCTGCTGGGCATCCTCATCAGCGTCTTCCCCTTCTACCTGGGGCAGTCCCTGGGCGCCCTGAAGGACATCATCAATTTCCGCTATCTGTCCCTCGGCCAGAGCCTGAGCCTCATCACCGGCGGCGGCCTGATGGGTTTCCTGGGGAGCTTGACCTCCCTCCAGCGCTTCCTCAAGATCTAATTGGGGTCGCGTCTACACTTTCCACTTTTCTCTTGATCGCTCGATCAGCCGCATCGCTCATTGCTTTCTTTAGCACGTCATCGGCCTCAAGAAGAAGGCCCATTTGCCCCGATATTTTGCCGACGGCTGATTTGCTGATACGAAAATGTGCCGAAAGCTCCCCCAGGGTAATCTGTGTGTTTTTTCGGCATATAAGTATTGTCATATTTCTTGTCAGCTTGTTTTTCGTTTTCATGACCTGCTCGACCGCTTCTTGGATGGCAGCCAAATCAGCCATCTCTTTTAGCCCTCGAATAGCGGGAACCTCGCGCTTATCTACATTGTTTATGCAGATCATATTTTTCGCCACTTTGATGAATTCTTCGCTTCCCAGGATGGAGCAAGCCCCAACCTTGGACATGGGATTTAATTCAGCTCGGCCAATAGCCTCAGCGACATAGGCTGCGTAGCGACTCTGGGCCTTCCCTTGTTCGTTTCCGAAATAGCTTAAAACAAGGACTGTAGAGAGCCAGGGGGGCGAAGCCCTGCGCCCAATGAATTCGCGATAGCTCGACCAGCGATAGTCCATAGGGTCTCGAACGATCGCCGCCCGGACAGGATTCAAATGGATGTATCTTGATAACTCCTGTGCATAGGAATCAGCCTGAATCAAAATCGCCTTGAATCTGCCCTGGAGGAGATGGCCGGTGCGTGAATATTTCGTGTTGATAAAAATGGTGTAGGACGCATTGATAAAATGCATAATTTGGGACAGGTTTCCGCGGGGCGTTTCTAAAAGCAAATGATAATGATTGTTCATTAGACAATAGGAATGAACAAAGGCCCCATATCTCTCGTGCGCTCCTTGGCAGTACTTTAAGAAGGCTATTCTGTCATTGTCGCTAAAAAAGATCGTGTTTTTTTGATTTCCTCGCGAAATCACATGATAGACGGCGCCCCGATACTCTATCCTAAGCTGTCTTGCCATCTTTTTAGGCAATATCGCTAACGGTTCCATTAAGAAGACGAAGGAAAAGCGTCGTTTTCTCAAACTTCGGCGGAAAGTGGAAAGTGTAGACGCGACCCCTATAGTCTGTTACAATTTTCGCGCCATGCCGACCATCGGACAGGAATTGAGGCGGGAGCGCGAGCTGCGGGGCGTGGCCCTGTCCGACATCTCCAAGATCACCAAGATCAGCCTGACCTTTCTCCAGGCCTTGGAGGACGACCGGCTGAACATCCTGCCCGGGGAATTCTTCATCAAGGGCATGATCCGGGGCTATGCCAAGTGCATCGGCCTCGACGAGAACCAGGCCCTGAACATCTACCAGCATTCGCTCCAGCAGAAGGAGCTCGACCAGGCCCATGAGAAGCGGAAGCGGGAAAGCCCGATCCTCCGCTCGCGCCGGTCGCACACCTCCCTCATCCTGGTGACGGCCCTGATCCTGGTGGCCGTGTCGGTGATGATCATCATGGGCTTCGCCCTGAAGCGGACCGCGGCCCAGAGGGCGGATTCCGCTCCGGCCCGCGGTCCGGCTGCGGGCCCGGCCGCGGGCCAGAGCCTCCCTGCCTCCCCGCCGCCCGCGCCCGCCGTCCCGGCGGAAGCCAAAGTCGAGGAGCTCAGCCTCCGTCTCGTCTTCCAGCAGGAGACGTGGGTCCGCGTGTCGGCCGACGGCCGGACCGTCCTCGACCAGGTCAAGCTCCCCGGCGAGATCGTGACCTTCACCTGCCGCCGGGAGTTCCTCCTGACCACAGGAAACGCCGGCGGGTTCCGCTACGCCCTCAACGGCCGGGACGGCAAATCCCTGGGCGGGGCCGGAGTCATCCTCCGGAACGTCCGGATCGGCCTGGACAACTTCCGGGAATATCTCGGGGCTCAATAGCCTCCCCAGCACGAGAGCGACATGCCCGAGGAACAGGAGCGCACCAAGACAAGAGGCCCGCGGGTCGTGGGGGTCATCGTCGTCCTGCTCATCGTCCTCTTCTTCCTGATCGAATTCTTCTACCGCGAGGCGCAGGGCGTCTCCGCCCCGCCCCTGACCAACATCCTCCTGACCACCCTCCAGGTCATCGTCGTCCTGTTCATCCTCATCGTCTTCTTCGTCCTGGGCCGCTATCTCATCAAGCTCTCCATGGAGCGGAAGCGGAAGGTCCCGGGCTCCCATTTCAAGACCAAGCTGGTCCTGTTCTTCATCGGCCTGTCGCTCATCCCCTCCCTCCTCCTGCTCTATTTCGCCAGCGACCTCATCAGCCGCAACGTCGAGAGCTGGTTCCGGACGCCGCTGGACCGCCTCCTCGAGGACACCAAAGCCATCGCCGACGGCTTCTACGCCAACGCCGAGGACATGACTCTGAACTACGCCCAGCAGCTTGCCCGCGACCTGCAGCGGGACCGCCTGCTCAGCCCCGAGAAGCGGCCCCAGCTCCGGGACTTTGTCCGGGATAAGCTCAAGGAGTACCGGCTGGACGAGATCGGGATCTTCCTGGGGGAGGAGGAGCTGTTCGCCTACCTCAACCCCAACATCCCCCTCCAGGACTACCGGGACATCAAGCCCAGCTTGGTCAAGCGGGCCTATCTGGGCGAGGCCTTCCGGAGCGTCGAGCCCCTGGGCAACGGCGAGATCGTCCGGCGGGGGGTGGCCCTCAACCCGCCCGAGGCGGGGGGCCAGGCCCTGGTGACCACGGGCAAGTTCCTGCCCCAGAACTACGCCGAGAAGATCAGCAACATCACCGCCTACGTCCAGCGCTACCGGCTGGGCAAGATCCAGAAGAACCCGGTCAAGACCTTCTACCTGATGACCCTCATCTTCATCACCGTGGTCATCGTCTTCGCCGCCACCTGGATCGGCATCCACCTGGCCCGGACGATCACCGTGCCCATCGAGAAGCTGGCCCAGGCCACCCGGGACGTGTCCAAGGGCAACCTGGACGTCCGGGTCGAGGACCCGGCCTCGGACGAGCTGGGCATCCTCATCGAGTCCTTCAACCAGATGATCGCCGACCTCAAGAGCAGCCAGCAGAGCATCGCCTTCCAGACGGGCGAGCTGGAGGCCCGCAAGAAATACATCGAGACCGTCCTGGACAACATCAACACCGGGGTCATCGCCCTGGACGCGGCCGGGGTCATCACCACCATCAACCCCAGCGCCCGGGAAATGCTCGGCCTCCGGGACAAGGACCCGGTCGGCCAGCCCTACCGGCTCGTCCTGGAGCAGCCGCGCTACGAGGACCTGCGGACCAAGATCGATTGGGGGATGAAGAACAAGCACATCCTGGCCGACAAGGAGATCAACATCCTGGACAACGGCCAGCAGACGACTCTGGCCCTGGCCTTGACCCCGCTCCGGGTCTCGGACGGGGATTTCTCCGGACTGATCGTCGTCCTGGACGACCTGACCCAGCTCATCAAGGCCCAGAAGATCGCCGCCTGGAAGGAAGTGGCCCAGCGGGTGGCCCATGAGATCAAGAACCCCTTGACCCCCATCCAGCTCTCGGGCGAGCGGATCATCAAGCTCCTGGGCAAGTCCGAGCCGGCCGACCGAGAGGTCATCATCGAGGGCGCCCGGACCATCATCCAGGAGGCCAAGACCATCAAGTCCCTGGTGGATGAGTTCTCCGACTTCGCCCGCCTGCCCAAGGTCAAGCTCCAGCCGGCCGACCTGCACGCCATTGTCGAGCAGGTCCTGGGCCTGTTCCGGGACATCTTCGCCGACATCGAGTTCGAGCTGCGCCTGGCGGCCGACGTCCCGACACCCCTGCCCCTCGACCCGGAGCAGATGAAGCGGGCCTTCATCAACCTCATCGACAACGCCATCGACGCCATGAACAAGAAGGGCACGGTCCAGATCCGGACCCGGTACGAGCCCGGCCTGCGGCGGGTCCTGGTCGATGTCGCGGACACCGGGCCGGGCGTCCCCCGCGAGGACAAGGACCGGGTCTTCCTGCCCTACTTCTCCACCAAGAAGAAAGGCCGGGGCCTGGGCCTGGCCATCGTCGACCAGATCATCCGGGAGCATAACGGGACGATCGGCGTCCAAGACAACTCGCCCAACGGGGCGAAATTCATCATCATCCTGCCATTGCCATGAGCCAAGAAAAAATACTCGTCATCGACGACGAAGCCAGCATCCGGTCTTCCCTGAGGGGCATCCTCGAGGATGAGGGCTTCCAGGTCCAATCGGCCGAGAGCGGAGAGGAAGGCCTCCGCTTGGTGGACAAGCAGAACTTCGACCTGCTCCTGCTCGACATCTGGCTGCCCGAGATGGGCGGCCTGGACGTGCTGGCCAAGGTCAAGTCCATGGAGGGCTCGCCCCAGGTCGTCATCATCACCGGCCACGGCACGGTGGAGACGGCGGTCAAGGCGGTCAAGATGGGCGCCTTCGATTTCCTGGAGAAGCCGCTCACCCTGGAGAAGGTCATCCTGACCGTGCACAACGCCCTGAAGCAGTCCAAGCTGGAGGAGGAGAACGTCCAGCTCCGGGAGCGGTTCCGGGAGCGCTACCATTTCCACGGCCAGAGCCCGGCCATGCGCAAGCTCCGGGACGACGTGGCCAAGGCCGCGCCCACCAACTCCCGCATCCTCATCCAGGGCGAGAACGGAACGGGCAAGGAGGTCCTGGCCCGGCTGATCCACGAGCAGAGCCGGCGCCGGGACAAGCGCTTCCAGGAGCTGAACTGCGCCGCGGTCCCGGCCGACATGCTGGAGAGCGAGCTGTTCGGCTGCGTCCAGGGCTCGTCCCCCCAGGCGGTCAAGGACAAGAAGGGCAAGTTCCTCCTGGCCGACGGCGGGACCCTGTTCCTGGCCGAGATCGGGGAAACGCGGCCCACCACCCAGGCCAAGCTGGTTCGGGTCATCGAGGAGCAGAGGATCGAGCCCCTGGGTTCGGTCGAGAGCATCGCCGTGGACAACCGCCTCATCACCTCCACCAGCCGGAGCCTCAAGGAGCTCGTCGGCCAGAAGGCCTTCCGCGACGACCTGTTCTACAAGCTCAACGTCATCCCCCTGACCATCCCTCCCCTGCGAGAGCGGCCCGAGGACATTCCCCTGCTCATCGAGAGCTTCCTGAAATACTTCGCCGCCGAATACGGGAAGAAGCCCAAGACCATGAGCCCCCAGGCCTTGGAGGCTTTCCGGAACTACCACTGGCCGGGCAACGTCAACGAGCTCATGAACGTCATCGAGCGGTTCGTGATCATGATCGAAGGCCCGGAGGTCACCGAGGCCAACCTGTCCCTGCTGGTCGAAGCCCGCGAGATGGAGCACGTCCCCGGGCTGGGCGCAAGCCACTCTCTCCGGGACTCCCTCCGCCAGAGCGAGAAGAAGCTCATTCAGGAAGCCCTGGTCCGCAACCGCTGGGATCTGGCCCGGACGGCCGCGGACCTCAAGCTCGAACCGCCCGCCCTCCAGCAGAAGATCGGCGACCTGCAGATCACGCTGGTCCCCTGACGGGACGGGCGGCCCGGACCATCGGCCATGCCCCTCGAGCAAGCGGAAGCGATCGTCCTCTACACCCGGCCCATGGCCGACCAGGACAAGCTCGTCACCCTTTTCTGCCGCGACCGCGGCCTCGTCCGGGGCGTGGCCAAGGGCGCCCGCAAGTTTGGCAACCGCTTCGGGAGCAGCCTGGAGCCCCTGTCGGTCGTCCGCGTCTTCTATTATGAAAAGGAGCGGCGGGACCTGGTCACCATCAGCAACTGCGACCTCCTGGAGTCGTTCTTCGAGATCCAGCACTCGCCGGATACGGCTTTCACCCTGGCCTACTTCGCCGAGCTCATCGAGGAATTCTTTCCTGCCCGGTCGGGGGAAGAGAAGGTGTTCCGGCTTCTGCGGTCCGTGCTCCAGGCTTTGAAAGAGGGCGGGGACCGGGACACCCTGGCCCGCTACTTCGAGGTCTGGTTCCTGCAGATCAACGGACTGCTTCCCGACCTCAGCCGATGCCGGAAGTGCCGAAAACCGGTCGAGTCCGGACGGCTGGCGGCCAAGATGGACGGCGTGTATTGCCCGGACTGCGCCCCGGAGGGTCTCGAGGAAACGCGGGGCGAGGTCGTCCGGTTCCTCGATTGGGCGCGCAGGAATTCACCCCAAGCCGAAACCCCGCTTCCCTTCTCCGGAGAGGAGCTCCGGGCGGTCGGCCGGGCGCTCCAGGCGATCATCGTCTATCACCTGGAGAAAGAGCCGAAGTCGCTGGCCTTGCTTAAAAAATCCTGGACCGGCTGATTCTCCCCCGCCCCTCATCACTCCTTGGGCAGGGGCAGTTCCTTGACCTCACCCATATTCAGAGCCTTGAGCTGGTCCAGGACCTCGCTTCTCTTCCCCACGACCAGGATGACCAGGGATTCGGGGTGCATCGTCCGCTTGGCCATGTCCAGGACCTTGGCCGCGTCCACCTTCTTGATGCGGGGGATGTAGGTCTCGAGGTAGTTGTCCGGCAGTCCCTCGAGCTTCAGGTACAGGTACTGCTGGATGACGGCCATAGCCGAATCGAACCGGTGGACGTAGCTGTTCTGCTCGTATTTCTTGGCCGTAGTCAGCTCGACCTCGGTCACCGGTGTCCGGGTCATGTCGGCGATGATGCTCTTGATCAGCCCGACCGCCTCGCCCACCGAACCGCTCTTGGTCTGGGTGAAGTTGAAGAACAAGCCCAGGTCCCGGCCGGCCTGGACCATGCCGTAGGCCGAGTAGGCCAGCCCCCGGTTGGACCGGACCTCGCGCATGATCCGGGAGTTGAAGCCTCCCCCGCCCAGGATGAAGTTCATCACGGCGATCTCGACGTTGTCCGGGTCGAGACGGTTGATGCCCAGGTGGCCCATGCAGATGACGGCCTGGGTCATGTCTTCCTTGTTGATGAAATACACGCCCGGCGCAGCGGCCAGGGCCGCCTTGGGCAGGACGATCGCCGGGGCCGGCTCGGCTCGCCAGGCCTTGAACGTCCGGCTCAGCTGGGACTTCATCTCGGCGGCCATGAAATCCCCGGCCAGGGCCAGGACGATCTCCTTGTCCTTGACGTTTTTCTCATAGAACTTTCTGACGTCCTCGACGCTGATGGCGTTGATGCTGGCCGAGGTCGTCCGGCGGGCGTCGGGAAAACCCTGGCCGTAGACGAGGTCGTTGTAGAGATACATCCCCACGGCCATCGGCTGGTCCCAGCGCCGCCGGATGTTCTCCAGCTCCATCTGCTTCTCCATCTCGAACCGGGCCGGATCGAAGGCCGGGTGGAACAGGATGTCGGCCAGGATAGCCCAGGTCGCGGCGAAGTTCTTCTTCAAGGTCCAGAAGCCGACCGAGGAGAATTCGTCGCTGGCCGAGCAGGAGATCGAGGAGCCCAGGGCGTCCAGCTTTTCCTCGAGCGCGTCCGGGGCGAGGGACTTCGTCCCGCCGCTCTTGAGCAGGGTCAAGGCCAGGGCGGCCAGGCCTTCCTTGCCCTTGGGGTCGGCCAGGGTGCCCGTCTTGAAGATCAGCATGCCGCGGATGGCGGGCGCGTCGCGGTCTTCCTTGAAATACAGGCTGATGCCGCTCTTGATCGGAACCACCGACGGCTTCTGGGGCTTGAACTCCAGGTCGGGAAAGGTCAGAACGCGCGGGTCTTTCTGGGCGAAGGCCAGGGAGGCCGCCGCCAGGACGAGGGCCGCGACTGCGGCCGGGAATTTGCGGGCTTTCATTTCTCACCTCCTGAGGCCGGCCGGACAAGGACGCCCACGGTTCGGTTGGACTCGCCGAAGGTCCGCCTGGCTGTGTCCATAATGTCCTGGGGAGTGATCGTCTTCATGGCTTCCACCCGCTTGAAATCCGCGTTGATGTCGCCGTAGATCACGACGTTGGTCAGCAGGCGCATGGCCAGGAAGACGTTCTCGGCGAAACCGATGGACCGGTAGAGCGACGCTTCGGCCATGTTCAGGACCTTGTCCAGCTCGGCCCGGGCTACGGGCTCCGTCTTGAGCGTCTCCAGGTGGGCGTAGACCGCCTGCTCCAGCTCGGCGGTCGTGTGGGGGTGGCGGGGCAGGGCGTAGATTTGGAACAGGGACGAGTAGCGCTGTCCCGGGTCGTTGGCCCCGGCGTAGACCTGGACGGCCAGCTTCTTGTTGGTCACGAGGTCGCGCTGGAGACGCGAGGAATCCCCGCGGCTCAGGATCAGGCCGATGAGCCGCAGGGTCAGGTTGTCTTTCTCGGGAAAGCCGGGCATGTGGTAGCCGACGAGCAACCGGGGCTCGGCCTCGTACTTGACCGTGACCCGGCGCTCGCCCTTCTGGACGGGTTCGAGGAAGTTCGGCCGGGGCGGCTCGGCGCCCCGGGGGATGTCCCCGAAATACTTCTCGGCCAGGGCCTTGACCTCGGCCAGCTTGACGTTGCCGACCACGGCCGCGGTCATGTTGTTGGGGGCGTAGAAGGTCTTGAAGAACTGAACGGCCTTGGCCTTGCTCCAAGTCTGGACGTCTTCCATGTAGCCCACCACCGAATGGCGGTAGGGATGGAGGACGAAGGCCAGGTTGTAGAACTGCTCGCTGAGGAATCCGTCCGGGTCGTTGTCCTCGTACATCCGCCGCTCCTCGGCGATCACGTCCCGCTCGGAGTAGAATTCGCGGAGGACCGGGTTCTTGAACCTCTCGGACTCCATCAGGAACCACAGCTCGAGGCGGTTCGAGGGGAGCATGACGAAGTACTGGGTGGTATCGTTGGACGTGCTGGCGTTGAGGAACTCGCCGCCGTTCTCGGAGTAGATCTTGTCCATCTCGTCCTTGACGACGTATTTCAGCTCCTCCCGCTGGAGGGCGGCCAGCTTGTCCTTGAGGGCCTGCATCCTGGCCTGGTCGGCCGCGGGGCCTTTCATATACTCGACGTTGAGCTCGTCGCCGACGATGTCCATCTCGTCCAGGAGGGGCTTCTCCTTGGCGAAGTCCGTGGTGCCGATGACGGGCGTACCCTTGAACGCCATGTGCTCGAAGAAATGGGCCAGTCCGGTCCAGCCCATAGGCTCGTCCACGCTGCCGACTTTGACCTGGATCATGCCGGCGAAGGTGGCCGTTTGGGGGCGCTCATAGACCAGGAATTTCATCCCATTGGACAGGGTGAATTCCTTGACCTTGTCCGAGAACCCGACGCCCGAGGCGGCGGGGACGAGGACGGCTGACAGCAGAATCAGGGCGATAGCTTTCCTCATGGATCCTCCTTGTGCGGATGAATTTTATAGCAGACTCGGCGGCGCGAAGTCAAACCGGCGGTCGCCCGTATTGAGAAGGCCCGGGAGTCATGATAGAATCCGAATTCGATGATCCAGACACTGTCCGCGGCAGACATCGAAAAACGGAGCGTAGCCCGGTCCTCCGTCTTCGCCGCCCTGTTCCTCACCGGAATGAAGCTTGTCGTGGGATTGCTCACGGGCAGCTTGGGCATCCTGGCCGAGGCGGCCCATTCCGGGCTGGATCTCGTCGCGGCCTTCGTCACGTTTTTAGCCGTGCGCATCTCGGGCCGGCCGGCCGACCGGGACCACACCTACGGCTACGGCAAGGTCGAGAACTTCTCGGCCTTGCTGGAGACGGTCCTGCTGTTCGTGACCTGCGCCTGGATCATCTACGAGGCGGTCAACCGCCTCATCTACCACACCCGGGAGATCGACCCCAGCCTGTGGGCCTTCCTGGTCATGGCCGTTTCCATCGGCGTGGACGTCACCCGGTCGCGGATGCTGTACCGCGCCGCCCGGAAGCACCACAGCCAGGCCCTGGAGGCCGACGCTCTCCATTTTCACACGGACATCTGGAGCTCGGCCGTGGTCATCGGCGGCTTGGCCCTGGTCTGGCTGGGGCAGAATGTCTTTCCCCGGGCTTCGGGCTTCCTGGGAAAAGCCGACGCCCTGTCCGCCCTGGCCGTAGCCTTCATCGTCCTGTTCGTCAGCTACCGGTTGGGCAAGCGGACGATCGACGTCCTGCTCGACCGGGCCCCGGAGGGTCTTCTCCAGGAGTTCAGCTCGGCGGCCGCAGAGGTCGAGGGCGTGATGAACGTGTCCAAGGTCCGGCTCCGGCGGTCGGGGCCCCGCGTCTTCGTCGACATGAACATCGAAGTGGACCGCAACCTGTCCATCGAAAAGACCCACGCCATCGCCGAAGACGTGGAAGCCGCGGTCCAGCACCTGTCGCCCGGGGCCGACGTCGTGGTCCACACCGACCCGCGCGAGGCCGAACGGGAGACCATGGCTCGCCGCGTCCGGGGCATCGCCAACCGGAACCAGATGTCCGTTCACAACATCGGACTGCATGAGGACCGGGGCCAGGTCACCGTCGACCTCCATCTCGAAGTGGACGACCACCTGTCGCTCGAGCAGGCCCATGAGCAGGCCAGCCACATCGAGAAGGACCTGAGAGCCGACCTGCCCGAGATCAGCCTCATCAACACCCATATCGAGTCCCGAGGCACGGGGCTGGACGGCGGGCCTGAGGTCATCGAGCGGTCGACCCGGCTGATCCAGAAGATCAAGAGGATCACTAATGAAGTCGCGGGCCGCGAGGCCTGTCACGACATCTCGGTCCGGCGGCTGGGACGGCGCTACTCCGTCGCGCTCCACTGCACCCTGGACGACAAGATGCTGATCACCGAGGTCCACGACCTCACCACCCGGATCGAGGAGCGGCTGAGACAGGAGATCCCCTCCCTCGACCGGATCATCATCCACGCCGAGCCCGACGGGCAATAGGCAATAGGGGTCGCGTCTACACTTTCCACTTTTTTGCTGATTGAAGAACGAGAATGACCCTTTAGCTTATTTGAATCAGCTGGAGGTTCAAAGAAAACTATTGCCGACGTTGCATATTTTTCAAGTTTCAGTAGTTAACGAAAAGTGGAAAGTGTAGACGCGACCCCTATAGCTTCTGTTTCCATTCGGGATGGTCCCGGGAAGATGACCGGTCAATATGCCAGATGACGTCTATGATATGCCCGTGGAACCGAAATATTTGAATCCCGGTTGCTTTGTCGGGACCTTCCAAGAATCCGTCATGCAGGTTTTCCATGGCGTAGTGCATCAAGGGGGTTAGAGCCTGGTCCGACCAGGTTCGGCCGCAATATTTATAGTGGACCAGCATATCATCATAGATGATTCCCAGGACGCGGATCTTATCCGGCATTTCCTCGCGCTCATCTCCGTGGTAGATCGGACCGACGATGGGATTGACCAGGTCGGCGATATCACGCCTCTGGCCGTCCTCCAA
>Ga0209254_10000316_pt1 | contig 37075 bp, 31 predicted proteins | sample FrelakmetDIP11DI_FD_187148 | JGI IMG/M metagenome (GOLD analysis project Ga0209254, IMG submission 187148) | Freshwater lake sediment microbial communities from the University of Notre Dame, USA, for methane emissions studies - DIP11 DI (SPAdes)... | ecosystem: Environmental > Aquatic >... | reverse complement strand
AGCCGGAAGGACCAAATATCACAATGACTTCCCCCTTATTTACCGATAAATTAATACCCCGCAAGGCGTGGAAATGTCCATACCACTTATGCACGTCATCGCAAATGATAATTGGATTCGATTCCTGCGATTGGTTCACCTCTAACGCCTCGCGTTTGATGTAAGTTAGGAGATATTAAAATCCGAATACAGCTATTGTAACATTTATGATTTGCTCAGGCAGAGGTTTTGATTATATCTGCGAATTCTGCACGAGTAAGGGTCGCCAGGTCATGAGGTGAGATTCGAATATCCAGGCCGCGTTGACCTCCAGAAATATAAATTCGATCGAAGGTTTGTGCCGAAAAATCGATTACAACCTGGAAACCCCGGTTTACTAACGCCAGCGGTGAGATTCCACCGGCTTGCAGGCGCGTAATTTGTTCGGCTTCGCGTTCAGTCGGCAGGTGAACTTTTTTTTCCCCCAACAAATTGGCCAGTGACTTCAGATCCACTTCTCCTGGTCCCGGAACCAATGCCAGCACAGGTTTGCCTTTACCTTCCCGGGTGATTACAATAGTTTTATACACTTGCTCCGCTGGCACCTGTATCAATGCTGCAACTTCGACCGCGCTCAGCTTTTCGGGTGGAAATTCGAAAGCTGTGTACTTGATTTTCTTCGAATCCAGCATCCTTGTAACGTTATTGCTCTTCATTCCAAACACCAACTTACGACTTTGCCAAAATCAACGTGAAAACCGCACCGCCTGTCGGGTGATTTCCTGCGTTCAACTCTCCACCATGCGCTTCGGCCAGTTTGCGCGCGATCGCCAGTCCCAGCCCGCTGCCACCCAGTGCTCGACTGCGCGAGCGATCAGCCCGGTAGAAACGTTCGAAGATGTGCGGTAATGCCTCCGGAGGGATACCCTCCCCGCTGTCGTGAACGGTCAATTGAACGCTCTCCTTGTTAGAGGTAATTCTTAACTCAATCCTTCCATTCTCAGGTGTATACCGAAAGGCATTTGATAACAAATTCCCGATGATCTGTTCAATACGCAGTGGATCAATGGACAATAATGTCATCCCATCCTGGGCAGGATCTAACTGGAGAGTAAGCTGAATACCTGCAGATAGTGCATGGGATTGGTAGCGATCCATTACAGATTTTACAAGCTCAGGGAAGCTTGTCCCAGAGCGTTGGAGCTCTAATTTCCCGCTGTCTACCAGTGCCAGCGTGTTCAGGTCTTCAACCAAGCGGGTGAGCAGCATGTTTTGTTCCAGGATCGATTCCAGGTTCTCGGTCGTGAGAGGAAAAACTCCATCCTGCAGAGCCTCAAGATTGGCGCGTTGAACGGCTAAGGGAGTACGGAGCTCATGGGCGATATCGGCAGTCATGGCTTTTCTGCTTTGTTCCGCATCTTCCAGTGAACTTGCCATCAGATTAAAGGTGCGGCTGAGCTCAGCGAGCTCATCATTTCCAAGGATGGGAGCTCTTTGCGTTAAATTCCCGCTCCCAAGCTGTTGGGCTGCCTGAGATAGGGCTTGAACTGGTCTGAGCAGGCGGTACGCCAGGAATAAAGCCAGTACCAGGGATATTGCGCCAGCGATCAAGCCTGCAGTCAATGCCGCGCTTGTAAGCCGGCCGACCAGGAAAGACTCATCTTCAGTCGAAAATGTCATGCCGTCTACAGCAATCAAGTAACCGATCGTGGTATTTTCGATCTCGATTGGGGTGGCAGTACGTAAATCCTGAACATCCACTTTTCCGGATGGATTGGAATCACTGCTATCAGCTAATATTCTTCCATCTTCATCCGTAAGGATCAGGTGCTGCCTCATCATAGCACCCATCATTTGCCCTGTCCCTTGATTCCCCCAACCGTGACCTTGCATGGGAGAGTGAAAAAAGGTCTCCGCTCCTTGCCACGAACCATTGGTGATGTAAAGATTCTGCAATTGTTCGATAATTCCCGAAGTTTTGTACATACCGCCACGAAACATGTAAGAACGGACTTCATTCGCCAGCCCCAGCGTCGCGAAGAACAACATGGAAATGATCGTTACCAATACGATGACCGCAAAATAGATAAACAGTCGTAGGCGCATTTCTTCAGACCATTTTTACGAAGCGGTAACCCACTCCAAAGACAGTCTCGATATACCTGGGCTTCTTTTTATCGGGTTCCAATTTTGAGCGCAGATTCTTGATGTGAGCGTCTATAGTACGCTCATAACCTTCGTAAGCAATCCCCTCCTGGCTGGCTTCCAACAACTGCAGGCGTGAGAAAACCCTACCAGGTTGGCTGGTCATGATAACAAGGAGATTAAATTCAGTGGGAGTCAATGATACCGGAATATTCTCGCGCAGAACTGTGTGCGCATCAAGGTCGATTTCCAGGTCTGCCACCCGCATAACTCTTCCTACCGGCAGTCTTGAAGTTACGCGTCGTAGAAGCGAGCGTACTCGAGCAACTACAACCCTCGGAGAGTAGGGTTTTAAAATGTAATCATCCGCTCCCAATTCCAGTCCAATCAGCTGGTCAGTCTCATCGATTCGAGCAGTCAGCATGATGATCGGCGTATCACCTTCCCGGCGGATATTCCGGGCCACATCCAGGCCATCCATCCCCGGCAGGTTCAGGTCTAAAATCACCAGGTCTGGTTGCTTTTGCTGCCAGGTCACTAAGCCATCATCTCCCCTGTAGGAAGACAGCACGCCAAATCCTGCCCGCTCCAGGTAAGAGCGGAGAACCTTCAACAGTTCTGGTTCATCTTCTATGATCAAGATTGTTGGCATCGCATTCATTATATTCGAATATGGATTTCGGAGAAAAAAGAAGCGGTTTTGCCTGAGGCAAAACCGCTCATCTCACCGGTAAACTTCCTATCCACCAGTGCCTGTGGGTGGAGTATTCGATCTCCATCCTGGTCCCCCACCCCCGAATCGGCCTGCTCCGTGGCAGGAGCCGAAGCCAGCTCCATTCTGAAACATCTGGTCCATTCGCTCGAGCATCCAATCGGCCTGGGCTTGCGTGATCACACCCGCAGCGATTGCCTGCTCCAGAGCTGAAGTCCGGGCTGCGACCATCTTTTCCTGGAATTGCTCGGTAGTAAGACCCTGTTCCTGAGCGTAATCCCACATGGTTTTTCCCTGATCGTGCAGGGCTTCGACTTCTTCTACGGTAATCCCAAACTCCGCAGCGACAGCCTGTTCCATATACTCGTGCAGCGGTCCGTACGTGCCAGCCTGTCCGGCTCCCATCATACCGCCTCGTCCACCCTGGCGCCCCATCATTCCTGGCCCAAATCCCTGCCCAAATGCTACAGCAGAATTTGCCATATACTGAGATTGGGCGTATCCATAACTGGCAACCCCGAGGGCGATCAAAACTGTCAAAACTACTCCACCGATTAATAAACCTTTCTTCATTATCCAGACTCCTTTCGAATTCTTTCGATTATTTGCTTAACTGATTTCCATAATAGTATTCGAAAAGTGTGAAGAAGATATGAAGATGGAATGCATGGATTATGAAGGTGGTAACTATTTATTCTTCACCAGACAGGAGCTTAATTCGTTTCCAGGCTGGGATGTTGGACTGTTCGGCCAGAATGGTACGTAGATCGAATATCTGGTCCCGCAGGACGGCTGCTTTTTCAAATTCCAGGTTCCTGGCAGATTCTTTCATTTCCTTTTCCAATTCGACGATCATGCGCTGCAGCTCCGTATTCGGCAGTCCAGGTATGCCATTCACCCGGTATTCAGACCTGGCTTCTGCTACAGCCTTTACCGATAACTGGTCGGTAAGGTCCCTGACCGCCTTGAATATCCCAACCGGTTGGAGGCCATGTTCTTCATTGTATTCAACTTGTTTCGCCCGGCGCCGGTTGGTTTCATCGATCGCCCGGCGCATCGAATCGGTATATTTATCGGCATACATAATCACTTTGCCTTCCACGTGGCGCGCTGCCCTACCGATGGTCTGGATCAGGGCCACCTCCGACCGTAAAAAGCCTTCTTTATCAGCATCGAGGATGGCAACCAGAGAAACCTCTGGTAAATCCAATCCTTCCCGCAGCAAGTTGATCCCAACCACTACGTCAAAAACACCCAGGCGCAGGTCGCGCAGAATTCCTACCCGTTCGAGAGTGTCGATTTCCGAGTGCAAATAGTGTACTTTTATTCCCAGCTCCATCAGGTAATCAGATAATTTTTCTGCCATGCGTTTTGTCAGCGTGGTTACCAATACTCGCTGTCCGTGTTCAGTCCGCAGGCGGATTTCCTTCACCAGGTCATCGACCTGGCCTTCAATCGGCCTTACTTCGACCTCCGGATCGACCAGCGCCGTTGGGCGGATGATCTGCTCGACCACCTTCTCCGCTCGTTTCATTTCGTATGGCCCAGGTGTTGCAGAAGTATATATCGTGTAGCCCATACGCTTTTCAAATTCATCGAATCTTAACGGCCGGTTGTCGAGTGCAGATGGCAGTCGAAATCCATAATCCACCAGGGTTTGCTTTCGAGAACGGTCTCCATTGAACATGCCCCGGATTTGCGGTACAGTCATATGCGATTCGTCAATCACCAGCAAGTAATCGCTGGGCAGGTAATCCATCAAGGTCCACGGGGCGGTGCCTTGCGCCCTCTGGTCCAGGTGTCGCGAATAATTTTCGATCCCCGAGCAGTAACCTACTTCCTTCAGCATTTCCAGGTCGTAAATCGTCCGACTTTCCAGCCTTTGGGCTTCCAACAGCTTCTCTTGCGACTTGAAAATGCTCAATTGATCTGTGAGCTCTCCCTCGATATCGGTGATTGCCTGTTTGAGCTTTTCATCATCGGTGATGAAATGCTTCGCAGGGTAGATTTGAGCAAATTGCAGCTCGCGCTTCAGCTCACCGGTCAGGCTGTCAAATTCCATCAAACGCTCAACTTCATCTCCGAAAAACGTGATCCGGTAACCCACCCGATCCTGGTATGCTGGAATAATATCCAGACTGTCACCTCGAACCCGGAACACACCCGGCTTCAATTCCAGGTCATTCCGTTGGTAATGGCTTTCAACCAGCTGTCGTAATAGCGCGTTTCGACGGTAAATCTTGCCGGATTCAAGGTTTATCACCACTCGCCCATATGCTTCCGGATTACCGATCCCATATATGCAGGAAACCGAGGCGACGATAATGACATCTCTGCGCGACATCAAGGCCGTAGTAGCTGCCAGGCGAAGTCGTTCGATCTCCTCGTTGATATCGCTATCTTTCTCGATATACAGGTCCTGGCGGGGGACATAAGCCTCTGGTTGGTAGTAATCATAATAAGAGACAAAATATTCCACCGCATTCTCGGGAAAGAATTCCCGGAACTCGGCATACAACTGGGCTGCCAGGGTTTTATTATGGGCCATGACCAGGGCAGGCTTTTGGACTTTTTCAATTACCGAAGCAATAGTAAACGTCTTCCCAGTACCGGTAGCACCCAGGAGCACCTGGTCGCGGCAACCAGTTTCAATGCCTTCTACTAACTGCCGGATGGCTTCGGGTTGATCTCCGGTGGGCTGGTAAGGGGCGTGAACCTTGAAATCCATGAGAACTCCGCTTGAGCGAATTATTTCAATTATATGAAAACCTTTAGGAATGCGCCTGGATTATAACAAAGACCTTATGGTCCCTGTCTGTAAGCATTCTCCAGGCTTAAACGCAATTCATCTGCAAGTCCCTGAACAAAGGGGGGCATGAGCGCATTGTGGTGAGCGCCAGGAATGATGTGCAGCTCCACACCTCCAGCAGCACATTGACTCCAACCCAGGTCCGGTTCGTAATGAGTAAACAAGGGCAGCCGCTGAATTCTAAACAATGTGACTTTTCCATCGTAAGTAGGGGGCGAATATTTCATTAAAGCCAGCATGTGAAGCTCCATTAGGTGCTGTAAATGGTCGGGAGCAGATGTCACATTGGCGTGATCTCCCACAAGCTCTCTGACTGTGATATCTGCCGGTTTTCCCAACCGGTTCTGGAGAGCGATCCTTAGTCGCTTTACGCGTCGGTTCACCACAACCCGTTTCTCATCAGCATTCAACTGGCTGAAATCTCGCAGCCAATACGGTAGATTCTTGCAACCAGCGACGAAACGCCCCCAGCTCCCGGATTTGGTCTTCTGCGCATGGCTTGGAGCATAGGCATCTATCAAAGCCAGCAGGCCTACTTTTTCACCCTGTCTTGATAATAGGCTGGCTACATCATAAGCAACTACCCCACCGAAACAATAACCGCCTAAATAATACGGCCCCGCAGGTTGTTTCTGCCGGATCGCCTGATAATAATAATGCGCCATCTCCAAAATGGTAGTATGTGGCTCATTAATTCCTTCCAATCCATAGGCCTGTAGTCCATAGAATGGTTGGTCTGTCCCAAGAGCTTGTGAGAGTGGCTCGTAATTGATCACAAATCCACCAAAATTGTGAATGCAGAAGAATGGCGGTTTTGTCCCATTCCCCTGGATTGTGATGATGGGAGAGATTCCGGATGGAACCTGTTTTTCCCGGATCAAATCCGCTTGCTGTGAAATTGTGGGAGCCTGGAAAAGGCTCGCCACAGGGATATGCACAGACAGCTCTTTCTCGATTTCTGTAAACAGCCGGACTGCCAGCAAAGAGTGCCCACCTAATTCAAAGAAATTGTCCAGGATTCCAATCTGTCCGGTCTCCAGGATTTCCTCCCAGATTTGACATAGTTGCCTATCCAGGTCATCTCGGGGTGGTGTATGATTTCCTTTAATTTCTGAGACAAGTAAATCGGGTGTTGACATTTCCAGAGCACGCCGGTCGATCTTGCCACTTGGAGTCAGCGGAAATGAGTCACGCACATGAATGGCCGCAGGAAGCATAAAATCGGGCAGTTGAGACCGCATTACCTCACGCAAGCTTTCGACTGAAATCTGTGCGTCCTCATCTGGGATGATGTAAGCTTCGAGCCGGGTTTCTCCAGTTGCGAGTTTTCGAGGTATTACTGCAGCCTGCCGCAGTGATGATATTTCTGATAAAACTTTTTCAATCTCTCCGGGTTCCACCCTGAAGCCGCGAATTTTCACCTGTTGGTCTGTCCGCCCTAAATATAATATATTGCCGTCCTTCAGGTAACGACCCATATCCCCGGTGCGGTACAAGCGTACATCTGCTCCATCAATGGAGCGGACTATAAACCTCTCGGCTGTCAGCTCAGGCTGGTTGAGATAACCTTGAGCCAGGCAGTCACCGGCCAGGTAAATCTCTCCGGGTTTTCCGATTGAGGTAGGCTGGAGAAACGGGTCAAGAAAAAAAATCTTTGTATTAGCAATCGGTTTACCAATGGGGGGCAGAACTGGCCAATTGTTCGGATCACCTTCCAGAACGTAAGAGCTGACCACATGAGCCTCCGTAGGTCCGTAGTGGTTATGTAAGCGGCAGGAAATGATTTTTTGAAAAAATCCACTAATTTCTGGTGTGATTCTCAGCTGCTCTCCAGCTGTAATCACATCACGAAGCGCGACCGGGTAGAGCCTATTACGCTGGGCACTCTCCGCAATTGCTTGCAGCGCAACAAAAGGCAAAAACAGGCGTTCGATCTGACTTCCGATTAGAAAATCCAGCATGCAGTCAAAATCCATGCGGATTTCTTCACTCATTAAAACCAATCTACTCCCTGAACACCAGGTGGAGAAAATTTCTTGAAATGAGACATCGAAATTTAAAGAGGTGTACTGAGCAGTTTTTACCGATTCCTTAGTGAAACAATCCTGGGACATCTGCCAGGTTATCAGGTTCACCAGCGGTCTGTGTGGCATCATCACGCCTTTTGGCTGCCCGGTTGATCCCGACGTGTACAAAACGTACAGGAGGCTTTCTCCATCCCCCGTGAATATTGGGTTATCCGTGGGGTATCCAGTGATCATACTTTTATTAAATGTCAAAAATTGGATATTGCTTTGCGATAACCTCGAACGCACAATGATTTCTGGGTGAGAAATGACCGTTGACAATCCGGCATCAGAGCACATATATTCGAGGCGCTTGCTGGGATAATTTGGATCCAATGGCAAAACTGCTCCACCAGCTTTTATGATCCCTAACAGGCAGATCATCATCTCCAGGGATCTTTCCATACTTAATCCAACGATCGATCCACTTTGAATCCCTTTTTCCTGCAGTAAGGCAGCGAATTGGTTGGCATGCTGATTAAGTTCCCAATACGTCAGCTGCTGAGATCCGAATTGAACAGCAATGGCATCCGGGGATTTATTCACCTGCGATTCAACCAGCTGGTGGATTCCTGCAGATTCTGTATATTCACACCTGGTATCATTCCAGTCTCGAATCGACACCTTTTCATCATTGACCAACATCGAAAAATTACTTATTTTTCGATGTCGATCGTGCGCTGCTTCCCGCAGCAGTATTTCATAATGCTCGAGCAATCGCACCATCGTCTCTTGCTCGAATATATCGTTGCGGTATTCCGCCTTGAGCTCTATGCCATCCTGTCTTTCCATAACAAACAGAGTCAGGTCAAACTTCGACCAGCCAAAATCCAGGTTAAAGTATTCCGCTTCAATTCCGGGTAGGTCCAGCCGGAATGCGGAATGATTTTGCTGTACGAACATCACTTGGAAGAGTGGGTGAATTCCCGCCCCTCGATCCGGATTAAGCTCTTTAACCAGGCGCTCGAAGGGGAGATCCTGGTTCTCCATCGCATCCAGAAAAGTGGTTTTAACCTGCTGAAGCAGCTCGGTAAAAAGTAAATCCGCACTCGGTGCAACTCGTATTACCAATGTGTTCAGAAAGTATCCGATCAGATTCTGCACGTCAAAATAACTCCGGTTGGCAACAGGAGTCCCAACCAACAAGTCCAGGGAGCGGGAATATTTACTCAATAAAACCACAAATATCGACAAAAACAAAACAAAGGAAGTTATCCCTTGCTCATGGCTCAGCTCGCGTAGCGATTCGAATAACACACCGGATATCTCCCTTTTCACTGTATTTCCATGGAACGTGAGAGTACCCGGACGAGGCTTATCAGTGGGGAAATCCAGGTTGAATTGCAAATCGCTAAAGGTTTTTTTCCAGAAATCAAGCTGGGTGATATATTTCCCTGCATCCAGTTGCCCGCGAGTCCAGCTCGCGAAATCAGCGTATTGCACAGGAAGCTCGGGTAGAGCTGGATTTTGACCGGATATCCCTGCGCGATAATCTAATTCAAGCTCAAGGATCAATTTCTCCAATGACCACTCATCAAGAATTATGTGATGGAACGAAAGATACAAGACGTAACTTTCTTTCTCCTCCTGGAACAAGATACCACGCATCAAGGGTCCCCGTTCAAGGTCAAATTTCTTATAAACGTCATCCAGGATTAGCTGTCGGATGTGGTCCAGGCGCTCGGATGCTGAGATAACGGAAACGTCGATGAAAGGCAGATCGAAATTCATCTGCGGTGATATAACCTGGACGATCCCGTTATCCAGCTGCTCAAAATGGGTGCGCAGAATCTCATGCCTGCTAATGATCGTGTTCAGGCTTTTTATCAGCTGTTCTATTACCAATGATCCCTTCAACCGGTACACGAGAGGGACGCTATATGCGACTCCAGCAGCTTCCATCACGCTTAAAAACCATAGCCCTTCCTGGCCACTGGTAAGTGGTATATTCTTACCAGGATCGTGCATTGGGATTCTCCTGAGGGGGGATGAATCCAATCCCTGCTCATCACGTAGAATTTTGAGCAGGGCACGCTTTTTGGAAGAAAGCAGAAAACGATTCCGGATCAGATCATTCATTGAGATTGGAATCCCTGTCCCACATCTGGTGCTCGACGATTTTTTCCTCCAGCATCCTCACGGCTTCAAATTCTGAAATATGCACCACCTGTAGATACAACTCTGCGGTTCTTTCTAATTCAAATTTACCGCCACCTGAGAACTCGAGGTATTTGACCAGCTCCTCAATCGTCGGGGATTTGAATAGAACTTTTAAAGGCATTTCAACTTCGAAAATATCGGTCAGGTACGAAACCAGTCGAATGGCAAGCAAAGAATTGCCACCAAGATCGAAAAAATTATCGCGTACCCCAACCTCGGGTATATCTAAAACATCTTCCCAAATACCTGCCAACGCATTTTCGAGAGTATTCCTTGGGGCCAGTTTTGTTGACCCGCCTGATTCATAATTTAATTCAGCCAATGGGAGTTTCGATAAAGCCTGGCGGTCTATTTTTTGATTAGATGTCAGCGGGAATTTATTCAGAAAAAAGTAATGCACTGGAATCATCTGGGAAGGCAGCCTGGTACGCAAGTAGTGGGAGAGATCACTCGGGTCAACAGAACCGGAATTACTTCTTTCGAGATAGGCGACCAGGTGCTCGCTGCCGAATTTGTCTTCAAGCTGTAAAACCGCTGCTCGATTGACAGCGGGGTGATCCTGGAGCATTTGTTCGATTTCACCAAGCTCAATTCTGACTCCACGCACTTTGACCTGAGTATCCAATCTTCCGAGGTATTCCAATTTCCCATCCTGCCGGTAACGCACCAGATCGCCTGTCCGGTACATTTTTGATCCAGTGCCAGGTTTGAAAGGATTCTCAAAAAATTTTTCCCCAGTTAGTTCCGGTCGATTGAGATACCCACGTCCCAGTCCCGCACCACCCACAAATAATTCTCCGGGAATGCCGACGGGAACCGGATTAATATACCGGTCAAGAACATAGACACTCATGTTCGAAATCGGCCTGCCAATATCGGGAGGCAGCCCTGATTCCTGGCGTTTAACTGCTGTGGCAGGAAATACTTCCCCACTGGTGGAGACAACAGTGCATTCGGTTGGGCCATAATTATTGATCAAACGAAATGGCAGTGCCTGTTTTGGTCGTTGGTGGAGCCGGTCTCCGCCAGTCAGGAGAAGGCGCAATGAGATATTTTCAGGCCATTCGAGGTCCAACACGCTTTCGAGAAGCGGGGTCGGCAAGAAACTGATCGTAATGCCAGCCTGTTCATACCAATCCACCAGTCTTTCAGGTGCCAGGTCAACTTCATCCATGAGCAGATGGATTTGGGCGCCGCAGGACAGGTACGGCCAAATTTCCCAGACACTGGCATCAAATGATAAGTTCGCCACTTGAGTCGCTTTATCCTCCGAACTGACAGAAAACTCATGGATGTGCCAGTTGACCAGGTTACGCAGCCCGGCATGAGTGATTTCCACCGCCTTCGGCAGCCCAGTTGAGCCAGAAGTGTAAATCACATATGCCAGATTTTCTGGGCCAACTTCTGGTTGAAGATAGCTTTCAGGAGAAGAGAAAAGAGTGTCTCTATCTCGGTCAACACAAAAAACCGGAACCTCTTTTCCTGTGATTCTTGCTTCCAGACTCTCCTCGGAAAGTATCAGAACTGGACGCGCATCGGAAAGCATAAATTTCAACCGCTCAAGTGGCAGATCGGGATCCAAAGGTAGATAGGCGCCACCTGCTTTCAAAATTCCGAGCATTGCAACAACCACATCAGGTGAGCGGTTCATAAATATCCCAACCAGACTGTCTGGTGTGACCCCGGAGGCTGAAAGGAATACCGATAATTGGCTTGAACACTGGTTCAGTTGTGTGTATGAAAGCCTCATCTCACCAAAAACAACAGCAGTGTGGTTCGGAAATTCTTCAGCATTTTTTTCAACGAGCTGTTGAACCAGCTGTTCATTCCAAAAATCATGCTGGCTGTCATTCCAGGTATACAATACATCATTGAGCTCACCTTCTGTCAGAATACGCAAAGTGCTCAACGGTTTATCGGGATGCGCCACCATTCCTTGAAGTATGACTTCGATATGGCCTGACATTCGATCGATTGCATCGTCATCGAAAATCAACCGATCGTAAAATATCTGCAAAAGGAATTCGCGCTCACCAAATCCGTTTAAGGCCAGGGAATACCCGGGATTCTGCCTGTAACGGAAGGTGCGATTTGCCCACATCTCTGATTGCGCGCGTAACGCCTCATTGAAACTAAGATGATCGTAATTGACAACACTCTCGAAGAGACGTTCCCCTGGTGGAATCTCACTCCATCCAGCAATACTGGTCAGGGAGCAGTGTTCATAGGGTCTCATCGATACCCATTGATCCCTTAGATCTCCCAATAATGAAAGCGCGGTTTGTTCTGAATTTATCCTTGCCCTGACGGGAAGCGTATTCACCATGGGACCGACCAGTTCTTCAGCTCCAGAAAAACTGGATTTTCTGCAATTACGAGTACCCCCGAAGATCACTTCACCTTCACCGCTGTACCGGCTCAGTAACACCGCCCATGCTGCCTGCAAGAGGGTGTTCAGCGTGAATCCATGCGCTCCAACAAAAGATCGGAATCGATCGCTGGTCTCAGATGAAATCCGGCGTGTCAATGAACCAAAAGAATAACCCTCTGAAATTTTTTCACCTTCCTCCGGGTGTTGCAAATATCTTTGAGGAAGCAAAGGAGTAGGCGCGAAGAATCCTTGTAATAATGTGCGCCAGAATATCTCAGCACCTGGCAGGTCGTGTGAAGACAACCAATCAATATATTCACGGTATTTCTTGCCGTGAGCCCGGGCTGGTTTTTCTCCGTTCAGAAGCGATTCATAGATTGCAAACACCTCCTGATACTGCATGAACGATGAGCGGCTGTCAGAAAGCAGGTGGTGAATCGTGCGAACAAAATAATATCTACTATCTTCCAACCGGAACAGTGCCAGGCGCAGCAAAGGTGGAGACGTTAAATCAAAACCCGTCCGCCAATCCCTTTGCAAGTGCTCCTGGATTTGAAATTTTTGATCCAGGTCCGATTTTCCACGTAAATCTCTTTCAAGAATTGGGATGTCCACATGCGAATGAACAACCTGGTAGGGTTCGCCCTCCCGGCTGATATGAAAGCTGGTTCGAAGAATCGTATGTCTCTCAATAACAATTTGCCAGGCTTCCCAGAAAGTCGCACTGTCCAGTTCCTCCAGGAAGTCACCTTCTAATTGAAGCAGGTAGACATCGGAATCAGGAGACAGTTGGCTCTGAAAGAACATAGCCTTCTGCATCGGTGAAAGAGGATAGGAGTCAACAATCTCAGAATGGGGCATCAGCTACACCTGTAATATTATGGGAAAGCTGCGTGGATTATACTATCTCGTTTGCATCCCACGATTGCCTGGAAACGACCTTCGAATAGCAGATGTTGGAGTGATGCATCACCCGGTGGAATTTCGTTAGTTTGACACAGCTGGATCGGATATAGTATGATGTATTCACCCAGGCCAGCCGGGTGATCGCGGAATTGAGACAGCATGGCTGGATCATTCCGAGGAAAGTCCGTACTTCATAGAGCGTGATGCCGGGTAATTCCCGGGGTGGGGTAACCTGCCGGATCGGGCCACAGAAACATACCGCTGTTTCCAGTAAGGGTGAAATGGTGGTGTAAGAGACCACCGGGGTGTTCAGCAATGGGCGCCTCAGGCATCCGCCGTCAGGAGCAAGGCCAAGCAGAGGCAAACCTTCGGGTGGGAGGCTGCTCGTCTCCCGGCTAATGTCGCCATAGTCTCGGGTAGGTCGCTCGAGCTGCACAGTAATGTGCAGACCAGATAGATGATCACCGCGGTGAGCTTTTGCTCGCCGCACAGAATGCGGCTTACAGGCTGACCTGGGTTATATTTTTTCTTTCAGGCTCAATCAAAACTCACCCGACGTAGCCAATAAATTTCAATAGGGGGAAGCTCAATTAATTTTATTATGAAGATTACGGGGACAGCGAGAAAATGGAATATTGCGCGTCCTGGTATACCTGGGTTGTCTCGGGGCAGGCAACTTGAAAGTCACCCTCTGGTGAAATGAAATGGCTGATGCCTTCCTGCCAGGCAAACTCAAGTAGAAGCGCGCAATCGTGGTCATCATAGAATCTGTCTGCCAATCGTATGCGCCGGTGCCACTCCAGCACGTCAGTGTCTTGATATGGTATCGATTTGAAATCAACAAATATCGGGACACCGGCTACCAGACGGAAATCTTGCATTTTTATCGGAACCAGGTAGCGGTTCGCGGCTGATTTGGTTTCAGACACCCAGGCGAACAACTCTTGTTCGGGCGAATTTGCCTGCCTGGAAAATTCCAGGTATGTGCGAACAATTCCTGCTGAGACTGCCAGGGTGATGATTATGATATTAGCCACATAAAGTCCCGAAAATTTCTTGACGCCTTCACGTTTAAGAAAATACACCATTTGAATAACAATTCGGCCCAGGAGAATCGCAGCAGACAACGGCACTAACCAGGTGGATACCCTCCAAGGAAAAAGGATAGCCAGGGCTGAACTGTTGATGAAGATCTGGATTGCAGTTAATGCCAGGGCCAAACTGAACGGGACCAGGATGATCCAGAAAAGACCTGTCTTTTTTACAAGGAATAAAGCCAGGATAATGAGCAGGAGTTTTATTACTGCTGTCGCGTCAAACCACCAGGAAATCTGTGCATGGTGGGGAATCCTGAATTCAACCAGGATCTGCCTGGCTGAGGCAGTAATTTCCGGAGAGATATTTCCGAAATTCAAATATACGTAAAGAAGAATTGGTAAGACTAATAATAGGGCTAAGAAACCAATCAATACCGGTTCACGAATTCCTCTCTTTTCTCTAAAAATCAAGTACATAAAGGTCAAAATTAATAAACCCGCGCTCAATAAATAAGTGGGGTGAAATGTGGCTGCGCCAACCGCGCTCACCAAAGCCCAAATCGATCTGCGGTCAAGAAAAAGAAAAATGGAAAACAAAAGCAGCACTCCAAAAGTACTGGGTTGAAATACGCTTCCCAAAAGGCGCTGATCGGCCACCCCGTCTTCCAGGATATATGTCCAATTAACCCCAATTAATCGTGATAAAACCAGACGTATTCCTGCAGAGTGTATGAGAATCAATCCGGTCACCATTGTAAAGAAAACCTCAGGCTCTGAAACCTCCGGGTAAATCTTTTTGGTTATTCCTATCAGGCTGAAAAGATAAATTCCCATCAGTATCGCGTAATAGATGTAAAACAACCCCTCCCATTGGTTCAGGCGATAAGTCCATTCGACTAAGAAGCTGAAAAGCGGTGTGGGATCGGCCGTATTTGCCAGCCAATCGGAATCCAGGAAACCGAATCCAGCGCGTGCCAGGCCGTGCAGGAAATATTGGTTTTGGTTGGATGTATACAGAGGCGCCTGGGTATAAGCTACAGCGAAGGCTGTCGAGGCTGCCAGTGCACCGGCTATGCGCAATAATCCCCTTTTTCTCTTTGCTTTTATCTCTTGCTGATCCGCTTTCGACACTACCCCTCTTCCAGGTCTTCCGGATCGATCAATACATCTCGTTCACGACCACCGCTCACTGCCGGTCCGATCACTCCCAATTCCTCCAGCTCATCGATCAGTCGAGCTGCTCGTGGATATCCGATCCGCAGCCGCCGCTGCAGCATCGAAGCACTGGCGCGCCTTTCCTGGCGGACCAATTCAACCGCTTTTTCCACCAGATCATCTCGATCCGCCAGCTCCTGGTCACTCACAAACATCTCTTCCCATGGAGGTGTCTGTGGTATATCTTCAGTGCCGGCAGATTTCTGCCAAAATGTGATCACACGTTCGACTTCCTGGTCGCTGACCATCACTCCTTGCACACGAATCGGGGATGGTGCTTCCGGTGGAAGAAATAACATGTCCCCGTGACCCAATAGGGATTCTGCACCTGTCGTATCCAATATCACTCGCGAGTCGATAGAAGATGCCATGGAAAAGGAGACACGTGCCGGGAAATTGGCCTTAATTAATCCAGTCACCACGTCGGTGCTGGGTCGCTGAGTCGCGATTACCAGATGAATACCAGTCGCCCGCGCCATCTGGGCCAGTCGGACCAGCATATGCTCGGTCTGATCCGGAGCAGACATCATCAAGTCCGCCAGTTCATCGATCATCACAACAATATGAGGCAGTAGTTCCTCCCCTTTCCGACGACGGGCTTTTCGATTGTAGCTTTCGAGATTTCGAGAATGTGAACCCTCCAGCAGCTTATATCGGCGATCCATTTCTGACATCGTCCAGCGCAAGACTGTCAGGATACGATTGATATCAGTCTCCACTTTTCCGAAGAGATGCGGCAGCCCATTAAACCTGACCAGCTCGACCATTTTTGGATCGATCATTACCAATCTTAGGTCCGTGGGCGTGTTGTTGATTGCCAGGCAGGTGGTCAGAGCAGCAATGCACACCGATTTACCTGATCCCGTAGTGCCGGCTATCAGCAGATGGGGCATCTTGGCCAGGTCGGCGACAACCGGCTGTCCAGATACATCTCTCCCAAGCGCGATCGCAAGAGGGGAATTCATGCGATAGAAAGATTCCTGTTCGAGGACCGGTCGCAGCCGGACGATCATCGACCGTGAATTTGGTACTTCAATCCCGACATAAGGTCGACCCGGGACAGGGGCTTCGATCCTCAGGCGTTCGGCGGCCAATGCCAGCGCCAGGTCGCGCTCGAGGGCAGAGATCTGGGCGACTCGTACTTTCTGGCGTGCTTGTTCGTTCTCGCCATTGGATTTTTCTTTTTCCAAATAACCCGGCTCGACAGCAAATTGTGTCACGGTCGGTCCAACCCGGTAGCCTACGACCTTGGCCGGGATCCCGAACTCGGAAAGAGATTTCTCAATTAATCCCGCCGTCATGTTAATATTTCTTTCATCAGGACGCGAAGTTTGTTCGTTTACCAGCAGCTCAAGAGGCGGCAGCCGATCGCTGCGTGTGAGCGGCTCAGAAGTCCCAGTTGATGCTTTTTCGGAAACCAGGTGCTTTCGAAATTGAGGAGGCAGAAGAGGTGTCTTTTTGCGGCTTTTCTTATCAGGACCCGCAGTCTGTCCAGGCTCACCTAAAGGAGCTTCGCTCACTACCGGGCCTATGCCTTTAATCCGCTGGTCTTCATAAAATTCTAATTGATGCGATTGCTCCCAATCCTCAACCCGCCTCCCATTTATTTTGAGAATTATTCCTAAGCTGAAAAGAATGATACCTGCGAGCAGTAGAGTAACCCAGATCGTCCCACTCAGGCCAATCTGGCCTAAAATGACGGAAAGGAGAGTGGCTAAACCCCAACCAACCCGGCCTCCATCGAGGCCTGCCTCAGCCCGCTCCAGATCAAGTCCCCCCAGGGCTGAGATCAAAGCCAATGATCCAAACGCTATACCTTCCATCCAAAGAAGTCTGCGCCATCCCTGATGACTGACATTTTCTGGAGTTCTCCGCCGGAGCAACCAGATTCCGATTAACCCAAGCGAGAGGATGATCCACAGGATGCCCCAGCCGAACCAAAGCCGAAGCCCATTTGACCACGCCTTGAGTAATCCAGCGGCATTGTCCGGTAACATAAATGATAGGAGAGTCATAAATGCAAGGGCGAGTAAGCAAATGCCGAGAATATCGACAGCAAATCGCTCGATCTTCAACCAGAAACCAAGGAAACGGTTTGTTCCAGAAGGCTCAACCGCAGGCTCAGGTCTCGATAATTCTCTGTTTTTCTCTTCTTTCATTTTCTGTTCTTTCATTCCCGTATTTTTCACTGCGCGAAGCCAGGAATATTCCAAATAAGATTAATACCGCTCCGAAGATTTTCAAAGTGGAAGGCATCTCCTGGAGGAAAATATACGCCAGGATGCTGGATCCTACCGGCTCACCCAGTAGTGCGATAGATACATAGGCTGCTGATAGGAAGGCCAGCGCCCAGTTGTAAGTCGAATGGCCTATCAATTGCGGAATCAAACCGAGCAGGATAAACCAAAGATAGGTGATTGGGGAATAGCCAAATGGTGTTTGGCCAGCTGCCAGCATGAATCCGATCAGGATCACTCCCGCGATACCATAAACAATAAATACATAACTGGTGAGTGAGACTTTAACTCGCAGATTGCGCCCGATGATCAAATACCCGGCAGCAGCGAATGCCCCTATTAGAGCCAACATATCTCCTAGAAATGCCTGACCTCTTAATAAATCCTGGAACGTAGGACAATCAATCCCGGATGGATTTATGGTGCATGTATCGCTCAGTCCAACGATCGTGCCCCCAATCAAAGCCAGCCCGAGTCCGACCAGGGTCAATTTATAGACGGATTCCTTGATTGTCACTGGAGCGAGCAGCGCCACCCATAATGGGACAGTAGATACCAGGACAACCGAACTCGCAACAGTAGTATATTCCAATGAGCTGATCCAGGATGCAAAGTGAATTGCCAGGAAGATCCCTGAGAGAAGAGCAAGTAAGAATTCCCGCCTGGAAAGTGAGGATAATTCAACCCGTTTGCGGAATAGTGCAAATGGTGCGATAACCAGGGTCGCAATAGTTAGACGATAGGCTGCAATTACCAATGAAGGCGCTTCCAGCTGCGCTTTCCTGATGAATATTGATGCCGTCGAGACTGCCAGAATTCCAAAAACCAGAACCAGTATCGGGGGAAGAAATGGCTGGCGATTCGGCATAGAATCAATCATATCAAGTGATAGAGCCTTTGTGAAGCGCGAGGTCATGAGACAGGATTTCGCTTTACCCTCTTCCCCTGATACGCAAAATCACCTTCCCAATAATATTCCTCTTCGGAACCGGACCGAAGGATCGGCTGTCCGTGCTGAATGGATGAGTCCCAATTACAAAAACGGTCCCTTCGTCCCTGGAAACCGCTTCAACCATTTTTATCATCAATCCGTAGGTATTATGACGAAAGACTATGATATCCCCTCTGTGTAAAAAAAAGAAGGGGATTTTGAGCACCAGCACAAAATCTCCTTCTTCGATTATCGGTGAAAGGCTATCGCCTGTTACTTTAATTACCCGACACATTACAATTCAGGGTAAACCATCTCCAGTGCAGGAGCGTAAGGCGCTTTCGCTCGCTTGGTCTTCACGTTCTTGGTTGCCCAAAAAATCTCGGCAAATTGATTAATGGCCTCGACAAAATCGACCGCAGCCTGGCGATCCGTGGTCTGGCGAACCTTAGAGCCTGCTTGCATGATCTTATGGGTTAGGGCTGGAAGCTCAGGATACTGCTCGACGTGCTGAGCCTTAATATAATCTCCCCATATCACCCGGATCTCATGCTTCGCCTTTTCCGCATGTTCTTCTTTAACGGTGACGTATCTCGAAAAAGTATTGTGGAACTCCTTACCTTTCTCCCCACCTTTGTTTTCCAGGTCTGCCATCAAGTCCAGCATTCTTACAACAGTCAGAGCAGGAATTTGGGCAGTAATTGGATCGTAAATTCCACAGGGAATGTCACAATGAGCCTTGGCTTCCTCAAATTTTATCCGGTTTTCCAGAGCTTTCAAAAAACTGTAAAGCATATTTTCCTCCTATAGATATACGTGATAAATTTTCCCGACAGATGTTGAGATATAAGTATAATAATGATAAAGACCCGACTTGTCAAGATTTTATGTACACTGCCTCATAATATTATTATCTGCTTGACAAAGCAGCGAGGGAAGGCTAAAATCTTAAAGATAGATTTTCTGGAAGGATAAATTGTCTAACAAACCCCCAGAGAGAAAAATATTAAAAATTAAACCAAACATCATTGAGGAGGTCGTCACATGACGCACATTATCACCAGCCTTTGCCTACGAGACGCCGGATGCGTTGAAGTCTGCCCGGTTGAATGCATTGTTCCAGGTCTCCCAATTTCCGAGTGGCCGTGGTATTACATCGATCCAGACACCTGCATAGACTGCGGTGCTTGTATTCCTGAGTGCCCGTTCGAAGCCATCTTCCCAGAAGATGAAGTCCCATCCTCCTACACCGCAAAAGGCGGTGAATATCTGAACAGGGTAGGCATCAAGGGACATTATGAAGGTACAAATCACCACAGCGAGGCGGTGGTCCTTGAAAGTGTAAAGCAGTTGAGTGCTGGTGAGGTAGTCGATTTGACCGAAGACAACCAACCGAATTACGATTACTTCCAAAAGGGTCCTGGCTATACCGCTCTCGAAAAATAATAGCTTTCAGATTAATTTTTCGTTCTAATAATTCGAGGCTCTGCCAGGAATGTTGCCTGGCACTGGTCACTTCAAATCACCATTTACGGTCAAATCCCAATTTTGACCAGCGATGTAGTAACAATAACAAATTCTGCCCTCATTTCAATACTGAGGGCAGTATATTTGATTCGATTGGTAACTTAGAAGCAGAATACCTATTTAATCGGTCAAAAGGTCGAAATCTCCAGCCGCCATGTCGACGTAAATTGTCAATGTCGGACCGGTTCCGTTTAGGATATATTCGTTTTCGGATTTATCCCATGAACTCGAAGCATTGATGGAAGTTAACCCACCGCGAAATACTACCCGTGCGGATGTGGTTTCTGGTATCACAACCTCGATGTGACTTAAACCTGATTCGATCTGAACTGTTGTATCTCTTTTCAATTGACCGGAGAAATCTAACTTAAAATCGCCTGCCCCACCACGGAATGTCATCGATTCGAAATTGGCATTTGCCAGGCCTGTCATTTCCAGATTTGAAGCACCTGTCACATAACGAAGAGTCTCCATCACCAATTGGTTCGGGGAAGAAAATGCCAGCTCCACATCCGATGCCCCGTCTGTAACTTCAAGGGAAGTAATTGCCAGACCACCAAAATCATAATTTCCTGTGTATGCACCAGCATTTATCTTCAATTCCACGGGACTGCTGCCAATCTCCAAATCCCAGATATTCACAATATCCTCATCAATGTTTGGGATGCCGGTGATTTCGAAATTCCCTGTACTGATGCTCACTTCCTGTCCGTCGATTTCAATCACAGGTTTGAGGTCAGTGACATTGTATTTGGCCGTTCCAGTGATCGATCCTGCAGCTGAACCATGAGAGATTTCTAATTCCCCGGCACCAAAAGTGATGCTCACTTCAGCAGTCCCAGCTGGCAAATCTACTTTAATCGGCTCAGTCACTGTCTTCCCAGTTGTGATCTCGTCGACCGGGAGGTCGAACTTGAGGGAACAAGCCATTGAAACGGAAAGAACTACAGCCAGAACGAATAGAAATGGATTTCGATTCATTTGAAGCCTCCAGAGATCGGTAAAGTCATCAAAACATAATACGCTGCTCGAAGCAGAAAGTCGCGTAGTCGTCCTTCGAAAATGAGCTTAAGGTGTCACACTTCGCCATGGTCAATCACCGAATGATCGATCCATTGAACTAACTCGATGTCTTTCTTTGGTATGCTATGTAGATGACCAATGCAAACACACACCAGATAATTCCTGAAAAAACTATGCCGAATTTTAGAACCGCACACCAAAAAGCCAGCTGAGGATATGGAAAATTGGTTTCAACCAACAATATGCGAAACAAAGAATAATTTTCTACTCCGTCCAGAATTGCCGCAACCCACTGCAGCCAGGCGATGATCATACCAATCAAAGCGATCGCAAGTTTTTGTTGATTCAAAACAATCGAACTCCAAACACAACCCAGACTCAAAGTTATAGAATAGCAAAGAATGAACAAGTAATCCAATCCAAGGCTGAATGCAGCGATCAATTTTTGAGTTGAGTCCCATGAATTCATGATCGCTGTGGACCTGGTTGGGGTTCTCGCCAATTCGAACGAGATGATGCCTCCTGGAGCCTGCGAAGTGACCAATGGCTGCGACAATATATTCATGATCAACAATAAGATGATCGTTGACAGGAACATCGGCCAGAAGAATTTTGGGAGTTGATTCCTTGATAGTCGCAGGAAAGGATGTCTCATACCCCGCCTCCTCGCGAATTAAAAAGAATGGAATGGTCTAAATTTCTCTGCGGTCACATTTTATCCTAATGGAACAGAAGAAGCGATACCTCTTGCATGGAGGATATTTTTAAGGCAAAATATAGGTTCTGGAGGAAAACATGGGCGATACCCCCCCCGATGAAGAGAGACTGAGCGAGGAATTACGAAATCTTGGGAAGAATTTGTTTGGTGTGTTGCAGGCTGCCTGGGAACACCCTGAGCGAAAACGTATGCAGAATGAGATAGAAAATGGATTGCGGGATCTGACCCTTTCACTTCAACAGGAAGCTGATATTTTTTCCAAAAGCCCTACTGGGGAGAAAATAAAGGCTGAGATCGATGACATCGGCACGCGCATTAAAACTGGAGAAACAAAATCGAAGGTTTATGAAGACTTAATATCCGCATTAAAAGTGGCGAACTCAGAATTATCCAGTGCTATCAACCGGATCGGTCAGGAAGAAAAACCTGAACAATCCCCGAGTGCCGAGAACAGCCAGGAATCCCCAGGCTAACAAACCATTGAAAATTACTTCGAATCCGCCTGACACTCACTACCATAATTTCTCGACACACTTAGTAATCTACTTATATCCAAGTGACTACTCCACCTGCTTTTTCCGCATCAAGCACGGATGATTCAGGATCCGAAGGATTCAAGGTCACGAATACTGGTCAGGGATAATTTATGGATGCGATCCAGCCAATTGTGAACCGGATTCTGCAGGGGGATAGTATTGAACTTTTGGAAAACCTGCCTGAAAAAACAGTCGACATGGTCTTCGCTGATCCACCATACAATCTACAGCTGAACCAGGATTTGTGGAGACCTAACCTTACCAAAGTGGATGCAGTCGATGATGATTGGGATAAATTTGAAGATTGGCAGGCGTATGACCGTTTCAGCGAGCGCTGGTTATCTGCCAGCAGAAGGGTTCTAAAAGATACCGGCACGATCTGGGTGATTGGTACGTATCACAATATCTATCGAATAGGAAGCATTATGCAGGAGCTGGGATTCTGGTTCTTGAACGACATTGTATGGATCAAGAATAATCCTATGCCGAATTTCCGCGGTGTGCGTTTTACGAACGCCCATGAAACGCTGATATGGGCATGCAAAAAGAAAGGGGCAAAATATACATTCAATCATCACGCGATGAAGTCCATAAATGACGACCTTCAAATGCGCAGTGATTGGTTCTTGCCAATTTGTACCGGTGCAGAGAGAATTAAGATTAACGGCAAAAAAGCGCATTCGACACAAAAGCCTTTAGCGTTGCTTTACCGCATTCTGCAAGCCAGCACAAAACCTGGCGATATTGTTCTGGATCCGTTTTTCGGCACAGGGACCACCGGGGTATGCGCACAAAGGCTTCATCGCCATTGGATCGGAATCGAAAAAGAAAGTGATTACATTGAAATTGCACGCAAGCGTCTGGCAGAAACGACGTTACAACCCTACGAAGAGCGAATTTTTGAAGTAAAATCATCCGTTTCAGGTACACCGCGCATCCCATTCGCCAGCCTTTTAGAACAAGGGATCATTTTTCCAGGACAAAAACTCTATTTTATGGCTAATAGAGAGCAATATGCTCTGGTAAAATCGGACGGACATCTGATCTTTGGGCACACGGAGGGTTCCATCCACCAGGTTGGGCGGCAGATCTTGAATAACAGCCCGTGCAATGGCTGGGAAGTCTGGTTTTATGAAGACAAGGAGAAGTCTTTACACCCGATAAACGAATTGCGTACAGAATTTAGGCGGATATTTTATCCCTCCCACCCTTAGGACACGTTTCTTCTTGACAGGTTCATATCCATAAGTTAGCATACTTCGTGCTATATACCTTTTACTGAAAGGGACTAACCCACAAAATTGGATACTGTTACTGAAAAAAAACAACACCTCACATTCACAGATTTTATGCGCAGCCGGTTTCATGTTATCCTGGACCTGATTGGGGGTTTTCTAAACCGGCTGGGCTTAATGCCAAATACAATGACCATTCTCGGATTGGTGGGAAATACATTCGGAGCCTTCCTACTCGCACAGGGACATATGACTTACGGTGGCCTGGTGGTTTTCTTCATGGGGTTTGTGGACGCTTTGGATGGAACCATGGCCCGTTTACGTGGTATGGCGGGCGAATTTGGAGCTTTCGTCGATTCGGTTACCGATCGATATTCTGAATTGGTAATATTTGGTGGGCTCCTTTATTACTTTGCAGTTGAAGGCGATGTACTGGCCGTTATGTTAGTATTTGCTGCTGCGGCGGGTTCTGTCCTGGTCTCTTATATCAGATCACGTGGTCAATCCCTTGGCTGGGATACCAAGATCGGACTGCTGACGCGTATGGAGAGATACATGGTCCTGGCACCTTCGCTGGTGTTTAATATCCCAATCGTTGGACTGTGGATCATAGCGATTTTCGCCAATCTGACTGCGCTCCAGCGCATCCTGGATGTAAGGAAACAGGCAAGACAGGAGGAACCTGATGCCCGCAGGGTTTAATATTGGTCCATTGTTCATATATTACTACGGCATTATCCTTATGCTGGGCGCGCTGGCAGGCGCCTGGCTGGCAAGTGTCGAAGCCCGTCGAAAAGGTCAAAATACCGACCTGGTGTGGGACGCTTTCTTCTGGGTGCTCATCGGGGGAATTTTGGGGGCCAGAATCTGGCATATCCTCACACCTCCTCCCTCCATGGTCGAGCGCGGCATCACCACCCTGTACTACCTGACACATCCGCTCGATGCAATGAATATCCGAAACGGAGGTCTCGGAATTCCGGGAGCCGTGATAGGTGGAGTAATTGCACTGGTCTGGTTTTGCCGGCGTAAAAAGCTCAATCCCCTCATGTGGCTCGATATCGCCGCACCTGGCCTGGCACTCGGACAGGCAATTGGTCGCTGGGGTAATTTTTTCAACCAGGAGGTATACGGGAGCCCTACCACGCTACCGTGGGGAATTTTTATCGAACCAGCATACCGGTATCCCGGTTTTGAGCAAATTGAGACTTATCACCCCTTATTTTTGTATGAATCCCTCTGGAGTCTGGGACTGGTAGGCCTGCTGCTTTGGATCGGTCGTCGATACGAAAAGATATTGAAGAATGGGGATATTTTCTTGATCTACCTGATCGGATATCCTTTAGGTAGATTCCTGCTGGAATTCATCCGCCTGGATTCAGCTCGAATTGCTGGTTTCAACGCGAACCAGACATTTATGCTGGTCATCGCTCTGGTCGCGAGTGGATTTCTATTTTGGAGGCACAGGCTGGGAAGTTCGAACGCAGATTCAACGGATATCGGCGTGGAGGCTTTACCTGATGCTCCGAACGCGGTGCTCACATCCGAGGTCGTGGAGAACGATCAGCAAGTTAATATTGGTGATTCCGGATAGCAATAATCCCAGGAATCTAGCTACCAGCCCTCAATAAATGGGAGCCAGTCTGAGTTGTCTCCAAGATGGCGAGCGAAAAAATAAGCTGCTGAGGCTGGTGGCTCAAAAGGGGGGTGCATCAAGGTCATTTGTGCCTGGTCTATCGTCCGGCTGCCTTTACGAAGATTGCAAGGCGGACAAGCTGTAACCAGGTTATCCCAGGAATACCTGCCTCCCAGCCTGCGTGGCAGCACATGGTCTACCGTCAGAAAAGAAGTTTTTTGCCCGCAATACTGGCAGGTGAAGTTGTCTCGCCGCAGGATTTCTCGCTTGGTGAGTCGCACTTCCGGGCGCGGCCTCCTGACCATGCGTGCTAATCGAATAATCGATGGGCGAGGAAAGACTCGTGATACCGTCCGAACTTCCCCGCGCCCATTCATCACCAGGCTCGCTTTCCCACTGAAGACTAATCCCAAAGCTCGGCGAGTTGTGCACACATGAATTGGTTCAAAGTTCGCATTCAGAACCAAAACAGGTTCGTACAAGTCAGCCTCCGACCCGCCCATTATAGCATGGGTGTTGCGGCTGAAAATAGGGTGATGATTGAAATAAATTCCGTAAAATATTGGGGGATATTTAAGGGTTCATGGCATCCAACAGCAGCGACTGTCCAATCTCAGTTGCAGCATTAAGGTTGTCGGATTCGAGAAGTACGGTAATTCCGTATGGGATACCCTCCCAACCTGGAGAAGTACCGCCCACGAACCATGTAACGCTGCCTCCAACCGGTTTCTCAACCACCTGGTTGTCCTGCCAGATACTCAACTCAGGGATTTCGTATTTATTGCCAAGGAAGTTCGCCATAATTGCCGAAAACAACTGCAGAGACCTGTCTATCGGCGGGAGGATTATCCAACCATCCGGTTCAGTATTAACCGCTGTTACCAACAAAGGAGCAGGTTGAAGCCCGCGGTTGCTGATGGCTGCAGACAGCAACACGATCTGCAAAGGCGAAGCAAACATGAGTCCTGTTTGAGGAGCAAGCAGCTGTTCCACAGGCAGTCGGATCTGAGGATTCGGACTCATTCCTCCAGACTCCAGGGACTGGCGGAATACTCCATCTGATAATTTTCCAAGCGGGTAAAGCCCTTGAACCACCCGGTTGAGTAATGGTGCATCCTGATCATTAATCAGGTCTTTCCAAAGAGTATCTAGCTGGTTTCCATTAAATGTTGGACTAGAGGACATTGCCAGAATCTCGCCGGTTTGAGCGTTGACCAGAATCGCAGCGCCTGTAAATGGCTGGAGGTAACTGTCCATTTTGGCCTGCAGTTTTATCTCAATGCTCGTTCGAATATCACGCCCGATCGGTGGGAAACCGTAGACCAGGCGGTTCCACCAAACCAAACCTGGCGGATTTCCTTCATCCCCACGCAGGAATTCATCCATACTCACTTCTAGACCTGATTGACCATAAGTTGGATTCGTGTAACCAATGATATTGCTCAATGTCGGGACATTTATCACCCGTGTATAACTTCCAGGTTGACCAGCAGATTCAGTGATGGGGAAATTCTGTCGATCAAGGATGGATCCGCGACGCACATATGTATCCGAGATTGTCCGACGTGGATTATCAGTACGGTTCAACATCTCGGCTGAGCGATACAATGTCCACCAACCAATCAACAAACCTATACAAATGAACATGGCTAAGAATGCTGTACCGACATTTCGATATACTCTTGGATCTGGGATCGGGGCGCGCTGTTCCTCATCATTTTGACTGATGAGGACCAAAAAGAGCAAAGATAGAAATGAGACTACCAGCGAAGAACCACCATATGACATGAACGGGAGAGTAATGCCAGTAAGGGGCAGCAAGCGGAGATTGCCTCCAATAATTAATATCGATTGTCCAATCAGATAGGCGGTTAATCCGATACCCAAAAACCGCCGGTAAGAGTCACCTGTCTTCAAGGCAGCCCGGATTCCTCGATAAAAGAGAATTACCAGGCAAGAAATGAGTGCCATACCACCCAAGAAACCTTGTTCCTCAACAATTGAGGTGAAGATGAAATCAGAATGAGCAACGGGCACCAGTTCAGGATATCCAATTCCCAAGCCTCTTCCAAAGATTTCGCCATTCGCAAAAGCGATCAATGACTGCACGATTTGATATGAATTCCCACTTGGATCCAGAAAAGGATTCAACCAGGCTTCTACCCGGATCTGGACGATTTCGAAAAGACGATAACCGCCAACAAATGCAATCAGCAGCCCTATGATGGAGAGCCAAATCACTCTGAAATTGCTGGTAGCCACATAGATGATCGTAGCATACAAGAGCAGGAAAATCGTCGCAGTGCCTAAATCTTGTTGAATTACCAGCAGAAGCAGGGCCATCCCAGACATGATCATGGTTGGGGCGAGCAGCGGGAACAGGTCAGTGCCGATCGAATAATTGCCGATGGAGATGCGTTTTGCCCCAGCATGAGCGGATTTTGCAGTTGACAAAAACAGGAATGGCTGCTGGTCTGCAAGGTACGCAGCCAGATACGCAATCAGCATGAACTTCAATGGCTCAGAAGGCTGCAGGTAAATCCCACAACAACCCAGCCACATTTCAGGGCCATACCCCATCGGATTGGTGCCCCAAATAAAAGTCAGAGCCGTCAGGATCAGGCTCCCTGTAAGCCAGGTATATTTATATTTCCGTATAAAGAAAGCTTGTGTATTAAGTCGTATCCCGATTCCCACAATCCCAACCGAGATCATTAACCAGAAACTCTGCCTGAGTCCTAAATCTGGATAAAGGCGCCAGATCGTCAACAACCCCCATCCACAAAGCATGCCAGCAATTGGGATTAAATACGGATCCCGTTGAGGTAAATATCTTTTGCTCAATTCATGGATGATAAAGAATCCAGCCAACCAGACTAGCAATCCAAACCAGTGCTGCCACAGGATGCCTCCCTGCCAATTCCGAGCGCTGACAACAGGGGAAATCGACAGGCCGAGCGCATTCAGGAATAAAAACACAGCGGCAAGACTCAGCAAGCGGCTTTGAAGCTGGTCGATGTGTGTATTGGTTGGTCGAGGATGAAAAGCCAGGGTGGAAGTTTTTAACAAGTTACGACCGGGGGATTTATTCTTGTGAGTATATCCGTGTGGTGTAGAAGCTCAATGTAGATATTTACCCACCAGCCAGTCGAGATTCTCCCTGGTTGCTGGAGGAACCGCCTCTGGGGCTGTAATAAGTGCACTTGCCAGCGCTTGTTTGCAGGTGCAGTTGCGGTCCTCCGACAAGTCTTTAACCAGATTGCGAACTGCACCCTGAGCGAGTTGTGAATTCTTGTGAAGCACCTCGATCACTATCTCGACCGTCACAGGATCTTCGCTGATGTGCCAGACATCGTAATCAGTAACATGCGCCATCACTGCGTAACACAATTCTGCTTCCCTTGCTAGGAAAACTTCCGGTGAGGTGGTCATCCCGATAATTGACATACCCCAGGTTCGGAAAACATTCGACTCAGCTCGTGTGGAGAACCTAGGACCTTCGATAGTAATTATATTACCGCCGCGATGTACCACTCCCCCAGCTGCAGATGTCGCTTTCTCCAGTTGATCTGATAAATCCGCGCAGAAAGGATCAGCAACACTCACATGGGCAACCAGACCATCTCCAAAAAAACTCTGCTTTCGATGGCGTGTTAGATCGAATACCTGGTCTGGTATGATAATTTCACCTGGAGAAAAATCCTCGCGCAGAGAACCACAGGCACTGATGCTGATGATTCTTTGAATCCCCAGGTTCTTTAGTGCGTAAATATTAGCTCTATAATTGACCTGCCCCGGTATGATATGGTGCCCGATCCCATGGCGAGCCAGGAAAGCAACTCGCTGTCCTTCCAGTTCGCCAACAATAATTGGAGCACTTGGTTTACCATAAGGTGTATCCAGATCAAACTGCTTTGCATTCAGTAAATCCGGCATGCTGTACAAGCCTGATCCCCCGATAACTCCCAGAAAAGCTTCAGATTTCATTATCACTCTCTCATAAAACTATCAGCATTCAGCTGGATTAGAATTTCTACCTGTCCGCATTGAATCTTATCGTCTGTTGTTACCACAACCGGCGTGGATATTACTGACAGGTTCAACAGCGTGCCGTTCTTCGATTGTAAATCCTCCAGCCACCATTGCCCCTGCCGGAAGGTCAGTTTGGCGTGCCGGGCTGAAATCGTTTGATCTTCCAAACGCAGATCACAAATTGCATCCCGGCCAATCAAGATTTCTTTGTATTGGAACTTCCGGGACAACTCCCCGTCATCTGATTTTGTGATTAAGGATATTGTCGGTTGATTAATATTCGTCAACGAAAGGCTCTCTCTCCGGATATCTTGCCAGATTAACCACACCATCCATCCCAAAAATAAAAAAAGAGTACCTGCAGCCAAAATGCGAATAATCAATAAAACCACTCCACTCATTCTACCCCCACACCACCTGAGCCTACAGGTCGAAAATCAGTAGTTTCGCCGCGGCCGCCCATCTCCTGGCCGAATACCAGTGGAACACCCGCGATCGAAATCACATCACCAGGCACCAACTTGTGCTGGTGGACTCTCGCTCCATTAACCCATGTCCCTCCCGATGAATCCAGATCGAAAATCACATAATTCTGGTTAATTACCCTTATCTGAGCATGCAGCCGCGATACTCGCCCATCATCGATGACTAGCTGGTTGTCCGATCTTCTTCCGATGTTGATCACAGGTTGATCCAGCGAAAAAACTTCGGTACCGTCAACGATGAGGTAGCCTGGCAATCGACTTTCATCTGCCTCGAGCCTTTGATCGAATGGTTTCCCGGCAGTTTCTGAGGTAAGCTCACTGTTAAATTCAGCCATGACGCTCATTTGTCCCAATTCCAGTTCATCAGAAGCAACGACGCGCACGACTGGCTGGCTGATATAGACATAATCTGAGTATTCTTCAATCTCAAGCAGGGTCGTTCCAAGCTGATCGATCCACGAGGGATCTTTCTGGATGATCGCAGCCTGTTCTGGATGAAACAGCAGGAAAATTAAATTCGGCGCAATTAGTTCTCCATTCTTTCCTTCCTGTAAGCCCTTCTGGATGGCACCTTCAAGTAAAACTGCCAGCTGGCGTGAGGAAGCAATCCTGGGAAAAAACTTTGCTGTGCTGCCTTCAACCAGGGACTGTAACCGGATCTCAAGCTGATTAAGTGCATTGATGACACGGCTCATAACAGAATAGTAACCCTGAACGCCAATTATATCGAAAGAAAAGGAATAAGCAAGCTGGACCAGTCCAGAGTGCCGGGGTTGCGAAGAACGACCAATTGGATTAAAATTCGAACTGGATGCGGGTGTAGCCAAGTGGTAAGGCAGCAGCTTCCCAAGCTGCCATTCGTGGGTTCGAATCCCATCACCCGCTCTCTCTTTTTAACCGTCATCTACTGTCAATAAAGCTTGCCAGACTGAGAGTCACTGTTTTTCGCTGACCAGTGAGGGGATTTAGGTGTAATATTAAGTCTAAATTAAATCGATGTGTAACTTCGATAATGGAAAATTAGAACAGGTTGGATATAATTACAAATACAAAAGTATCATAAATTGCATCAATCCTCAGACCACTCAAAAGGTTCTGTCATCCATTTATCCTTCTGAGCTTAAAGCGATAGTCATAATTTAGGAGACATCGATGGATCACATATCACTGGACGAGAAAGCACAGACCGAATCCCCATCGACCTCCTCGATTAACCCAGAGCCGATTAAATCCACTCGGCAGGCATTCATCATCGCTATCGCCAACCAGAAAGGCGGAGTCGCAAAGACTACGACCGCAGCGGCATTGGGTGGTGCCCTGGTTTCGATGGACTACGAGGTACTGCTCATTGACCTGGATGCCCAGGCAAACCTGACCCTGGCGTTGGGGAAAGATCCTGCTAGAGTGCGCGGCGCGGTCACAGAAGTATTTTTTAATTCCGCCACGATCATTAACGTCAGCCGAGAATCCTCAATTCCTGGGTTGGATATTGTGCCTTCAAATTCAGGCATGGAACTGGCAGAGCGTTTTCTGCCGGTGAGGAAAAACTACGAGTATATCCTGCAGAAAGCGGTCACCGGTGTCAGCGATTCGCTCGCCCGGATGGAAACAGGATCATTAACGACACCATCGATCCCATCCTCATTGACCGCTGAGAATTCTACTGGGAGGAGTCCCTATTCATCAGAACCAGCCCAACTGGCGTATGATTATATAATCTTCGACTGCCCACCGTTTATCGGAGCGGTTACTTTGAACGCTATGGCTGCTGCAGATATGTTAATCATTCCTTCCCAGCCAGAGTATTTCTCAGCCCATGCCCTGAGAGCCATGATGATGACCATCAGGCAGGTGCGGGAAACACACAATCCCAACCTGGTCTATCGGATATTAATAACAATGTACGATCAGCGCAATCGTATCCACCGCACTGTTCTGGACCAGATCAGGACTACATTCGGAACTGGGGTTTTAAAGACGATAATTCAGATTGATACAAAACTTCGTGAAAGTGCAGTTGCTGGGACGCCGATCACCCACTACAGCAGTAAAAGCCGCAGTTCACTTCAATATACTGCGCTTGCACAAGAATTAGTAGATTATGTCCGCACACACCCGGTTGATAAAACCACCTTCCGATATCGATAAAATCCTCTGCAAGTTACTCAATTCTTCGGTTCAATAACCTGCTGGTACAAATCTAACATACGTGCAGCGATCTTTTCCCACGCATATTCCCTAGCCAGGTCCGCCGCCTGCCGTCCCAATTGTTTTTGCAGGTCATGTTGATTTACACAACGCATCAGTCGGTCGGCGAGTGCTTCCGGTTCATCCACGGGCACGGTGAAACCGGTGACTCCATCCTGCACCAGGAATGCCAGTCCCCCCACCTGCGAGGCAACAACGGGAACCCCACAGGCCATCGCCTCGAGTGCGACCATACCAAAGGATTCATAGTGCGATGGCACGACAACAGCCTCTGCGGCAGAATAGTAATACGGCAGCGAATCCTGGCTCCGTTTTCCCAGGAACGTAATTACATCAGCAACGCCGGCTTGTTCGCTTATAGTTTTTAATCTGGACACTTCTGAGGCCCGCTCAAATGAGCTTTCTTCTGGATCGCCTCCAATAATTGTGAGGCATACCTCAGAACCAGACCGGCGCATAATTGCGAGTGCCTGAATCAATGTATCAATCCCTTTCAGGGGCTCAATACGACCAACGAATAATAAAATCGGTTGTTGAGTCGATAGACCGATATATTCTTTTGCCTCATCCTTTGGAATTGGATAAAAACGGCTGGTATCAACACCTGGCGGGATGATGGTCACTTTACGTGTGTCACATTGGTACAGCCACTGCAGCTGCGCGAACTCCGCAGGAGTAGACACTACTATACGGTCTGAAATGCCCAGAACGTCCCGCTCACCCGTCAGCCGGTATTCACCTTCTATCTCTTCATTGATCCTGGCTACTCGCTGTTTCATAACACCGAGAGTATGAAACATGTGCACGATAGGGACCTTCCAGGCGGCCTGAAGATCCCGCGCAGCAATCCCCGAAAGCCAATAATGGCTATGAATCAGATCGTATTTAATACCTTTGGTTGACGCAAATTCAAGGATATTCCTTGTAAATTCAGGCAAGAAATTCTGCCATTCTTGTTTTGGCAATGGCACTTCTTTCCCGGCTGGAATGTGAACAACACGATTTCCATATCCCAGATCATGCAGCACATGCGGAACATGTTCGTCTTGCGACCTGGTGTAAACATCAACATGGACTCCTAACTGGCCCAAATAACGGGTCAGATCTCTCACATATACGTTCATACCGCCGGTATCTTTTCCGCCAAGCGTGGCCAGGGGACAGGTGTGATAAGACAACATCGCAATGTTCATTGGTTTTTTGTTCAAGTCTTTACCTTGTTATATAGGCTTTTCCCTTGTATAATCTGCGCCGCAGCAATAACTGCCACCGTAGCTCAGCCGGCAGAGCAGCCGCTTCGTAAGCGGCGGGTCAAGGGTTCGATTCCCTTCGGTGGCTCTTCTCTTCTTTGACCCACTCAGTCTCCTTCTATTCTTGCAATAATTCTTCATCCCATCCAGTATAATTCGATCATGGGCAATCGTACAACCCCGCTTGTGATTGGAATTGCCGGCGGTTCCGGTTCTGGAAAGACTACCCTCGCCCGTTTGATTTTAGACAGAGTAGGCAGCGAACAGATCGCTTACTTACCTCATGACGCCTATTATAAAGACTTGAGTGACCTCCCTCCGAATCAGAGAGCGATGTTAAATTTCGATCACCCGGATTCACTCGACACAGACCTGTTGATCCAACACATCCAGCAATTAAGGAAATATCTACCCATCCAATTGCCTGTATACGATTTTAAATCGCATATGCGGACCGAAAATACACTTCAGGTTGATCCACAGCCAATAATCCTGGTCGAGGGCATACTGATCTTCGCTGATCCTGTGCTGAGAGGTCTTTGTGATGCAAAAGTCTTTGTCGATACCGACCCGGACATCCGGCTCATCCGCCGGTTACAACGTGACATAGCAGAACGAGGTCGAACAACTGAAATGGTTGTGCATCAATATCTGTCGACTGTCCGGCCGATGCACCTCGAATTTGTTGAACCCTCAAAAAGATATGCAGACGTCATCATCCCGGAAGGGGGAATGAATACCGTCGCCATGGAAATGGTTGTGGCGCGACTCGAAGCACTGGTTCGGGGCAAGAATTAGGCCTGTCAGGCAAATCCAGGAGACCGCGCTGACCTCGAATCCAAAGTTAGCAGCAAAACCGAATACCAGATTGACCGTCATGCGGATCCTGGCGCTGATGATTGTGATATCGATCAGCGTTTTTATTTTCAGTATTCGGGATCAAGTCCAGGAGCTGGCAAAATACGGATATCCGGGAATCTTCTTGCTTTCAATTTTAGCCAATTCAACTGTTCTGCTTCCGGCGCCAGGTATACTCTTCGTATTTACTCTCGGAGCCGTTTTTAATCCCATCGGAGTTGCGATATCGGCTGGCCTGGGAGCTGCAATCGGCGAATTAACCGGCTATTTAGCGGGTTTCAGCGGTCAGGCGGTGGTCGAAAATTACGAATCCTACGAACGCGTCCGAGATTGGATGGAGAGTCACAAGAACCTGCGGAACTTATTTATCCTCGTCCTGGCGTTTATCCCTAATCCATTTTTTGACCTGGCTGGGATAGCTGCAGGAACAATGAAAATACCGGTCTTCCAATTCTTGGTGTTTTGCACTATTGGAAAGATCCTAAAGATGGTAGTAATTGCATATGCCGGGGCTACATCATTTCAATGGTTACTTGGAAAGTGAACTTTTTCATCAAGACAAAGCGAGCTGAAAGAGCCATACAAATCTCAATAACCCAGGAAAGGAAAATTTGATGATTGACTATTCGAGTTGTGACAAGTATCTCGACGAGCATATGGAGGGAAGCATTGCTGAGCTTTCAAGGCTAGTCGCCCAACCCAGCGTGGCTGCCCAAAACTGGGGCGTAAAGGAATGCGCACAGATGGTGGCAGCTATGTTGGAAAATAGGGGGTTTGCTGTCGAAATTATGAAAACTGACGGAGCACCGGTAGTTTATGGAGAGCGACCGGGTAAGAGTGAAAAAACCCTGCTGATCTACAATCATTATGACGTTCAACCTCCAGAACCGCTTGAATTATGGGAAAGCCCACCCTTCGAACCCACAATTCGGGATGGGAAACTCTATGGCAGAGGTGTCAGCGATGATAAAGGCCAGCTGGTTGCCCGCTTATTTGCATTGGATGCGATCTTGAACACGGAGGGAGAATTACCCTGCCGGGTCAAATTTATTATCGAGGGTGAAGAGGAAATCAGCAGCCTCCATTTACACGAATTTATTCAATCCAACAAGCAGAGATTAGCAGCCGATGCGTGTATCTGGGAATTTGGAGGAGTTGATCACCGGGAGGTACCAATTCAATACCTCGGCTTGAGAGGCATTTGCTATGTACAGCTCGAGGTGAAAACTGCTGATATCGATGTGCACTCAGGACTGGGAGGTTCAATTTTTCCGAATCCCGCCTGGCGACTGGTTTGGGCGTTGAGCACATTGAAAGGGCTCGATGAACGCATTCGGATTCCCGGGTTTTATGACTCAGTCCTCCCGCCCAGTGATCGCGACCGGCATTATATGGAATTGCTGCCTGAAGTCTCACAGGAATATAAACAGCAGTACGGTGTAGCTAAATTTCTCAAGGGATTGACTGGCGGAGTCGAGCTGAGACTGGCGGAAGTATTTGAGCCAACCTGCACGATTTGCGGGTTGACATCGGGGTATCAAGGAGAAGGATCAAAGACAGTCTTACCCTCACGGGCCTCCGCAAAAGTCGATTTCCGTCTGGTGCCAGACCAACACCCACAAAAAGTATTAGAGCAGCTGCGTCTCCACCTGGATTCGAATGGATTTGAGGATGTAGTTATCCACTATCTGGGAGGGGAACCACCCGCGCGCACCGATCCAGATCACCCGTTTGTAAAACTGACCGTCGAAACGGCCAGGTCAGTGTATGGAATGCCCATGCAGATTTCTCCGATGATCGGTGGATCAGGACCGAATTATCCCTTCATCCACGACTTGAAGCTGCCTGTAGTTACTGCGGGAGCTGGCTATCCAGGTACTTTAGCTCACGCTCCAAACGAAAATCTTCGTCTGGACCTTTACCTGAAACATGCCAGGCATATGGTTCGGATTATGAAGGAATTCGGATCAAGTATGTGAACCAATCAAGCCCATCTGGACGGCCTTGCTAACTGCCTCAGCCCGGTTAGAAGCCTCCAGTTTTTCCAGAATGTGGCGAACGTGTGTTTTTACGGTATTCTCCGAAATAAAAAGCTCGTTGGCGATCTGGCTGGTGGTCTTGCCCTGCGATAAGCAAGATAAGACTTCCATTTCGCGACCGCTCAAACCGCTGTCGGAAGTGCGGGTGTGATCTCCAGCCACCGCCGCCTGTAGTACCAGGCGAGTTACCTGAGGCGATAGCACGGACATTCCCTGGTAAACCTGGAAGATAGCCTTGCGTAGTTCCTCAGGTTCCGCATTTTTTAGCAAATAGCCGTCTGCACCCGCAGTAATTGCGCCTAACAGATCTTCCTCATTTTTAGAAATTGTCAACATAAGGATGCGCAGCTCATCCCCACGCGGCAGGTTTCGCAGGCATTTGACAGTCTCAACTCCCCCCATGCCGGGCATATTCACGTCCAGCAAAATGACATCCAATTTCTTCTGTTTTATCAGGTCTAATGCTCCATATCCATCTTCAGCCTCGCCAACGACGTTGAATTCGATCATTTCATTCAGCAAGCTGATTAATCCTGCACGAAAGAGAGCATGATCGTCCACAACCACCAGTCGGATTGGATTCACAAAACCACCTCATTAAATTGGCTCGTAGGTATAGCCAACCTGATTATTGTACCTTCTTCGTTTCGGCTGATAACTTTAAAATCTGCTCCTATCAAATTTGCACGTTCTTGGATTCCGCGTAAGCCATGCTTCGATGGCCGGGAGACATCTTCCGGTGAAAATCCGATTCCATCATCCCGGATCTCAAGGATGATCCCGTTCTCATTTTCCAGGAATTCCACCCACACTCTGCTGGCCTGAGCATGTTTCCGTATGTTGCTCAGCGCCTCCTGGACGATCCTGATTAATTGAACATGTACCTCAGAAGGCAATTCGATCTGTAATTCACGATCCTGTATCTCGAAGGCGATACCGGTAACTTCCTGGAAATCCCTT
>Ga0209254_10000315_pt1 | contig 37098 bp, 29 predicted proteins | sample FrelakmetDIP11DI_FD_187148 | JGI IMG/M metagenome (GOLD analysis project Ga0209254, IMG submission 187148) | Freshwater lake sediment microbial communities from the University of Notre Dame, USA, for methane emissions studies - DIP11 DI (SPAdes)... | ecosystem: Environmental > Aquatic >... | reverse complement strand
ATTGCGCGCCGGAGTTGAGATCGTCGAAGAGCACAAGCCGGAAGCCGAGATTGAAGATCACCATCTCGCCCGCCTACGCGAAGCAGTAGCCGCCGCCGCGCAATGGTTCAACTACTTGCTGCTCAACAATCCGCAGGCCCAGATCGCGCGCGACCACCTGACCAAGCGCGGCATCACAGCCCAGACCATCGAGACCTTTCAGCTGGGCTATGCACTGGAAAGTTGGGATGCGCTGCATCAGCACCTTTTGCACAAGGGCTTTTCGAATGAAGAGATGATTGATGCAGGATTGTTGGTGCAGCGCGACGATGGCCGCACGTTCGATCGTTTCCGCAACCGCGTGATGATTCCCATCCACGACGGCAAAGGCCGCCCGATTGGCTTCGGCGCTCGTGCGCTGAAAGACGGCGACGAGCCGAAATATCTCAATTCGCCGCAGACCGCGCTGTTCGACAAGAGCCGCACGTTGTTCGCGCTGCACGCCGCCCGGCAAGCGATTCGCGATCAAAAATGTGCGGTGATCGTCGAGGGCTACATGGACGCGCTGGCGGCACATCAGCATGGCTTTCACAACGTCGTCGCCTCGCTGGGCACGGCGCTGACCGAGCATCAATTCAGGCAATTGCAGAAACTCGCACCGAAGATTGTGTTGGCACTAGACCCTGATACGGCGGGCATCAACGCCATGTTGCGCGGGCTGGACGTGGCGCGCGAGACGCTCGATCGGGACGCGGCGCCGATCTTCAATCCGCGCGGCCTGGTCGGTTACGCGGGCAAGATGCAGATCGACATCCGTGTGTTGACGGTGCCGGAAGGCAAAGATCCTGACGAGTTGATGCAGGACGATCCGCGGGCATGGCAAACGCTGGTAGAGAACGCGCCGCCCGTAGTGCCGTTTGTCGTCGAGGCGCTTAGCGCCGGGCGTGACCTCAACGATCCGCGCGAGAAGGCAAAACTCTCCAAAGAAGTGCTGCCGATCATTCGAGATGTAGCTGATCCCGTAGAGCAGACGGTATACATTCAACAGCTGGCGCGGCGCTTGAAGGTGGACGAACGCGCCATGTTCGATCAGATGCGCGTGGTCAGCAGCACGCCGGTGAAGCAGCGGCCGCGCGCCACGCCCGTGCCGGAAACGCAAAAGCGTGATACAACTGACCTTGAACAATACGCCCTGTCGCTGTTGCTGCTCCATCCGCACGTGTTGAATGTGATTGATGAGGCACTCGATCGGGCAGAGCTGCCTCCGTTGAATGTGGACGACTTTGAGCAGCTGGCGCAGCGCGAAATATTCCGCGCGCTGCGCATCGCCTTGATCGACGATCCCGCGCCGACACCGGACGAAGTTCGCGCGGGTGTGGACGAAACGCTGTACGCGCAACTGGCGCTGTTGTACGAAGAGAGTCACGAACGGCCGCCCGTCGACCACGGCATTAGCCTGGAAGAGGGCGCTAAAAAGACGGGCCTGCAACTGCGCGAGAGACGCCTGCGCCGTGAAGGACAACAGCTGCGCTCGCTGCTGCAGGAGACGGCCGACGATGTTGAGGCCCTGGAGATCCTGGCGCAAGTGGGGCGGGACAACGCGGCGGCGCTGCTGCGGTTGCAACAAACTCTGACAGCACGTACAATAGGCCGCACCACTGATCCGTGGGGCCGCAGTTGATGCGCTGTATCAACGAGACCTGAACGGTGAAGCATGAAGCCAACTCCCAATGAAGCGAACCCGGCAGATGACGAATTGAATACGGATGATCTCGGCGAGGAAATTGAGATCGAAGAAGTCGAAGAGAGCCTCGACGAACTGAGCGAGCAGATCGAGGATGCCGATGTGCTGCTGGCCGACGAGCCGGACGTGGCCGAGCTGGAAGAGATCGAAGAGGAGGCCGAAGAGGAAGATTCGGCCATCGATCTGGCCGCCGATCTCGGCGACGACCCCGTGCGGATGTATCTCAAAGAGATCGGCCAGGTCCGCCTGCTGGAAACGCAGCAGGAACTGTGGCTGGCAATCCAGATGAGCGCGGCCAGTTATCTGGAGCAAATGCGCGATTATCTAAAGGAAGCGCACCCGCACCAGAAGACGCCGCACGCCGACGAGTTGATGTTGGGCGTGTACGACGATTTCGTGCTGAACTGGCAGCATTTCGAAAAGGCCGGCCACAAAGCGCACATGAAGAAGATCGACTTGTGGACGCTGGTCGCCGAAGTGCGAGCGCTGCGCAGCGGCGCCGAGATGTCGGAGCAGTCTGTGCTGCAGCCACAGGCGGCCAGCAGCCATGTGTACCATGAGCGGACCGCGGCCTGGCATGAAGCTATCAAGTATCTGTACAGCGCCTACATTGCCGTCTACTGTCTGCCGGTCCGATCCAGTGACTGGCTGCTGGCACACCTGCACAAGAAGGACGCGCGTCTGCCGCAAGATCGGACGCTGGCCAGGTGGCTGCCGGATACCCGTCATATCAACCTCTCGCTGCATGAGATCGAGACGCAGGCCATCCGCGCCAAGCAGGCCCTGGTGCGTGCGAATCTGCGTCTGGTAGTCAGCGTGGCCAAACGCTACATCGGGCGCGGCATTTCCTTTCTCGATTTGATCCAGGAAGGCAATATTGGCCTGCTGCGCGCCGTCGATAAGTTCGATTACACCAAGGGTTACAAGTTCAGCACGTATGCCACGTGGTGGATCCGGCAGGCGATCAGCCGCGCCATTGCCGATCAGGCGCGCACGATCCGCATTCCGGTGCACATGGTGGAAACCATCAATCGCCTCCTGCGCGTACAGCGCAAGCTGATGCAGGAACTGGGTCGTGAGCCGTCGTCGGAAGAGGTTGCCGTCGAGTTGGGGATGCTGGACAAAGACGATACGCTGGCCATTCAGGCGGCGTGGAATACCAATCAGCCGATCGATCCCAACATCGACCGACGGATGCGCCGCGCCGCCGCCAAGGTGCGCCGCATCATTCGTGTTAGCCAGGAACCGATGTCGCTGGAGACCCCGGTCGGACAAGAAGAATCCAGCTTGCTCGGCGATTTCATTGAAGATGAAAGCGTGCTGGGCCCAGTCGACGCCGCCTCCAATCAATTGCTGAAAGAGCAGGTGCATTCCATTCTGGATTCGCTGTCCGATCGGGAACGCGAAGTGCTGGAGATGCGCTTCGGTCTGCAGGACGGGCAAAGCCACACACTGGAAGAAGTGGGACAGTTCTTCGGCGTGACGCGTGAACGCATCCGGCAAATCGAAGCGAAGGCGCTGCGCAAGCTGCGCCATCCGTATCGCAGCCGCAAACTCAGAGATTATCTCGCCGAGTGATGTGTAACTTCCCGGAGGCTTTAAGCCTCCGGGAAGCGTTGTTTTGCTTGACGGTCTGATATGGCTTTGGTATAATCTCGCCCGCGACTGCCATGCGCCAATACCATTCCTCAGTAGCTCAATCGGCAGAGCAATCGGCTGTTAACCGATGGGTTCTAGGTTCGAGTCCTAGCTGAGGAGCCTCACAAGGGGAAGCTTGCGCTTCCCTTTTTTGTTCGGTGACATACATGAGCAACGGAACAATGGGCCTGGATAGTGAAGCGATCGAAGCGCTGGGCGAAGCGACTATACCGAAAGGCTATCGCGGCCCCAAAGCGTTCCGCGCGCTGCGGCATCGGAACTACCGACTGTTCTTTTTTGGCCAGATGGTGTCCATCGTCGGCACGTGGATGCAAGCCACCGCGCTGCCTCTGCTGATCATCAAGGTGGCCCCACAGAATCCTGGAATATGGCTGGGGATCAATAGCTTTCTGCCGCTCATACCGCTGATACCACTGGCCTTGATTGCCGGCTCGCTAGCCGATCGCTACCCCAAGCGCACGATCATCGTTCTGACGCAAACGGTGATGATGCTGCAGGCTTTTGCGCTGGCGGCTCTCACCTGGACGGGGACGGTCCAGATGTGGCAGATTCTGGCGTTGACTTTTATTTCCGGAGCGGCCACGGCGGTGGATGTGCCTGCGCGTCAGGCCTTTGTCATTGAGATGGTGGGCGATCCCGACGATCTCAGCAGCGGTATCGCGTTGAATTCAGCGATTTTCAATCTGGGCCGGGCCATCGGGCCGGTGTTGGCCGGGTTATTGATCGCCACGTTAGACTTCAGCGCAGCCTTCCTAGTCAATGGCTTATCGTTTCTGGCCGTGATTGCCGGGCTGTTGCTCATGCGCTTGCCGGCGCACGCGCAACAAGTCAAACAACCCAAGATGGGCGCACACCTGAAGGAAGGGTTGAGCTATCTCGGGCATAACACTACGTTGTTAGTGCTCATGAGCCTGGTCGCAGTATCCGCCTTTCTGTCGATGCCGTTCATCACGCTGATGCCGATCTTTGCCGGTAAGACGCTGGCCTTAAGCGCGCAGCCGGTTGTCGATGCAGCCTGCAGCGTCATGACATGCCAGAATCCCGAAGCGGTGACCTACGGCTTGCTGATGGGCGTGTTCGGAATCGGAGCGCTGGCCGGGGCGTTAATTGCCGGGACCTATGGTGATCGTGCTCGAGGCAAGCTGCTCACGATCGGTAATTTGTTCTTCCCCGCTACCTTGCTGATTTTTGCGCTGTCGCAGTCGCTGTGGCTGACGTTGTTAGTATTGCTGGGCGTCGGCGTGACTTTCATTCTGCAGAACGCCTTGACCAACACGCTCGTCCAGGTAACTACGCCCGCCAATATGCGCGGGCGCGTGATGAGCGTGTACTCGATGGTGTTTCAGGGGATGATGCGAGCGGGCGCCATGCAGGCCGGGTTCATGGAAACCATCGTCGGCGCGCCGCTGGCTGTGGCGTCGGGCGCTTTGCTGTCACTGGGATATGGCGTGCTGGTGTTCTTCAAGTGGCCGCAAATCCACAAGATGAAATGAAAGTGCGAGTAACGAGTCACGCCCCGTCTGCGCAACACTCGTCACGCATTGCCCGTTAGCCTCTCCAACTCCCGATAGCCTTCCTCAGCCAATAGCAGCAGCAATTCCTCTTTGAATATTCGATACAGCGGCTGCCGACGAGCACAGGCTCGACGGCACGTCGCGCCGCCCAATTTTTGTAGCGTGTCGTGATCGATGACGATCTCATCACCGTGAATTTGCAGAGGATACAACGCGCAGAACAACGGCTTGAGACCGGGGTACTCCAATCCGATCTGATCCGAAGTCACTTGCAGCGCGCACAAGCGATCGGGCCGCAGAAAGACGCAGCAGGTCCTATCCGGTCGCCGTGAATCGCCCACTACATTCGTTCCTACGATCACACCAGCCGGCGAGTCTTCGTCAGATTCAGGAGCCGAAAACCACGCATTGGGATCGCGCCGATCGGCCGGAAGATTGAGCTTGATCGCTTCCACATGCGGCACGATGGTCTTGAGCTGCGCCACATCCAGCCAGGCCCCACCCGTACAGCACGCGCCGAGGCATTCATTCAACACGCAGCGCTCCGCATCAGCTTCTTCCAGCAATTCAGGATGTATCTTGAACCCGTTGATGATCATTTGTGCCTCACCTGACTGGCGTCGGGATGCCAATGCTGCGCTGAAAAGAAAGGCGCCCCTCGCGGAGCGCCCTGGCCTGCTTGTTTCCCGGTCTACTTGATCAAGAACTCGCCATTACGATAGAACGGTATGCCGTCCGCCGAAATCTCCGTGCCGTCACGTGTGTCGCAGATCAAATCCCAGTGCACGGCCGATTTGTTCAGCCCGCCAGTGTCGGGATAGGCCGCGCCCAGCGCCATATGAATGGTGCCGCCGATCTTCTCGTCAAATAAGATGTTGCGCGTGAATTTCTGAATGAAGGTGTTGGTGCCGATGGCGAATTCGCCCAGCGTGCGCGAACCGGCATCCGTATCGAGCACGCTCAGCAAGAAGTCCTCGCCGCGTTCAGCCTTCGCTTTCACCACGCGCCCCTGCTTGAACTCCAACTGCACTCCTAGCACCTCGCGCTGTTGAAAAACGGCGGGATAGGTGAACTTCACCCAGCCTTCCGTGATGGTCTCCTCGGGGCCGGTGAAGATTTCGCCGTCGGGAAAATTGCGCTGGCCGCACGAATTGAGGAAAATACGATCGGTGATGCCCACGACAAGATCGCAACTGGGGCCTTTGACCTGAATGCGCTTTTTGCCCTTGAGCCAGGCAATGTACTTGTCCTGCCGCACGCGGAATTCCTGCCAGCGCGCCACCGGATCGTCTTCGTCCAACATGCCTGCGCCATAGACAAAATCTTCATACTCGCGCAGGCTCATCTCGGCATCCTGCGCGGCAGCATCAGTGGGGAAGAGCGTCACCACCCAACGCAGTGAACCCTCGGCGCTGCGGCGCATCATCGTCTCCATCAATTCGCTGCTCGAGGCCCTCAGCAACGCCAGCCGCTTCGGATCCGCATTGGACAACGCCTTGGTGTTGACGTCGCTCCGGATGGCAATGCGCACATCGAATTCGTCGACAGCCATCTGCACGAACGGATTGATGTACTGAATCTGCTCCTTTGAGCCGTACTTCAACAACAACTCCAGCGCACCCGGCACCAGATCGAGATGATGATAACTGCTGCCTGCTGTAATGTGCGGCAGACCGCCGCGCTGAATGACCTGCTCGATCACGGCCAGTGTCAGTGGCTGGGCTACCGGTGATGCGGTAATGAACACCCGATCGCCCGGTTTGATCTCGGTCGAGTATCCTGTAATAACCTGCGCCAGCTTGAGAATTCGTGAATCCGCCATGTGGCTCCTTGACAGTGAACTTGCGCGCGGTGATTATAGCACTGCCACACATCGCTTTCAAACTTCGGCTCCTGAAATCAGCAATCCTCAATATGGCGGCGGAGGCGGCCGCCACGCTGCCGGTCCCGCGGGCGTGGCAGCCCACACGGCTGGTATTGGCTGCTCTGTCGATCTCAAATTGAGAATTGTTGCTATCCTCACTCACAACAGGAAGATGCCGCCCAATTGTGCTAAAATAGGTTTCAGTTGAGCGACAGCGCTTCAAATCTGCCACGAAAGATCCCGCCATGTCTGTCCCACTTGATTCACTCGTCGGAGAAGTACATCTCATCGAAGGTGTCCGGCAGTCGACCACCCCGGCCACCGGGGTGTTTACCGCGCCTCGGCGCGCCGCACGCGGGCGCGAAGATGATATGCTCTATGTGCTGATCGATCTGTTGGGCGACGTTTCCAGCGCCGATTTGCATGCCGTCAGAGAGCAAGCTACGCGCGCCTACTGGGCGATGCAGGGCAGCGTCACCGCTGCGCTGCGGGCTGCCTTGACGGCCGCCAACCAGTGGTTGATGGATTACAACACGCGGGCACCCCTGCCCGAACGGCTGACAGGCGGCATGGCATGCGCGGTGCTGCGCGGCAGTGAAGCATATGTGGCGCAAGCCGGCCCTACCAGTGTCTTTATCCGACAAGGCAACGCCATTGAGGCATACCCGGCGCGCGATGCCGAGCCGCTGCCGTCAATTGGCACGACGCGTGCCGTGGATATGCGTTACGCTCACGCGCATCTGTTGCCCGGTGATACGCTCCTGCTAACTGATGCGCGCTTTGGCGCGCACACGCCATTAGAAGCTGTCAGGAGAGCCATTGCTCAAGTCTCGGTAGACAAAGCGCTGAATAACCTGGAACAGCTGATGGGCAAAGGCGATCTCATTGCGCTGGTGGCACAGGCCGCTCCGGCCGAGCCTGATCAGAAATCGACGGCAACGGCAGTCGCTACCGCGACCGCGGTCGCGGCGGCCGTCAGCCGCCCGATCGAACCACTGGCCCCGACGGCACTTTCGAGTGAAACGGCAGCCTCTGTGGTTGAAGACGGACCGGTCATTCATGTGGCCGGACGGCCAAGTGCCGCACCAGCGACGGTGCCTACGCCGCAGCCAACAACAACCGCTGGGACGCCGCCAACCCGATCGGCTGCGCCGACACCGCCTGCGGCTACCGGCGAGACACAACCTGCCGTCGTGGAACGATCCCGTGAATGGCTGGCCGCGCTCGCGCTCAGTCTCAAGCGCAGCGCCGGTTCGATCGGCAAGGCGGGGCAGCTGATGGCGGAACGCACCACGCCCGATGGCACGTCCCTGCGAGCGCCAGCAGTGACGCGCAACCAAACCGTGATCATGGTCGCCATCGTCGTGGCGATTCCCGTCATCGTGGGCTTGCTGGTATCCGTGGTGTATGCCCAGCAAAGCGCGCAGCAGGCGGTGGTGTCATATATCGCCGCCGCGCAGAATGAGATCGCGCTGGCCGCGCAAGCGGTGACGGGCAAAGAGACTCGCCAACATTGGGCCACGGCTGCCGATGAAGCAAAGCAAGCTTTGCAGCTGGACGCGCAGAATCAAGAAGCCAAACAAATTCTGGCGCAGGTGCAAGGCGAGTTAGACAAGATCGACAATGTGATCACGCTAGCGCCCGCGTCCTTGTGGGATTTCAAAGCGCCGGGGCAGCGGCATATTGCCAGCCAGGGCCTTTCGTTGTTCGTGCTCGATCGATTGGCGAGCCAGGTGAACCGCTTGATCCTCAACACGGCCGGCGACAAGTTAGAAGGCAGCCCTGAGCCGATTCTGGTGCCCGGCGTCACGGTGAACGGTCAGGCGCCCGGCGATCTGATCGATTTCACCTCCATGTCGTCCGGCATCAATCGGCAGGCCGGTGATCTGGTCATCGGGCATGATAAGGGATTGATCGAGTACAATTTGTCTTTCGGATTGCAGACCCTGCCGTTCGGCGATAACACGCTGGCCTCGTCGGTGCAACGGCTGCGTTCATTTGATGGCAAGTTATACGCGCTCGATCCGAACGCGCAGCAGATCACAAAGTATGAGCCGCAGGGCAACGGTTATCCGGCAGCACCCACACCTTATCTGGCGGAAGCCCTGCCAGATCTGGCGAAGGCCACCGACATGGCCATCGATGGCAACGTCTACGTGGCTTTGTCAGATGGCCGCTTGTTGAAGTTCAAAGAAGGCCAGCCGGAGCCGTTTGAGATGCGTGGCCTGGGCGAGCCGCTGCAGAACCCGACGATCGTCACAACCGATCAAAACGTGCTGGATAGTTCCGTGTACGTCTTTGACGCTGCGTTGAAGCGTATCGTGCAGTTCCGGCCCGACGGCTTGTTTGTGCGGCAATTCCGCGCCGATGCCGGCGCATTTGATGACATTCAAGATGTCCTCGTAGATGAGCAGAACAATCGGTTGTATGTGCTTAGTCAAGGGGTGTTGTACACGGTACCGCTGCCGCCCTTGAGAGCACTTTAGCCGCACTCTAAGGATCGCAGTTCACAGCATGACTTCGCAACGCAGTTCATCGTTGCTTCATCCTTCCAACCGCCTGCTGATGGTTTGGCTGGCGGGTTTTGCCGTCATCGGCCTCGTGGCCGCGTGCATTTTCTTCAACCTGGTACGCGATCTGGTCCGCAACTGGAACACGACCGCGCTGGTGGCGCCGGTGGCCAGCGGTTTGACGGTGACCGATCCGGATACCGGTCAACCGGTGGTCGTGGAGATTCCTAGTTGGGACGGAGTAGAGCGTGTGACCGTGCTGCTGTTGGGCATTGACGAACGCAAGCAGGAGACCGGCCCGTTCCGCACCGACACCATGTTGATCCTCACGATCGATCCGGCTTCCAAGACAGCCGGTCTGTTGTCCATTCCACGTGATCTGTGGGTACAGATGCCGGCCATGGACACCGACGGCAAGATCAATACCGCGCACTTCCTGGGCGATGCCTACAACTATCCCGGCGGCGGTCCGGCGTTAGCGCGTGAAACCGTGCAGGAAAATCTGGGAATTCCCATTGACTACACGGTGCGGGTCAACTTCAATGCATTCGAGAAGGTGGTCGACGCGATCGGCGGGGTTGAGATTTGCGTGGCGGAACCGATCGACGATCCGCTCTATCCGGCCTACGACAACTACGGTTACGATCCGCTGCACATCGACGCGGGCTGCCAGACCATGCCAGGCCCACTGGCGCTGAAGTATGCGCGCACGCGCCACACCGGCACCGATTTCGATCGCGCCAAGCGGCAGCAGCAAGTGATCCTGGCCGTGCGCGACAAGGTCATCCAGCAGAACCTGCTGCCCCAGTTAGTGGCGCAGGCTCCGGCCCTGCTGGATACGCTGCAATCGTCGGTGCAGACCGATCTGTCGCTCGATCAGATGATCCAACTGGCGAAACTCGCCACGCAGATCGATCCCAAGAACATCAAGCAGGCCACCATCGACGAGAACATGGTGGTGGCGTACAACGCGCCGACAAATCCACCGCAGAACGTGCTGGTTCCTATTCGGGAGAAGATTCGCGATCTGCGCGATCGGTTCTTCAACAGCGTCCCGGTGGCCAATCCGATCGATACGACGCCTACTCCCATGACCAGCGCGGCGCGCATTCGCGTGGAAAACGGCACACAGATCAATGGACTGGCCGCGCGCACGAGCGATCGCTTGAAGGCACAAGGCTTCGACGTGGTGGAAATCGATTCAGCCGATCGGTTTGATTACGCGCGATCACAAATCATCAGCTACACGGCGGACACCGCGGTAGCCATCGAAGTGGCGCAGGCGCTGGGCTTGCCTGCGTCGTCCATCGTCACCAGCACCAGCGACAGCAGTATCGATCTGAAAGTCATCCTGGGCGGGGACTATCAGGAAGTGGCAGTCACGCCGACGCCATAGGGAGATGAGACGATGACCAAAGCACGCAACGGGTGGGATGCCTGGTACGACCAATGGGATGAGAAGTACGTCGATGAACCCGGCGACGAGTCGCATCCGATCCCGTATGAGCATCTCACTTTCTGGGGCGAACGGTTTCGCCAGGTACTGATGCTGAACGACCACTGGATCGGTTACATGCAATCGGAGCCGATGAGCATGGAAGACGCCATGTCGATCGCCTTTGTGCTGTACGACTCGGGCGTGGACGTGGACGATCTGATCCTGCTGCTCGACGAGTTTGAGCCGCTGGAAGGCGGCATCGCGCGCATCGGCGTGCCGCTGTGCTGGCTGACCGATCCAATGGATCACGTGCAGGATTTGCTGAGCACGCTCGACGAACTGCCGCAGCTCGATTCGGATACCCAGCAACAGATGCAGCAGACCCTGGAAGAAATGCTGGGCGAGCCGCCGGAGCCTGAAGACGATTGGCTGGCGCTATTCCAGGCCATGTCGCTGAGCACCGCCCAGTTTCTGATGGAACTGACCCGCCTGCTGGGCGATACGGGCCGCATCGCGCTGCGGGCGTGGTGGCAGGGACGGCTAATCACGCTGCTGCGCGAGGAAACCTCGGCGCGCAAGAAGAAGCGTAACACACGCCGCAAGAAAAGCGCCGACGTGCCTAGCGCCTTTCGGGATCTGATTAGTGGGCTGGATATGGGCGGGCTGGAAGTAGACGATGAAGGCGGGGAAGAAGCATAAGTGAAAACGGATGGCGATGCGCCATCCGTTTCTTGCTTCCCGCCCTCACCCTCCCCCGTCGGATAGGTGTCGCCAAGGCAGGGAATGGATGCTATGGATTTTTGTCCAAATCCCACAGGCTCACATCGAGTGTATTCGCCAGGGCAAGGATTGTGCCATCGGGTGAGTAGGCCACCGCTGAATAGGTAAAATCTTCGCGCGGCTCGAACTTGCGCAGCACTTCCCACGTTTTCATCTGCCGGATCTGCGCCTCGCGACTATCGGTCACCACCGCCAGCCGTTGGCTATCTGGCGAAAAATCCACTCCGGCCACGCTGCTTGGAAAGCCGTCCAGCGTGCGCTCGACAGCACCTGTGTCAGCATTCCACAACTTGACGATGCGATCGACGCTGCCGGTGGCAAGCCACTGCCCATCCGGTGAATAATCGATCGCGGTGAGTCCGCCGGCATGACCTTCCAACGAGAAGAGTTCCTCGCCGGATTGGACGTCCCATATCCGAGCGGTTTTGTCCTGGCTCGCCGAAGCTAAGTGTTGACCGTCGGGCGAGAAGGTCACGCCGGTCACGCTCTCGGTGTGTCCATTCAGCGACTTGACGATTTCGCCCGTCTTCACGTCCCATAGATGGATCGACTTGTCGTAGCCGCCAGAAGCCAGCAGCGAACCATCGGGCGAGAAGGCTACAGCGGCAACGGCCAGCGTGTGCCCGTCGAGCGTCTGCAACAATTGCCCCGTCTTCACATCCCACACGCGGATCACATTCTCTTTGCCCGCTGAGGCCAGCAGCGAACCGTCTGGCGAGAAAGCGACGCTGGTAATGGTCGCGCCGTGATCGCGCAGCGTCTGCAGCGTCTTGGCCCCCTTCACGTCGAACAGCTTGATCTTGTGCTCGGCATCGCCTGCGGCCAGCAGTGTGCCATCGGGCGAAAAGGCAATGGCGGTCATCGCCGCCCGATCGAGATCGAAGCCGCCCAGCGAGCGCGCTTGCGCTTTGGGGATAAGCGCATTGACGATCAACACAATAGCGATCAGCGCCGCGGCGCCAATCAGCACCCAGGCCCAGCGGGGCAGGCGTTTCTGCGCCGCACCCGATCGACGGTACGGCGCGGCCCGGGCCGCGCAGTTGGCGCACAACAGCCAATCGGCCTGGGATTGATCAACGTGCCGCTTCCAATCGGACAAGATCGCTTCGCGCGGGAGATTCTTCTCGGTCTGCCAGCGATTCAACGTCGCTTCATCGGGCGCAAAGCCATTCGCCACCACGCGCTGCATTTCGTCCGGCGTATAGGTGGGACTCTTCACGCGGGGTGTTTCGTTTCCACACACATTGCACTGTGCCACGCTCAACTCCTCAACTACTCGATCAAATGCAAACCGCCCGGCCTCTTGAGAGGACCGGGCGGCGGATGCGTCGTGACGGTGAGCGCCGCAACAACGGCCCTCAGTCGCCGCGCCAGCTAGGCTTTGCGAACGTTCTGCGCCTGCAAGCCCTTCGGCCCGCGCGTGACTTCGAACTCCACTTTTTGGCCTTCCTGCAGGGTCTTGAAGCCTTCCATCTGAATCGCCGAATGATGGCAGAAGACATCCTCGCCGCCGTCATCCTGGGTGATGAAACCAAAACCCTTCGCATCATTGAACCACTTTACTGTACCGCTTGCCATGAAAACTACTCTCCTTATTGGGGAGGTGGATGCCGCGCTATCGCAATGAAGCCATACCGGCAGGCCAACAACCTCAAGCGTCCTCCAACTCCTGGGGGCTATTGTATGCCCGATCGGCCAGTTACACAAGGGCGAAAAAAGCGCCCCAAAACGAGCGGCTAATCGGCTTGATTATGCGCTAGCAGCGGCAGATAGGCTCGCGGCGGATAGTGGCGGATGACGTATTCACCGCTGATGTAGTCACCCAGCGCAGGCAGCGCCGCCTGAAAATTCGCGCCGCTCCACTCGCCCAGTGTCCAGGCCGCGCAGCCGATCACGTATTCGTCACGGCTCAGTTGTTGATCGTACCAGGCGAAATCCTGCATGAAGGCAGCGACGCCCGTAAAGCCGCCGCCGGCGTTTTGCCCGGCTTCCGTAATCGCCAGTGGAATGACGGCGTCCTGCTGCTTGAGGTATTGATACAACCGGCGATAGCGCGTCACCATACTTTTCGACGCATCTCGCAACAGCCCGTCGAGATTGTACTCGTGCAGGCACAGGATGTGATTGCCGTGCGCCTGCGCGCGCCGACAGGTGCGGGCGATGTCGGGATAGAATTCCTCGGGCGGATTACCGGCGCTAGCCGACCACAAGCCCAGACGATAGCCATCCGCCTCGGCCAGATCCATCAGCGCAAGGTAGAAATCGGCCTGCCACGGCCAGTGCCAGGAGAACTCATTGAAAGTTTCCCACACATCGACGACGGGGTTGAGCTGCCAGGTCGGTTTGACGAGATCGTAGTATTGTTGCGCGGCTTCTTGCGCCGTGGTGTAAGTGGTGCCAGGGATCGGCGAAAATTCAGTCGGTTCCCACGCTTGCATGTCCACTTCGACTTTGCGCTGAGGGAACACCGCGTTGACACGTCCCGCCGTCAGCGTTGTGTCGCTGATGCGTTTCGCTTTGAAGGCCGCCTCAAAATCGTCGACGCATTTGATCAGCGCCACGGGCTGCCCTGCCCCGGCGCAACGAACCAGAAACTCATCCAGACCGTCACGCGGCCCAAAGACGACGTGCAGCCCGAGTTTGCTGCCGCCACTTGGAGGCGTTAGTATGATATCCGGTGGGACCTTCGCTGCGGCCCTTGCGGCAGGTTCAGCACCTTGCGGAGTTGCCAGCGGGCTTTGAACGGGAGCAGATGTAGGTGGAGCAGGCAGCACGCTGGGCGCAGTCGTCGGTTGAGATGCCAGCGCGGGAATCGATGTTGGCGCCAGCGCGGATGCGGGTGTTGAAGTCGGCCCCAACTGGCCGATCCGATCGAGCAGTGTGCGGCAGCCCGATAACGAGATCGCCGCGCCCCAACTCGTACTTAGTTTCAGAAATCGCCGTCGTGTAAGCATTTGTGTCTATGATACCTATCCCCTGCCTAGCTGCGCCTGATGGTATCACAGATCGAGTGACCCTCGATTCAGAAATGCTTACGTCCCTGGCAACTCTTCCAATCCCACCGCCCCCGCTTCACGTTTCACCAGTGCGATCAATTCACGCTCGACATCTGGCGTTAACTTCGGTCGTTGGTAGTTGCTCAACAATTCGTTCACGCGAATCTTTGCCCGCCCAAACGCATCGAGCGATCCGCTTTCCTGCCACACGCGCATCGAACCGCGATCGATCACCTTCGATGGTAGGTGCTGCTCTTGCGGGAACAGCCGCCGTGTGTCTTTAATCTTCAAGAATTCGCCCCTCAAGCCGGTTTGCGCAAACATCGCCGTCGCTAATGTTTCCGTCGGCGTGGCAATGCCGCGCAGCAAGCGCTGCGTCATGGCAATCGCTTCGGCGTCGATGACCAACTTTTCTGCGCTCTGGCACACCAAGAAATCGATCATGCCAGCGCCGCTGATCATGTTCACACCCGCCAGTGCGCCCACCAAAGCGGTCATGCCGCTTTCCAGCCCGGCCTGCGCATCGACTAGTTTGCCATCGCTGGCGCACAAGTAACAGTGCGTAGGCATCCCCAGCGATTTGCCGACCTGCGCATACGCTGCATCGATCATCGCCGTTTCGATCGCGCCCATCGGCGTCGCGCCCGATCGCATGTCGAAAATTGCTGGAGCCCCGCCCCACACGATCGGTGATCCCGGCCCGGCCAGCTGATGGATCGTCATGCCGCTGATACACTCTGCCGCATGCTGTGTGATCGCGCCGATCAGCGTGACGGGCGCGGTCGCCCCCGCCAGCGGCATCGATACGATCTCGGCAGGCACGCCAGCCCGCGCGAGATCGATCAAGTTCTGCGAGGCGAACTCCGACCAGTTCAGCGGCGGCGAGGGACACACGTCGAACACGGCGCGCGGCTTCGCTTTCAACGCCTCGCGTCCGCCGCAGTCGATGGCCAGCAGATCGATCATTACCTGCGTGGTATGCGCGCTGAACGAGCCGGTCACGATCGGTTTGTCGGAATACCACAGCACCAGAAACAGCCGGTAAAGATCGCCGATCGATTTGGGCACGTCGTCGCATACCACCGCCGTTGACTGCGCGGCATACTGCGGGAGCATGTCGGCCGTTTTGATCAGGCGCACCAGATCGCTGGCCTGCGCCGGCCGATGTTCCAACGTGTCCGGATCGAGAATCTGCACGCCGGACGATCCGGGATCGAAGTGCACATCATCGCCGCCGTAATGCACGGCAGGATTGCCCGCGCGATCGTGCACCCAGAATTCGTGCGGCACGGTGCTCAATTGCTGTCGTGCCAACGCTTCCGGGATATGCGCGATCTCGCCCTCGGTTGTAGCACCGGCCAGCGTCAGTAACTCGCGCGCTTCCGGCGACTGTACCTTCACGCCGGGATTCATGAGCAATTCATACGCCTCGCCCAACACACGATCAATCAGCTCGGGTTCAAGCAGTTCCAGTTTGGGCCGCATAACTGCCTCCAGATCACTGGACACGGATTCTCACAGATAAACACAGATAAAGTCATCCGTGCAAATCTGTGTTCATCCGTGTCCAATAATGACTGTTACTTTTCAACCGTGGCGATGATGCGCGACAGTTCAGCAGCTAACTTCGTATCCAACGGATCGGGTTGATGGTTCGTGAGAATGTCCTGCGCCTTCGCCCGCGCCCAATCGCGCGCCCCGTCGCGCTTCTCTTCCCACTGGCCATAGGGGCGCCGATCCATCAAGCGGGGTTGCCACAGTTCACGCATGTGCGCCCGCGTATGCTTCTGCTTCAAGAAGTTGCCGCCCGGCCCCACCGCGCGGATCACATCCAGCGCCAGCGTGTCGTCGTTGACCGTGATGCCGTTCATCATCTTGTGGACGATGCTGTAAATCTCGCAGTCCATCACCATCGCTTCGTAACTGAGGATGCGGCTGCCATTCAACAAGCCGCACCCCAACAGCATGTCCGATCCGGTGAGCGAGGCCACGAACGACGAGAAAGCGTTATCGACCGCCGCCTGCCAATCGGGTTCTTTAGCGCCCGTCGCAAATGCGCCCATCGACAGCGGCACGTTATAGAAATCACTCAGCACGTTGGTCGCCGCGCCGAAGAGGTAATCTTCCGGCCCGCCGCCCGTGTAACCGCCGGTGCGCAAATCCATCGCGGTCTGCGCCGCCGCGTAATAGACCGGTGCGCCCGGATGCGCGAGCTGCATCAACGCCAGCGCGCTGATCACTTCCGCATTGCCGACGACCAGGCTGCCCGCCATGGTCACCGGGCCGCTGAACGCGCATGAGGCCATCGTCATGTACCCGACCGGCAAACCCGCTTCAGCGGCGAGCAACCCCGCCTCGAGTGAGCCGCCATCGTGGCCGAGCGGACTCGTCGTGCACTGCATGATCGAGAGAATGGGCCGTTTACGCAATGCATCTTTGCCGCCCACAATCGCCGCGGCCATTTCGATCGCGGCTGCCATCTCCGGCTCGGTGACGATGCTCTCGGTCTGCAAGTGCTTGGTGGTGTTGCGCCACGCCGCTTCGAGCTCGTGCAGCGATCGGCTTTCCGGCGGCTGATCCTGCGCGGACACCATCGACCACCAGAAACCTACTTCTTCCAGCGCATCGGCCACACGCGCGCAGTCCTCGGAATCTTTCTTCGTCGTGCGGCGGCGCTCGCCCGTAAACGCATCGATCACTTCGATGCAACAGCCATCGGTGCCGAGGAAGACGTGCTGGCCATCCATCGGCAAATCCTGCGCCGGATCGCGCGCCGCCAGCGTATAGATCGGCGGCGCGGTCTTCAGCGCGTCTTCCACGACCCGACCGGGAATCTTGGCGATCATAGTTTCCCATTCGACCGTCGCGCCGTGCGCTTCTAAAATGTTCAACGCCTTCTGCGAAGGGAACCGCACCCCGATCGATTCGATCACATCCAGCGTGGCGGTGTGAATCTTGTGTACCTCCTCGCGGCTGAGGATGTTGAGGCTGAGGCGAAGTTGGTCGATTGCGTTGATTTTGACTGACATGAGAATCCTCCTTCGTAAAACGTAATGCGTAAAACGTAAGGGGCTTATTCCCGTTTCCCGTTTCACGTTTCACGTTTCACGTTTCACGCATTCAGCAGCCTCTTCGCCAGCGTTACCGCCCCCATCGCGTCTTCGCTGAAGCCATCCGCCCCGATTTCCTCCGCCCAACTCTTGGTGACCGGCGCGCCGCCGACCATCACCTTGACCTTCGGGCGCAAGCCCATATCATCCAGCGTTTCGATGACGGTCTTCTGGCCCACCATCGTTGTGGTGAGCAGCGCCGAGATGCCAACAATGTCCGCATTGACCTCGCGCGCTTTCTGGGCGAACTTCTCGAACGGAACATCGACGCCGAGATCGTAGACTTCAAAACCGCTCGCAGAGAGCATGGTCGCTACCAGGTTCTTGCCGATCTCGTGGATGTCGCCCTTCACCGTGCCGAGTACCACTTTGCCCAGCATTTGCCGCTGCGTGCCGCGCCGCTGCATCTCCGGCTCCAGCACGGCCACGGCGGCCTTCATCGCTTCGGCGGCCAGCATCAGATCAGGCAGGAACATCTCGCCCGCGCCAAATTGCTCGCCTACGTAAGTGATACCCAACACGTAGCCGTCGTTGATGGCGACCAGCGGATCGATCCCCTGCGCCAGCGCCTGCTGTGCCAATTTCGCCGCTTGCTCTTCATCCCCGTCGACGATGCTCTGCTTCATGGCGTCGAATAGTTCTTGAGACATGAATTCCTCCTTGGTGTGAGTGCGATGGTGCGATAGTGCGATAGTGCGATAGTGCGATAGTGCGATAGTGCGATAGTGCGATAGTGCGATAGTGCGATAGTAGCATAGCCGATGATCGGTGCAGCTGCCCAGTGCCGGATGTCATCTACGTGCCTGACGACTTTCCCGGTCTTTTACTATGCGGCCTATATTTGCACAATATGGACTTGCGTGGTCTTGCGCCAGGCGATATGCTGGGCGCGGGAGAAACTGAAATGACACCCTACGTGCTGTCAACCGAACAACTGGTGGTTGAGGTCTACGCGCGCGATTTGCAGTGGTCGCTCGAATTCTATCGGGCGTTAGGCTTTGAAGTGCTATCGGCCGTGCAGCAGCTTGGCGCTCGCGTCATCAAGCCGATCGCCGATCGGTATTATGGCCTGCGCGATTTCACCATCGCCGATCCTGACGGCTTTGGGCTGCGCTTCGGCACGCGCCTTACTCCTTAGGAGTCTCTTCGGCAAAGTGCTTGCGCAGCGCACGTTTCCTTTCGATGGCAATAAGCATGCGCGCATGGCGTTCGCGCGTCAGCGGATAGAAGGCGCAGAGCACGATGCCTGCCGTGAAGAGCGCCGCCGGCAGCAGGCCGGACAACAGGCGAATGGCGTCGATGGCCGATTGCGGCTGTGTCACGCCGCCGTTCGTGGCCTGCACGTAGCCCGCCGCCGCCAGGATCGATCCGGTCAACGCAATCGTCGCTGCCCCGATCAGCTTCTGAATCAACGTGACCACGCTGTAATACGCTGCCTCCTGCCGATTGGACGAGCGCAGTTCATCCCACTCGATCGTATCGGGCAGCATCGCCAACGGAATGGCATGGGCGGCCGAGAGGCCGATGCCCGCCAGGATTGCCAGGATCGCGATCAGCGCCGGATAACCGGGCGGAGTGAAACTCAGCACCACCAGGACCACCGCCAGGAAGGCGATACCGACTTGATAAGCGCGGTTCTTGTTCCAGCGGCGCGAGACCCACACCCACAGCGGCAGCGCCAACACGGCGGTGCCAAACAGCAGAAAGAACACCACGTTCACGTCATCGGTGGATAGACCAAAGTAATCGCGCAGCAGGAAGACCAATACGAATTGAATCAGATCGATTGGGATCCACGTCAACAGATAAATGCCGATCGCAATGACGAATGCCTTGTTGCTGGCGGCAATGCGGAACGATTGGCGCAAGGACGGCGCGGGCAACTGTTGATACTCGGGGTTTTCGCGCACGGCAAAAAATGTAATGTAGATCGGAAAGATGCTGAAGAGGCCGAGGATGATCGCCATCGCCGCGTAAGCCGATTGGAGGTCGGCGGGTGCCGGATTTGGTCCGGCGATCGCATCCACAATCGCCAGCGGCGCAATCGCACCGATCAAGCCAAACCCGATCGAGAAAGCCATGCGATACGAATGCAGTGAAGTGCGTTCGTCGTAGGTGGGCGCGATCTCCGGTGTCAGCGCGATGTAGGGCACGTTGGTCAGCGTGAACAGCGTGTCGAAGAGGATGTACATCGCGGTGTAGTAGATCAACAGCAAGGTCTGCTGATCGGTGGGCGGCACGAGCCACATCAACACAAACGCGATCCCCAGCGGGATCGCGCCGAACAACATATAGGGCCGCCGGCGTCCCCAGCGCGATCGGGTGCGGTCACTCAGTGTGCCGATAAAGATATCGTTGAACGCGTCCCACACGCGGCCAATGCCGATCGCAATACCGGCCGCGGCCGGATCGAGTCCGACGACGTTGACCAGGAAGAACAGATAGAGCAGCGCCAGCGCGGTCGTGGTCAGCGAGAAGCCGCTGTCACCCGCACCATAGGCAACTTTTCTCCTGATCGGCAAACGCTGTAGATTTTCCCCGCGCGATTCGGCCATGCGCTACTTGGCCAGTGTGCCGCGCGCGCGATCTTTCGCTTCCCAGCCCGCCGCCAGCGCGATGCCCCACTGCCCCAGCCAGTACAGGACGATCACCAGCGTGCTGATGAACGGCGCGGCCTCGCTGATGTTGAAGAAGGTGAGCGTGTCGTTCCAGATAAAGCGATTGAAGGCCAGCAGCGTATCACTCAAGCCGAACGAGATCGCGCCCAGCATGGCCGCCAATTCGAAGTCGCGTGTCTTCCCCTGCGCACCCACCGTCGCTGCCGCGCGCCACATCATCGTGATAATCGCAATGATGTACACCGCCACCGGCAGTGTTAGATCGCGCAGGTAAGGATTTAGGATCAGAAAAGCGACGATGCCCCACACTGCAAAGGGCAGCAGGCGCACCCAACTACCACGCTTGGTCACGCCGACGAACGCAACGATATAGATGATCTGCGCTACGAGGAAGATCACCAGGCCCGGCAGAAACATCGATTTGTCCCACTGCATCACCAGATCGGCCGCCAGCGAGACGGCGAGACCGGCCATGATCGTGTTCGCAAAACGGTCGCGCGGCAGCATCCACAGCCACACCAGCATGCACACGAGCGGAATGGCTTTGGTGACCAGCTGCACGCCGTTGGGGAACCTGGCCCACATGCCGATGATGTAGGTCAGCGCCGCGATCAAGCCGATGGCGAACAGCGCGCGGCTCGATAGTCTGCCCGATCGGCTGGCGCTCTGTTGAGAAGTGCTCATGTTGCTCCTTATCTGTCTGTTGTTAAGCTTTGCGACGTTGGCCGGCCGCGTAGACGCGATCTTTCGCTTCCCAGCCCCCCGCCAGGACAATGGCCCACTGCCCCAGCCAGTACAAGACCACGACCAGCGTCGCGATGAAGGGCGCAGAATCCTGCACGCTGAACATCGTCAAGGTGTCGTGCCAGATGAAGTGATTCAGCAGCACCAGCGTGTCGCTGAGCGCAATCGCTAGGGTGCCCACCAGCGCGCCCAGCTCAAAGGTCTCCAGCTGCCCACGCGCACTCAGCATGGCCGCCGCGCGCCACGGCAGGAGCACCAGCGCCACCAGGTAGGCCACCACCGGCAGCTGCTGATCGCCGAGGTGCGGATTCACAATCAGAAAGATGATGAGGCCCCACGCCACAAACGGAATCAAGCGCACCCAATTGCCCCGCCGGGTGATGCTGACGAAAGCGGCGACATAGAGCAGCTGCGCCACGAGGGAGATGTAAAGCCCGGCCGCAAACAGCGACTTGTCCCACTGCACCACCAGATCGGCGGCCAGCGACACGATCAACCCGCCCATGATCAAGTTGGCAAAGACATCGCGCGGCAGTCGCAATAGCCAGATGATCATACACAGCAGCGGAATGCCGATGGTGATCAACTGCACGATGGGCCAGTTGGCCCACAGCGCGATGATATAGACCGCCGCCGCGATCAGACCGATGATGGACACCGTCCGCATGGAGATGCCAGCCGCTTGCTTGCGGCTCTGCTGAGTCGTACTCATGATAAACCTCACAGAACGAGTTGGCCGCACGCTGCGGCAACAGCACTGTCGGGTGTGAAACGCAAGGCATAGTAACACGCCTTACGTTTCACGTTTCACGTTTTACGTTTCACGCAGTCGGCGGCTTCTCCTGCTCGATAACGACCACCGTATCTTTCGCTTTGTTGGCCGCGATATAGTTCAGCAGCAGCGCCGCAATGGCGCCCGGAATCCAGCCGGCCAGCGTCAACAACAACACGATGATCACCGTGCCGCAGCCGCGATCGATGACCGCCAGCGGCGGAAAAATGATGCACAACAATGCGCGTCCACAACCCATGAGGTGCCTCCTGCAAAATGTTTAAGTGTGCGGTGCGTGCCAGACGCAACCACTTACGATTTGGATACTGCGTAAAACGTAAGACGTAAAACGTAATAACGCCCCTTACGTTTCACGTTATTAGTTCTGCCGGTAGATGCTCCAGGCGATTGGCATAGGCGAGTCCGATGCCCTCTGGATCGAAATTGAAGCGGGTGATGCCGGTGTTATTGAGACCGAACCAGAAGCCGTTCTCAGCCTGTGTGCCCAGCAGTTCGGCCAGAACGAAGTTGTAGAAACCTCCATGACTGACTACGGCCACCCGATCGTCGCTGCCGCCGTGCTGCACAAGCAAATCGAAGACGAAGCGCCGCGCGCGCTTCACTTGCAGCTCCACCGGCTCATGCGCGCGATTCCACCAGCCCTCTTCGCCCAGCGTCTCCGGCAGCTGCGCCTGCGGGAAGCGAGCCGCCAGTTCCGATCGAGATTTGCCAGGCTGGCCGATGTACTCGCCGGTTTCGTCGTCCGTGACAAAAATGCCGCCCACCTCATGCAGATCTTCCCAGACCACCAGCAGCAGATTCAGTGCCGCGGCCAGATAAGAACCCGTCGCCAGCGCACGGACCATCGGACTTGAATACACATGGGTGAAACCAAAACCACTGCGATTCACGTAGTCGCGGCGCGGCGTCCCGCCGTTGGCACAGGCAGCATGCTCGGCCAGCCGCTGCGCCTGCTCATATCCCAGCTCCGTTAATTCCGGATCAGAATCGCGCCCGCCCCATGAACCGGTTTCCTCATACAAGCGGTTGTTCGCCGACTGCGCATGTCGAATAAAATACAATTGCATCAAATCTCTCCACGAACCAGGCCGAACAAGCGGCCCAGTACTTTCTCGCCATCGGCGCGCAGGCCGTTGTGCTCGTACTCGCTGGTGGCCCACACCCACATGCCCTTGATGAATGAAGCGGCTTCTTCCGACAGCACGCGATCGACGTACATGTCGTTGTAGTACAGCGCCGCCGCGGTGGGCACGCTGTTCTGCTGCAGAACTTCCTTGTCGTACAGGCGCGGCCAGCCGTCGAACTGCGCCAGAATGTGCGCTGCTTCCTTGAGAGGCTGCAACGTGCGATAGTCGTCGAACATCCAGGGGTAGACCATCTCACCGGTGAAGAACACCGGCCGATCGGATGTGATGTCAAACTCGGGGTACTCTGCGCGCACACGTTCGGCCGACCAGTTGCAGGCCGTCCCTTCCGCATAGCACGGCTCGTGCAGCAGGGCGTAGATCGGATTCGTGTCGAAGTGCTGGGCATTCTCCACGCCGCGCAGGAACGTGTAACTGATCTCCTGGCCGTACGCGCCATCGATGAACGCTTCTTCCAGCAGGTAATGCACCGGCTCGAAACCGTCGCTCGTGCCAAAGGGCATCCCCAGTTGTTGAAAGCGCTGCAGCGTCAATGGATCGCCGCACGGCAGGCGCACGTCGTTCTTCAGCAAGTAAGCGACAATGTCATTCACCCGCTGCACGTCATCCGGGTAGCGCTCAAAGTACAGTTGATTCTTGGCACGCACACGCGGATAGGTCGCGCGGTATACGTCATCGGGGTGATGATCGATCGGCGGCAGGCCGCCCGTGATGAACGCCTCGCGCAAGCCTTCCGGCGCAAGCGAGAGATACGTCGTGACGCAGAAGCCGCCGAAGCTTTGGCCCAATGCGTTCCACCGATCGATCTTCATCTCCCGGCGGATCCACTCCGCATCGCGCACGATGTTGTCGGCCCGGAACAGCTTTAGATAGTCGGCCTGTTCCTGCGGCGATCGAAAGCGCGCCAGTAATTGATAACTGATCGGGCTGCTGCGGCCCGTGCCGCGTTGATCGAGCAACAACACTCGATAATCCTTCACGGCCCGGCCGATCCAGCCGGGGGTACGCGGATCGTTCGGGCGCGGCGAGCCGTAACCCGGGCCGCCTTGAAAGAAGACCAGCCACGGCAAGTTCGCCTGCGCTTTATCCGGCGCCACAACTTCGCGCGTAAAAACAGCCAAGCGCGCACCGTCGGGTTGCGAATGATCGATCGGGACTTGAAATTCGTGATCGGTGAGAATTAAACCGGGAAGGCGGTGAGTGATGGACATAGCAACTGACTTTCGACGCACTATGCACGACGCATGACGTACTGCGTAGTGCGTGGTGCATAATCAAACCACCACGACTTTCGTGCCCTCGCCGCGCTTGACCATGATCTGATGTTGATCATAGGGCACGGCGGGATTGCTCCAGCGAAAGACAAACTGCGCCGCATCGTTGATCACGTTGACGCAGCCGTGACTGCGCGGGCGCCCATAATCGTGATGCCAGTACGTGCCGTGCACGGCAATGGCTGATCGGGTGAAGTAGGTCGGGAACGATACGCCCGGCAAATCGTAATGGTCGGAACCTACGCCGCCGATCATGTACGAGGTGTGACTCTTGCGCAGCACTTCATATTCGCCGCGCGGCGTGCGATTGCTGCCGAAGCCTGTGGCCGTGCGCGCTGACAAGACCGGCGTCTCGCCTTCGAAACACGTCATCTCTTGTTTGACAACGTCCACTACGATTTTCTTGTCGGTGCGATCGGACGAGATGGGCGTCAGCGCTTCCGGCGGCAGAAAACGCAGCGACGTAGCCAGCACATACGGGCCCGGGCTGTAGGCGATGCCATCTTTGAGACGATACCACCATTGGCTGCTTTCGTCCTGCGCCACATCAACGGCGCGATACACTGAGCCATAATAAATTTTGCGCGAGACGCGCGGCGCGTTCGGCTTCAGGCGCGCCTCGGCGATGGGCACACTGACCTGCACCCAGATGCCCGGCGGCGTGATGGGTGCCGGGCCGCTCGACGGTTGATTTTCCACCGGTTGCACGAAGGCACTGTGAATATAGCCCTCGGCGGTTTGAAACCAGAACGGATTGCTGGGCCATGGCGCATCGCCCACTACCGTGCTCAATAGAGGTATGATTTCATCGTAGGATTTGTACGCAATGATCTTGCCTTTCAACTTCGCTTCATCGCGCACGGGCTGCCGCCAGCCGCCGGCAATGCGTCCTAGTGATGCGGGCGGCGGCCCGCTGATCGGCTCGTCTTCGTCAAAGCGCGGCAGTGCCACACCCAACATGGCGATGCTGCTAAGTTTCAAAAAGTCTCGTCGCTTCATCGGTCTCATGCCGCTTGCCCCCGCAAGGATGTCGCGCTGTGCGCTTAACTGTATTGTAACACTTCGATGTCGGCCGCAACACGCCACCAGTTGGTGACCGGTAGAATCAACGCCGAGGGATGCGCCGCATCATGATAGATCAGCTGCTCGGCGCCCTGCAGAGTGGTCGCCGTCGCCAGTGCTTCACCAGTGCCGAGGTTGCGGCCCCAGCGGGGATGTCCACCGCTGCAGACCTGCAGGCGCAGGCGATGTCCGCGTCGAAAGCAATTGGCGGTGGGCCACAATTCGATCGCAATCTTCAGCGATCCGTCGGGCTGCAGTTCGCCCTGTCCCGGAGTGAGCCGGATAAAGCCATCGCACAAATTGATCGATCGGCCGTCGGGGTGCACATCGCACAGGCGCGCCACGAAGTCGGTGTAAGCACTGCTCGATCGGACGTACAACTCCACACGCGGCGTACCGATCACTTCGATCTCTTCGCTCAGCGGATCGGTCGTATACGTCAGCACATCCGATCGGCTTTCCAGCACCCGCTGATCGTGCGGCCCGCCGTTGAACGATAGCAACGGCCCGCCATACGCCGGAGTGGGATCGCCGGGATCGTAGATGTACCGATCGGGCAGGCTGACGTCCGCCGGTTGATCGATCGCCAGGCGCTGCTTGCCGTGCAGGAAATAGCATGCGTCTTGCGCGGGCGGCGGGAAATCATCCATCTCGCGCCATTCCCGGCTGCCCATGATGAAGATGCGCACCGGATGCTGCCGCAAGTGACTGGGATCGTTCTTGAGATAAGTGTCGAACCAGGCCAGCCCTTCCTGCGCGCTGGTAACGAAGTTGCTCCCGCTCGTGTGGGCGGTCGGGCCGACGGTAAGATAGGGCTGGTGACCGGCAGCTTTCAGCAGTTGATAATCTTCCAGTTGATAGCGCGCGAAGAGATCGTACCAGCCGGCGATGAGGTGCATGGGCGCACTGAAGTGCTGCAGCTGACGGCGAAAATCAAGCGCGGCCCAGTGGGGATCGCGCACGGAGGAATGTGCCAGCCAGTCAGGGAAGAAGTCAATTATCTGTCCGGTGATCAGTTTGTCGATCTCCTTGAGCGGCAGATGCTGAAAGGCTTCGGCCAGAGTGCTATCCTGTCCCGGCGGAAGCATCAGCCACAACGCCTCCAGCGGCGACGGGGTGTGGTCGGGCCCCAGCGTGATCAGCATCCAGCGCGCGGCGGTGTCCAGGCCCAAAGTCAGATCATGCGGAAAAAACGCGGAAATCAAGCGGGAGGTGGTGATCGATGGCACCATCGCCTTGAGATACGGCGGCGCATCGGCAGCCACGGCCCACAGTGCGTAACCTGGATAACTGCTGCCGAACAAGCCCAGCGAGCCGTTGAACCACGACTGCTGCGCGATCCACTCGAGGGTGGCGCGGCCATCGGCCTCTTCGTTGACGAACGGCACCCAGCGGCCTTCCGATCCAAAGCGACCGCGCACGCTCTGCACCACGACGTGATAACCGCGCTCGACGAAGCGCTGCACCGGGAAGTTGGTGACAACTGTGCTGAGCCGAGGATTATCGGTCGAGAGGCCGTAGGGCGTGCGGATCAAGATCGCGGGGAAGGAGCCTTCCGCCAGCGGATAGTAGTGCTCGGCTTCAAGACTGATACCATCGGGCATGGGCACGTGCAGGTGCGTTTCGACGCCAACTTCGTAATGCGCGGGTGGCAGGTGAAGCGCCTGACCAATCCACTTGCGGCGAGTTTTGTAAGCCGCGTAGATGCCGGCGGCGGCAGCAGTTGTAACAGCGGCGGAAGCGAACAGCAAAGCCTTCAGTGTGCGATTCATGATCGACCCTCATCCCCAACCCTTCTCCCTGAGAGGGAGAAGGGAGAATTACCCCGCGAAAAGAACACTCCACATCCAATCCACCGCCAAGTGCACGAGGGCAGCCGGCACCACTTTGCCCGTGCGCACAAACGTGCGCCCGTAGAAAAATCCGGCGATGGTCGCCAGGATGAAATAGTAGCCCACATTCGGCGGATTGTTGAGATGTGACGCGCCGAAGATGACGGACGACAAGATCAACGTCGCCAGTGGCGACCAGCGCAGCACGCGCTCCAAATACCGATGGATCACGCCACGAAATAGAATCTCTTCCGGCAGCGCGATGAACAGGAAGATGAATACGCCCCGCCCGACGATCTCCAATAACGACGGCAGCACAGTCGATGGTTTGATGAAACCCGTGATCAACACGATCGGAATGGCGATGACACCGAAAAGCACGAAGTTGATCAGCACCTCGCGCCAAGCGCGGCGGTTGAGCGAGAAGGTGAAGCCTACCTCGGGCAGGCGTTGCGACAGAGTGACGACGTACAGGAACAGCACGGTCAACGCGAGTTTCAGATAGCCGATGAGGCTGCCGGTGGCGGGTAGGCCCACATCCGGCGCTGCGCCAAACTCCACGGTATACCAGATGAATAGCACGGCCGAGGCGAAGTAGAAATTGAGACGGCTCTTCTGCTCGCGCGTGGTGAGCAGGATCAATAGCGCGGGCAACGCAAATGCGCCGAGGCGCAGCAGCATCTCGGTTGTATCCGGCCGCGCCCCCAGGACCACATCGACGCCCAGCGGGATGAGCAGCACGGCCAGCCCGGCGACCGCCTGAATGGGCGTGAGAGCTTCTTCGTTGCGTGACCACAGGCCCACCGGCACCCACAAGGTAGCGCCCACTACGACGATGGCAATCACAGGATTGGTGATGCGCGCGATCAAGGCAAGAATGACAAACAGCAGGAAGAGAAAGCCGGGCAAGCCATACTCGCCGCCGTTGCGCGTGAATTGCGGCAGCGCCTCGGCAATCCGCACGTCGCCAAACATGAGGTACAGGCCCATCAGCAGCGCAAAAACAATCGTGCTGAGGATGAGCGCGCCCGTCTGTACTTCGCGCTGCGCGGCGGCGGCAAAAGCAATGATCGCTAGAAACCAGAGGGCGACAATAATCCGGGAATTATTCATGCGGCATTCGTGACAGATCGCAGGACTGCCGCGATTTTACCACCATCTCTTCAAACAAAACCACAGAGGCACGCGCAAATCATACGCCGCGCCCCTGTGGCTGAATTGGCGATCAGAGACGGCCTACGACTTGAAGGGATTCTTATTGCGATCGAGCGCGCGTTCCTCCCGGAACGAGCGCCACAGAATGCGAATGATCAACCACAGACTGATGACAGCCGTGGCGATCAGAATTGCAAACACGGCCAACTGGATGTAAGCGCCCACTTCAGTTCTCACCTGCGCCGTCAACGCGATGGAGCCGCCCACCAACAACCCAGCCAGAATCAAGCCGACCATCAGCCGCTCGGCGCTCACGTTGAAGCGATCGATGTGCTTGCCTAGATCGCTGGTGTCCACCGTCACTTCGAAGCGGCCCTTCTGGTAATTGTCCAGCCACTTCAACGTCGCGCCCTGCAATTCCGGCAGACGCTTCACCGCTTCACGCACGAAGTTGGTGGCTTCCTTCTTCGCCATGTCGCCGATCTTCTCCAGCGTGATCTCTTGCTTCAACACCACCTGCGCTTCTTCGATCGCGCTGAAGATCATCGACTCTTCGGGATTCAGCGTGCGCATCACTTCTTCCACCTGCACGATCACTTTGATCGCCAGGGTCATGTTGGGGTTCAGCCGGAAGCCGTTGTCGGCCAGGCTCTTCATCACCGCCGACAGCACTTCGGACAGCGACGCGCCGACATCGGCGTAAATCATGTAGCGCGTGACCACGCGCTCGATGTCATGCTTGAAAGCCGCCTCATCGGCGTCGGCGCGGAACGGCACACTGACGCCCAGCAAGGCCGAGGCCATGCCATCGGGGTCCTGGTTCTGCATCGAGAACAGCAGATCGCCCAGGCTGATGCGCTGCTGCAGATCGATCTCGCCCACCATACCCAGATCGAGGAACTGAATGATGCCGTTGTCCAGGTTGATCATCAAGTTGCCCGGATGCGGATCGCCGTGGAAGAAGCCGTCCACCAGCACCTGCTTCATGATGGCGCGGATGAACGTGCGGGCCAGCTGCTTCCGATCGATTCCGGCGGCGTCGATCTGGTCCACCTTGTTCAACTTGACGCCGCGGATGAACTCCATCGTCAGTATTTTGGACGTGGTCTCCTGGCCGTAAATCTTAGGCACATGCACGCCCGGGATGGTCTGCATATTGTAGGCCACGCGCCGCGCGTTGTACGCTTCATTCTGATAGTCCAACTCGCGCATCACGTTGGAGCCAAACTCGTCGATGGTACCCACCGCGTCGACGCTGGCGCCGACCACGCCGCGTTTCTGCAGCGCCTTGGCGATCTCGTGCATCACGCCCAGATCGGCACGCACCTGCGGCACGATGTCGGGACGCTGCACCTTGACCACCACCTGTTCGCCCGTGTGCAGGACGGCGCGGTGCACCTGCGCGGTGGACGCCGCCGCCAGCGGCTCTTTCTCAAATTCCTCAAAGACCTCTTCGGGCGGCGCCTTCAGCTCCTTCTTGATCATTTCCACCACTTGATCGTACGGAAACGGGCGCACCGTGCTTTGCAGCCGGGCCAATTCTTCCGAGTAACCGGGCGGCAGCAATTCCGGTCGGCTGGACGCCATCTGCCCGATCTTCACGTAGGTGGGCCCCAGATCTTGCAGCAGAATTCGCACTTTTTGCGGCGTGGTCAGATTCTCCTGCTGATTTTCGCCGTAGATCCAGCGCTGCACAGCATACCGCACCCCGATCAGCGGCGTGCGGCTGACCGCAATATCCGCCAGATAGCGCGAGATGAGATTGTAAGTCTGCTCCAGGCGCAGGTTCTCGATGAACCAGCTGCGGCGCTTGATGGGCAAGCGGCTGATGATGCGCCAGTAGAACGAGCTGCCCTCCCCCGCTTCAATAATGGGTTTGTCGATGCCCAGAATCGCCTCAAGCGCCGTCGAGAGCAACGCAATCAGCGCGCCCGCAATCAAAAAGGTGAAGATCGAATTCACTTGCCAGTGGTTGGGCGAGATGAACACCAACAGCCACAAAATGACAGCGTCGATGATGAACCCAAACAAGCCCAAGGTGGCAATCGTCAGCCGGCCAGCCAGAACCTGCAGCACCGGCTTGACGAACGTGTTCAACAGGGCCAGGATCAAGGCGGCCACCATCAGGTCCAGCACCCAGCTATCCAGCCACGGATCAATCACATTGAAGCCCGGCAGGAGCAGCACGGTCAGAAAAATCGCCGTGAAATTGACCAACAGACGGATCAACACAAAGCGCCAGGACATAGGGGAACCTCCAAAAGTAGAAGGATGTGTCATTCTACCATATGCCTCAATCCAAAGTATAATCGCGGCACTTTGCCTCAGGACGCCATCATGTACTTCTTCATCGTCGCGCTCGTCATGCTGATCTCGGCGTTCACGCAAACGCTCACCGGCTTCGGCTCGGCGCTCGTCTCCATGTCGATCCTGCCGTCACTGCTCGGCATTCAAGTCGCTTCGCCGCTGGTGGCCCTCATGGCCATCACGCTCGAATCGATCTTGCTGATTCGCCTGCGCGGCGCGATTAACCTCAAGGCGGTGTGGCGCTTATCGCTGGCAGCGTTGGTCGGCATCCCGATCGGCCTGGCGCTAGCCCGATCGATCAGCGAAGACCTCGTGCTCACGGTGCTGGGCGTCGTTCTCGTGGGTTATTCACTCTACGCGCTCATCACACCACGCCTGCCGGAATTGAAACATCCCGCGTGGGCGTTTGTGTTTGGCTTCATCGGGGGCATCCTCAGTGGAGCGTACAACGTGGCGGGACCCGCGGCGGTGATCTACGGCAACTGCCGCCGCTGGCAGCCCGATGAATTTCGCAGCAATCTGCAGGCGTTCTTTTTGGTGAACGACGCCTTCGTGCTGATCAATCACGGCCTCGTCGGCAACCTTAAGCCGATCGTATGGAGCTACTACCTCGTGGCCCTGCCCGCGATCTTGCTCGGCATCTTCTTCGGCCTCAAACTCGATCGGCGCATCAATCCCGACGTGTTCCGCAAAATGGTGCAGGTGCTGCTCATCGTCATGGGGCTGCGGCTGATCTTGCTCTAAGACCTGTCAGGTGGGCCACCAGATCGCTGAAGCCCCCTGTTTCCTGGCCCACCTGACAGGTCTTCTGTGCTGTAATCATAGCAGGGCGTTGTGCGGCTTATTCTAGCGGGAAGGCGGCTCGCCGCAGAATGGTGCAGCCCATCGGAACCAATGTCAGCGATCCCTGTTTCAAATGTAGAGGAGCATTATCCCACGGGTGCAACCGATCGGCCTGGACATCGATCTCGATCTGCCAGCCCTCCCGATCGAGCAGCGGCACTTCAACGGCCTGCACCGGATCGCGAGGCACAATGTCGTAGTCGTGAAAGCCGGGCAGCGCATAGTCTTTGATGACGTGCAACTCAGGCTCAATGGGCAACACGTATTGCAGCGGGCCATTGCGCACGCTGTGTGCGCCATTCGCATACGGGACCAGTTCAACCGCTGCCGAAAACTTCAACGTCACAACTTCATTCGGCGACCACGTCTTCTCGAGGATAAGCCAGTCTTCGATCTCAGAGATCAGCTCATCGAGCACACTGAGATCGAAACTCGTAGCCCACTGTGGCTTACGCAGCCACAACGCAAACTTGATGGGGCGATCAGGTTTGATCGTAAATGTGATCGTAGCAGAGAAAGGATAATCGGTGGCTTCTTCGATGATTACGGTTGTTGCCTCAATCTCGGTCTTCAATACGCACGGCCCATAGGTTGTGGCAGCGACGCCCGCTTGTCCGTGTACCTTCATCCACAGTCCGCTGATGTAATGCGGCATGAAGCGCACCGCGTTGGGATTGCAGCAGCAGGCTACATCTTCATGCGTGGGCGAATACTTGAAACGCCGCCCCGGCTGATCGAGCGAATAGAAATCGCCGCGACTGGCCACCGCTGCGAAACGCGTATCGGCCGAGAGATACGCCAGCCCCGTACCATCGGCGAGGCGCGCGCCCTGCCCCGCATTGAACACGAGGTTTTCGATCCAATCTCCGTAAACCGCCTCGCCGGATTTTTGCAGCGCACTGGACAGGCTCAGCAGCAATTCGGTCATGGTGCAGTATTCGTAACCGACATCCGGAACTGGCTCGTCATGGATCGCTTCGTCACCAAGCAGCACACCACTGGGCAGCGTGTAGCGTTTGATCTGTCGCAGGGCGATTTCCACCGCGCGCGCCCGTTCTTCGTCACCATTCAGACCCGCCCACAGCAACGCGCGCAGATGCTCGACGGTGTGAACGGCATGACCGGCGAAATTTGGCTTGTTTTCCAGTAGATTCGGCAGCGCCAGATCATCGTTGGGAAACGGCCGCGGCATACTGGAAAAATCTTCGTACAGCCATTGCCCAAAGGCGCGATAGACTTCATCGCGCGTGAGGGCATACAGCCACTCTAACACATCCACATAACACAGGCCGTGCGTCAGGCCCGTCAACGCATCCCGTTCGATTTTCACCGCTGAACGGAAATACGGTCGATCGGGCGCGTAGCGGCTCATCGTCAGCGCCACGGCGCGCTGCACCGCTTCAAGATACGCCGCATCACCGCTGAGTTCGTAATAGGCCAACAGCGCCAGCAGGGCGCGGCTCTGTCCCCACAATTCGCCGTTCTCGCCATCGCCGTGTTGATAACGCGACGCGGTCGAATAGATGCCGAGGTAACCATCGGCGTCTTGCGTGCGCTTGAGATCAGCCAACAGTTCACGCGCACGCTGTTGGTGAGCGGGCTGATCGGCCAGGTGCGCCATCATCACATAGCCCCACAACCAGTTGCCGCGCGTCTCGCTATCCCACCATGCCACTTGCTGCTCGGACGATTCGATGCGCTGCGCAAATAGATCGTGCGCGGCGCGATCGGTCAATCGATCGAGACAGCCCGCAAAGCCGTGATCAAGATCGCGTATGAGTTGGGCCTTAATCCAACCGATCGGTTTAATCGCGCCCAACGGCAGCCGCTCAAAACTTGTTGTCATGCTGGCCTCAATAGAAGTTCCAGTGGAATCGCTGCACCCGTGGAGGTCCGGCTTACGCCGGACGCGACGCTTCTCTGGCTCGCCGCTTTTCCAACAACCGCAGAATCCGCTCGTGCCGTTGGCGCGTTAGCGGATAAAAGTACGCGACGATGATCGCGCCGCTGAGCATGAACGCGCCGATCGGGCCGGTGAGATACCGAATGGCCTGCAGCGTTGTCTCAGATTGGGCAAACTGCGTGACACCATCGGGTGGCGCTTGATAGTCAAACCAACCCAACACTTGCAATGCAAAGAAGATCGCAAACGCGCCAGTGAGCTTGCGAACAAAGTTTTTGATGCCGTAATAAATGCCTTCCTGCCGGCGACCCGTCCGCAATTCATCCCACTCGATCACATCCGGAAAGATCGCATCGGGCAAGACATGCGCGGTCGAAACGCTGAGGCCCGCCAATACGCCCAGCAACAAGATCAATTCCACCTGCTCGGGTTGAACCGAAAAAATCAGCAGCTGCACCACCACCCAGAAACTCATGCCGATCATGTAGGCGCGGCGCTTGTCGAGTTTGCGCGCCAGCCACGTCCAGAACGGCACCGCCACAATGGCCGTGATCAGCAATAGGCCCAGCACTGCCGACTCCAGCGTGAACGGCTCGCCCAGAACATTGACCTTCGCGGTGAGATTGCCCTGCGCGATCCAGTACGTCAAGAAGAACGGCAGCATCAACCCCACCAGATCGAACGTGATCCAGTTGAGCATATAGAGCAAAGTCGCAAAACGAAACGGGATGTTGCTCCACACGGTGCGCGCCGATCGACGGAACGGGACTTCGCGATCTTTTTCCGCCTGATCGGCGAAACGTTCGCGCACCGTCGCAAAGATCAGGAACAACGGAATGGTCGCCAGCCCGCCGAATAGGGCCGCCGTGATGAGATAGCCCTGCTGCTGCGTGAAGCCCGCGCTCAATGTCGACTTGACGATCATCGGTCCCAGCACGGCCACCGCCAGCGACGCTAACAGATTGAAGACCATGCGATAACCCGTCACACTGGTGCGCTGATCGTAACCGGGCGCGACTTCGGGCATCAAAGAATAATATGGCACAACGACCAGCGTTTGCAACGTGTCGCTGAGCATATACGCGAACATGCAGTACAACATCAACGCGGCTTGACTCTCGATCGGCGGGGCATACCACAGGGCTACGAAGCCTAACGCGAAGGGGATCGTGAAGAACAAGAGAAACGGTCGGCGGCGGCCCCAGCGCGACTTCATCCGATCGCTCAACGTGCCCACGACCGGATCGTTGATGGCATCCCAAATAATGCCGGCCAGCGCCGCGAACGAGGCCAGGCGCGGCTCCAGCCCCACAACGTCGACGAGGAAGATAGCATAGAAAATCTGGCGCAGCGTGCCGAAACTGGCGATGCTCCATTCGCCGGAACCGTAGATGAGTTTGTTCCAGAAGCGCAGCGGCGGAGTGGTGCTGTTCGACATGATCTCCTCCCTTGGAGCTGCTTTAGGCGGACGAAAGTCCGCCGTGCCTAGCCGCTGGACTTTCGTCCAGCGGAAGCATCTGACTTCGGCATCTGCGTCAACTGATCCAACAGATCGATCACCAATTCATTCAAATCCCCGCGATTGGGCAGCGTACCAATGAGACCGTACATCGCTGCCGAGCGCTGCGGCAGACCCTCACCCGATGCGCCCAGCAACGACGACGACTTGGCCGTAAGTCTGCTGGCCCACTTGTCCGGCAGCATTTTCATCAACCCATTCGCCGTCGAAACCACAACTTTGTTGGTCACTTTGCGCACGCTGGGTCTCTTCACTGCTGCAATCGATTCCTTCAGATCGATTAAGAATTGATCAGCGACCAGGGCATGCGCAGGCACGATGGTCATGTGCAGGCTGGGCGGGAACTGCTGCCGATCGAGATGCCAGCCGCGCGCCGTCAACTCATCGCCGATCTGATAGACATCCCATTTGTCGGACGCGATCGCCAACACGCTCATGTCAGGATTGCTCAAGACACGCGCATCGGTCATGGACGCGATGCCCTCGCGAATCTTGCGCGCAGTCCGCATCACGACGTCCGCCAGTTTCAGATAGCCTTCTTCGCCGAGAAAATTCATGATCGCCCACGCCGCAGCGATGGGGCCGCCGGGGCGCGTGCCCGTCATCGTGGGCGAGACGTACACGCCGCCCGCCCAGTTGATGTACGAGAAGAACATGTGCCGCCGCAGCGCACTGTTGCGATACAGAATCACCGAAGCGCCCTTGGCGGCGTAGCCATACTTATGCAAATCACATGATATCGATGTGACGCCCGGAATAGCAAAGTCGAAGTCGGGAATGGTGAAGCCCAGCTTCCGCACAAAGGGCAGCATCATTCCGCCGACGCAGGCATCGACGTGCAGCAGCAGATTGTGCTTCACGGCGACTTGTGCCAGATCGCGGATCGGATCGACGACGCCCTGCGGATATGACGGCGCGGAACCGACCAGCATAATCGTGTTGGGTGTTATCGCCGCTTCCATCGCGGCCACGTTGGCGCGATAGTCCTCGCGCACGGGCACATGGACCATTTTCACGTCGAAGTATTCCGCCGCTTTCTCAAAGGCCGGATGCGCTGTCATGGGCAGAATGACTTCCGGGGTTTTGATCTGCGGCTTCGCGGCGCGAGCATAGTTGCGCGCGGTCTTCACCGCCATCAACAGGCTCTCGGTGCCGCCCGTCGTCATGTTGCCGACCACGTCATCATCGCCATTCAGCAGCGAGGCCACCATCGACACGACTTCGGTCTCGAATTTTTTGAGGCTGGGAAAAGCTGTGGGATTCAGGCCGTTTTCCGAGAAGTAGAGGTTGTACGCCTCTTTCAGCATGTCGCTGACTTCATCGCCCGCATTGAAGACCAGGCTGAACACACGCCCCTCGCGCCACTTTACATCGTGATCGCGCGCGGCTTTCATCGTGTCGAGAACGGCTTGCTTGGCTTGGCTTTGTTGAGGCAGAGAGATTTGAGTCATGTGATAAATCCTTGCGTCATGCCATGAAATATTTGCCACAGAGGCACAGAGTCACTGAGTTTTTGAGGGTTATCTCCGTGGCTCTGTGGCTCTGTGGCTCTGTGGCTATTCTTCTCCCAGACCGACGATTTCCACATTCCCTAACGCCCGCCGCAGATCGATCGAGGTCATGATCACCGCCGTGCCGCGCACGCCGGAACCGAGCGAGATTTCTTCGTGCGCGAAGACGCTCGCGTCGACGAGAATCCTGATCGGTTGCGGTAGACCGAAGGGCGCGACCGCGCCGCGCTCATAGCCTGTGACCGATCGGACTTCGTCTTCCGTCGCCAATGTCAAACGCGATTGGCCGAGATAGCGCCGCAAAGCCGGCCACGCAATCTGTCGATCGCCCGCCATGAGCACCATCAGGAATTCGTCCTTGCCCACGCGAAACACGATGCTGCGAATCACCTGTTCGGGCTGTTGATTTCGTTCACGCGCAGCCTGCTCGAGTGAATGTACAGGGCCGCTATGGACGAACAGCCGATAGGGCACGTGCAATTCATCGAGCACGCGAGCGACGGGTGGTAGTTCGCTCACAGAGCGAACACCTTGTATAAGTTTTCAATGTGATGCCGAGTGCAGGGTTGGGGGATAAACATGACAATTGATGTCACTCGTTACGAGATGACATCGATTATAGGCTACAGCGGCAAGAGAGGCAAAGCGCTCCGCTCGACTATAAACGAAGGTCAGGCGGCGCGCACTACTGCTCAGACATTCTGAGTACACGCCGGAGCGTCCAACGATCGGACTCCGAACACTTGACGACAGTGAGCTGTTAGTATAGGTTGCTTTCGCTTCGGTTCCGCTACTTTG
>Ga0209254_10000314_pt1 | contig 37111 bp, 30 predicted proteins | sample FrelakmetDIP11DI_FD_187148 | JGI IMG/M metagenome (GOLD analysis project Ga0209254, IMG submission 187148) | Freshwater lake sediment microbial communities from the University of Notre Dame, USA, for methane emissions studies - DIP11 DI (SPAdes)... | ecosystem: Environmental > Aquatic >... | reverse complement strand
AGCTCGAAATAGTCGCGGTAGATGTTGAAAGACTGCTTGATGCTGAACTCGGGGCAGGATTCCAGGAACCAGACTGTGTTTCCATCCCTGCCCCAATTGGAGACGTACAGGGAGACCTGGTCCAACGAATTCCCATACTGGTCCACCGTTCCATAACCAGCGTACTGCGGGTTGGCGCGCTTGTAGCGGATGTAGTCCGTGGTGAAATAAGGCCTGATCTGATACTCCACGAAGTTGGTGGAATAATCGACCACGATGGCGTACTCCTCAGTGAGCACGCGGTATTTGCTGGTGAGGCTGCTGACGGTCAGGTTCGAAGACCTGGTCCCGGTCACGATATCGTCTCCGACCCCAGGCTCCGTAGCATAGGAGGGGTCGATGACATCGTAAGAAGGCAAAGAAGAATCAGAAGCGGAGGTTAAGGGGAAGGTGCTAGAAGCAAGGAGGATCAGTATGAGGGCGATCGCGAACAGGGGCGCGAGCGGTTTGGGCTTCCGGAAAGGGGGACAGGTGCTGCAGGTGAATCGGCGATTCGCTTGAGGAGGCCCATGAGTTGCCTTGCCGTCATGGCCCGGCCTGCCTTTTTCAGCGGTCCCCACGATGCCCGATCCCAACATAGCTATTTCCTTCAAGTGCATCCCTTTGACAATGTCCCCGTCAATTCCAATCCCGGCAATTCCTCCTAAGGCCGTCCTATCCCATCCTTGGGGACTTTCACGCCTTCTCCGGACATGGCCCCGGCAGGGTTTGAACATTATCGTTTTAGGTAACCAACGAAGCTATTTATCTCTTCCGACGACAGCCCATCTGGTATGGTCGAATACGACCGTTCGTTCTCATCGGTAGGTCTTGCTCCCTTCCTCAGCTTTCTAGACACTCGCTAATTATCGGATTAATGCCGCCGAGTTTAATATCGTCCTAGGTCATGAACTTCGGCCCTCATGAACCGAACTATTGCCAAGGGGAGCGTCGAAACCGCGCGCACCGTCTTTGTGCTGAACATGGACGCCAACGGTCTGGGCGTCACCAGGAGCCTGGGCTGGAAAGGCATCAAGGTGGTCGGGGTGGACTATCGTAAGGGCATACCCGGGCTAAGGTCCCGGCTGGCCCGTCCGCTCCTTACCCCAGACCCGGTGAAGGAGCCCGAGGCGACGGTAGACCTCTTGATGCAGGAGGGGGCCAATCTCTCAGAGAAGGGCGTGGTGATGGCCTGCTCCGACGCCTTCGTGCTTCTGCTCTCGCGCTACCGGCGGAGGCTGAGCGAGCATTTTGATTTCCTCGTTCCTCCCGAGGACGTTGTGGAATGCGTGATCGATAAGCGGCGGCAGTACGCACTCGCGGAGAGGGTCGGTGTACCCATACCCTTCACGGTTTTCCCCAGAGACCTTTCGGAGCTGGAGGCTTCGAAGGACATGCTCCGATATCCTTCTCTCATCAAACCCTTCCAATCGCACCTTTGGAACAGGAGATTCGGAAATAAGGGCTTCATCGTCAAGGATTTCCAGGACCTGGAGTACAGGTACTCGAAGGTCCTGGAGTCAGGGCTCGAGGCCATGGTGCAATGTATCGTCGGGACCCCCGGGGACGACCTCTTCCAGGTCTCGGCCTACCTCGGGAAGAAGGATTACACCTCCCCTTCGTTCGTGTGGTACAAAGCACGTCAGGCACCTCCGAGCTTTGGCATCGCCTCCTTGGGAGTAAGCACGCATAACCGTGAGGTGGAAGATCTGGGTCTGAGGTTCCTCAGGTCCATTGGGTACAAGGGCATCGGTTCCGTGGAGTTCAAGTTCGACCCTGAGGACAAGATCTACCGCCTGATCGAGCTGAACAACCGTACCTGGATGCAGAACGTGATGTGTACGGTCGCCGGGTTGAACCTCCCCTTGATCCAATATATGGACCTCACCGACCAAGACTGTCCGTTGCGTGGAGATTACGCAGACGGCGTAAGGTGGTGGGACGCCATCGCGGACATCGATTCCTTCATCAGGTTAATGAGGAGGGGCGAGCTCAGCCTCGGGGATTGGATCCGCTCGTGGTTGGGGAGCGATTGCTATGCCTACTTCTCCCTCGATGATCCGATGCCAGCGATGGTGCGAGCGAGGTATGGCATCAATGTGGCCAAGGCCTTGGTATATGCCCTACGACGCGCCGCCGACGAAGACTTCGTACAGCTGGGGGGATGAAGCGATGACAGTTCCCTCGAGCCGCGACCTGCCCCCGGCCTTCGTATTGGGAATGGATGCGAACGGTCTAGGGGTCGCGCGGGACCTTGGCCGGGCAGGGGTGAGGGTCGTGGGCGTCGACGACCGTCCCTTTTCCCCTGGCCTCAGGTCACGATTTGTGGAGCCAGTCCTAACCCCGGACCGCACGGCGCATGCCGAGGAGGTGGTGAAGAAGCTATTGGAGAAGAGCAAGGATTTTCCCGACAAGGGTGTTCTGTTTCCCACGGCGGACAGTTACCTGGAGCTTCTCTGTGCCCATTGGGGAGAACTGAGCTCCGCATTCCATCTTCCCGCCCCTGAGCCCTCCATCATCCAGAAGTTCCTGAACAAACGACTTCAATATGAAGCGGCGGCCAAGGCAGGGGTCCCTTTGCCAGTGACCTTTTTCCCTGGGGACGAGGGAGAGGCCGAGTCGATGGCAGATAGGTTGACCTTCCCTGTTCTCCTGAAGCCCTACTATTCGCATGCTTGGCAAAGCCCCGGAGGCAAGAAGGCCATCATGGTCCAGGACAAGGCCGACCTCATCAGTGTCCTGAGGATTGAAGGGGGGAAAGGCACTGAGGTCATGGTCCAGGATTTCATCACTGGCCCAGATGACGAGATAGTATCCGTCGCAGGATATGCCTCCCGGAGTGGCCTGATTTCCCCGCTTGTGGCCTGGCGGAAGGAGAGGCAGTTCCCGCTGGATTTCGGCGTGGGGTGCTTCGTCCGGACCATTCGGGACGACGAAGCCATGGAGCTCACGGAGCGGCTGGTCAGGGCCATCGGTTACATTGGCATCTTCGAGGCAGAGTTCAAGCGCGATGCCCGGGACCAACAGATGAAGCTCATCGAGATCAATGCGCGAAGCTGGCTCCAGAGCTCCTTGGGGGAGAGGTCAGGAGTGGATCTGGTCAAGGTAGCTTACATGGACGCCCTCGGACGACTGGTGGAAGAGCCTTCCTTTTTCCATGAGGGGGTCCGTTGGTGGGATGCCTATAGCGACCTACAGTCATATTGGGAGCTCCGAGGCCAAGGTAGAATAACCACTGGCCGATGGATAAGGTCGTGGTTAGGAAGCGAGACCTTTGCATACCTGGCCTGGGATGATCCGATTCCTGCGTTGGCAAGATGGAGGAACGGCCTGGAGCTACCGCGCCTATTGGTCCGATTGCTCAGAACCGGTCGCTAATGGCTTAGGCCTTATCGACCATCTCCCTGGCAAGCATCTTATAGTCGTTCAAGAACCTCTCCATGGAGAACCGTCTAATGGCCAGATTTCTGGTTTCCACTCTACCTCCATTCAACAGTGAATCGATAGCGTTCGAAAAGCTCTCGGCGCTAACGTCGTCCAAGATGCGTCCGACCTTCTCCTCTTCGATGTCCTCGAAGAGGCCGGTCCTGTGAGCCACGATAGGCAGGTCACAGGCCATGGCCTCGATCGTGGTATAGCTGGCCGACTCGTACCTCGATGGGAAAAGGAGGAAGTCGGCGGCCGAATAATAGATGGGCATGTCCGCGTTTGGAACCTTCTTTGCTATGATGAGGTTCTCATCTTTTATTTCGCTTCCCGTGACGCACAGAATCCTGAGGTCCTTCCTCTTCTTCGCCAGTGTCTGTACCACGTCGAACCCCTTGGTCCGGTCTGCTCGTCCCACGAAGATGCCTATGGGGCCCGTCCACCTGATCCCCAATCTCTCTCGACATTCGGAACGGGAGAGGGGCTTGAACTTGTCCATGGGAACGGCATTCTCGATGACCTTTGCCGACCTTCCGTAAAGTCTCTCCAGCTCTCGTCTGGTCTTGTGACTGACCGCGACCACTCTTTTTCCGTTCGCGGAGAAGTCCTCGAACCATGGCAGGATGTAACGGGAGGGAGCAAACGCTGGAAGCCCGCGCAACGCCCCCTCCGCGAAACCCCTATAGGTGTAATGGAATACCTGGATCGTGGGCACCCCAGGGGTGAACAGCTTGAGGCCGACGCCGGCCACATCGTTGCAGATCACCAGGTCGTAAGGTTCCCTCCTATGCAGTCTTGCGAAATGCTTGCTAATGGCAAGGCCCATGCGCGCGTATTCAATGTTGAACTTGGTCAAATTGGGGCCAGGCACTTCGTTCCTACTACTTGAGAAGGTGATGCTCTCGCTATCTGCGAAGGCGCTGCTCAAATGCTGCACGAAGATCTCCGTGCCTCCTTTCACCTCCTCGAAATCGTACAAAGAGAGGATAGCGACACGCAAACAAGGCAGCCTCCGGGTGCTGGGACAACGAATATCGTTTTAATGGTTTGAGCCTATCTATGCGCATGGACAGGGCTGCGGCATCCCTCGAGCTCAAATTGATAGGGGAGAGGATATCCAAGCGCATATCTGCCGGAAGGACCTTGGCCAAGAGCGCTTGGAACCCCAAGACCATGGAGCTTCCTCCAGGCCAGAGACTCCTGGTCATATCGCCGCATCCGGACGACGACGCCATTGGTTGCGGCGGGACGATCATCAAGGCGCTATCCCAGGGCCGCAAGGTAAAGGTTGCCTACCTCTCACTTCCGTTGTTTGGGGCGTCCAGCCGCCAGGAGAGAAGGAACGAGGCGACTGATGCCCTGGCCCACCTTGGTGTGCAGGAATACTACCTTCCCGAAGGGGAGTTCCCAGATACGGTGGAGAAGACTCGTATGGTAATCAAAGATGCCGTACGCGGCTGGGCGCCCGATTGTGTTCTGGTCCCCTCCCCATTGGAGAACCATGAACAGCACCTGATGGCGTTCGAGGCCTATCTGGATCTGCTGCGGGAGGAGAAGGGCCTAGTGACCGTGCTCTACGAGGTCTGGGGCATGATCATCCCTAACCTGGTGGTCGACATCACCATGCAAGCAGAGCGTAAGGGCCAGGCAATAGCCGCGCACGCCTCCCAGGTCAGGATGGTCGATTACGTCTCTATGGCCCGGGCGTTGAACGAGTATCGGGCCATCTCCAGCGGGATCAAAGGCCAGGCGGAAGCGTTCCTCTGCCTAGACAGCAAGCAGCTACTGGACCTCTTCCGATGAAGTCACTTGAGGACAACATCGGAAAGGCTCCCCCTGAATCCCTTCCCCTTCGTCCTTATTCTCAATAATTGCCTTTCCATGGGATTGAACTTGTACTTGTAGTCCTCCCCTCCCCTGAGGAGATCCATCTCGGTCAGCCCTCGGGCGTAGGAATCCTCAACGATCTTAACGAGGAGACTACGCCCTGGACCGTAGTTCTGGTACTCAGGATTGAACCCTGAGAGGTAGTACAGGTATCTGCCAGAGTAATGAAAGCCCAGGGTGACGGAGATGGCCATGTCGCTCGCCAGTAAAGTGTGGAACACAACCTGCCCCTTCGGGCTCAAAACCCTCACGGCCCTCTCAAGGAACTGCCGCATCTGCGCTGATTCCAAGGTGCTGATGCCAATGTCCTGCCAGCGCAGGGCGTTGAGGCCCAGCAAGGTCTTGAAACCGCGCGTCACATCACTAGGGGAACTAAGGACCTCCAACCTGGCAGAGTGGTCCTCCGTCAGTCTCTTCCAAGAGCGGATGATGCTGTGCCGGAAGTTGCTAGACAGTCCCTTCATGTAGTCCTCATAGCTCCCCACCAAGGGGATGTAGGGGTCGACGCTGGTCTCCATCTCAGCGTTAGGAAAGCTAGACCTGAGGGTCTTCGCCGTCGATGCTCCATCCCTCACATCCCGCAAATCCAGGGCGTCCCATCTAGATCCCTCCTCCAAGTGCTTCCAGATCGATCCAAGCACCTCCTGCCTCCCGGCCTTGGCCAGTGCCCCCAAGCGGTCCGATGGCCCGGTTCCGATGAACTCAGCGATGTGGAATTTGACCAACTTGCCGAGGGTGGAGACCATCAGCGGTGCGACGCCCACCAGTTCCCCGTTCTCCCTGGCGGTGATGATTTGTAGCTTCCTGCCCTCGCCATAGACATCCCACCAGCTGCGCAACCAATCGTAGCTTAGGAAGACGTCGTCCTCGTCGCTTGCGTGCAGGAGCACCTCCCATTCTGTGCGCATGTCCTCCCATTTGGAGGCAGAGCTCACCACATCGATCTCGATGCCCATCGAACAGGTATCGATGAGTTGGGATTAATCCTTTCCCCAGAGCCAGCGGGAAACAGGGTTCGAATCCATACCAAAAGAAATATGAACAGCTATCCAATTACAAAGAACGGTGACAAATTGAGGTTGCTGCGCACTGGTAAGGTCAAGGAGGTGTACGAGGTCGATGATGATTCATTGGAGTTCGTCTTCACGGACCACATATCCGTCTTCGACAAGATCATCCCATCCGAGATTCCTTACAAAGGAGAGACGTTGTGCCGCAGCGCCGCCTTCTGGTTCCAGGTCCTGAGGAAGAGCGGGGTGCGAACCCATTTCAAGGAGCTCGTCCCGCCCAACCGCATGCGCGTGCGCAAGGTGGACGTGGTCCCAGACTATGGCAAGCTTAACTGCTCGCGCAGCAACTATCTGATACCACTGGAGTTCATCTCCAGGCATTACGTCGCCGGTTCGCTCTTCGATCGCCTCAAGGCCAACGAGATTGCCCCTGAGGAGCTTGGCTTTCCCAAGCATCGCTCGGTGAAGTACGGGGAGAAGCTTCCTTACATCTTCCACGAAGTCACGACCAAGCTGGAGAAGGTCGACCGCCCCCTTTCCGTGGAGGAGGCCATCAAGATATCGGGCATGACCACGGAGGAATACGCCCGGGCGGTGGAGATCATCGAGAAGATCGATGGACTGATCACCAAGGAGGTGGGGGAGCGCATGCTGATCCACGTGGATGGCAAGAAGGAGATGGCCTTCGACGAGAAGCGCCGCCTGATGATCATAGATACCTTCGGCACAGCGGACGAGGACCGATGGTGGGATGAGGACGAGTATGCCCAGGGGAACTGCCTGGAGCTCAGCAAGGAGGTCGTCCGGCAGTATTACCGCGGAATAGGGTATCACGATAGACTATACCAGTCGCGCAAAGCTGGACTGGAGGAGCCGTCCATCCCCGCTCTGCCAGATGAGAAGGTGGAGGAGGTCAGCGCCCTCTACATCGAGATGTTCGAGCGCATCACCGGGGAGAGCTTCCGCTGATTTCCATCCACTCCGCAGGAGAACAACTGCGAAAACAGGATTAAATAAGCTCATCATACTGTTGAGGGTCAGATTCCGTGCTCGGCCGAAAAACCTTCGTGGTCCTGGTAGCCAAGATATTGGCCTCAATCATCGGGCTTGTAGGCCTGATCTACACCAGCCGGTTGCTTGGACCTGAGATCAATGGCCAGGTATCATGGGCGTTGGCCCTCATCACGACGTTCAACTCCATTTCTGACTTCGGTTTCGCGGCTGCGCACATCAAACGTGTTTCGGAAGGCAAGGACCTGAACGACTGCATAAGCACCTATGCCGCCACCAAATTGCTTCTAACAGTGGGCATGGTGGTCTGCACCTCCGCCTACATCCTAATCTGGAAGGCCTTGGACCCGACAGCGTTGACGGAGAGCGATCTTCAGGTGCTATTCCTGATAGTCCTTTACAGTGTGTTCTATAACGTCTCCTCCATCTTCTGGATCACCTACGAGGGGAGGATGGAGGCGGTTAAGACACAGTTGATCTCCTTGGCGGAGCCTCTCTCCAGAACGCCATTGATGATATTCGTATCACTGGGCGGCTATGGTGCATACGAGCTGGCGCTCACCTATGTCGTCGGAGGTATCGTCATGTCCGTTGTTGGCATCTTCCTCTTTAGCCGGGAGAACTTCCATTGGAAGAGGCCTACCATGTTCCGGAGCTATCTGATCTATGCCCTCCCCATCTCCCTGATAACCGTCTTCGGAACCATCTCCTGGAACTTGGATAAGCTGGTGATAGAGGCCTTCGGGAGCACCACCGATGTGGCGTTCTTCTCTCAACCACAGACCTTGTTGGGTGTTCTCGGGTTCGTGGGAGGGGCCGTGGTCGCTTTGACCTTCCCCGCTTTCTCGCGCATGCATTCCAAGGGTGACTTGGATGGTATACGCACGGTCACGCACCAGTCGGAACGCTACATCTCCATGATAGCCTTGCCCATCGCCGTGGTCATCGTACTATTCCCATCTGAGACGGTGGTCACCTTCTTGGGCGAACTTTATCTTCCCGCCGCCGAGCCTTTAAGGATCCTGACCATAGGTACGTACATAGGCTTGCTGAGCATGGCTTACTCTCCACAGATAGGGGGAACGAATCGACCAGACATCACCGCCAAGCTTGTGGCGTTCAACCTGATATTGAACGTTGCCCTGCTTTTGGTATTCGTCCCTTCCAGCTTTGCTGGGCTGCAGATGTTAGGCCTGGGAGTGGCAGGAGCCGCTATGGTCAGCGTCATTATCTCCTTCACCTTCCTCATCATGGTCCGGGTCATCGTGTACCAATTGACTCGTACCAAGTCCAATCCTCGCATACTGCTCCACATTCTTGCGGGGTTACTATCGGGAGCCATCCTCTTCCTCATCTTCCAGTTCTATCCTATCGAACACTGGTATGACCTCATGCTCTATGGCCTGTTGGAGATTCCTATTTTCACTGGATTGATGGTCCTATTCCGTGAGCTGACCAAGTACGATATCCAATACTTCCTCGAGGTGCTCAATCCCAAGGACATGGCCTTTTACATCTCCGACGAGATGAAGAACAAGAGGAAGTAGCGCCGTTCCCGAACCCTAGATAAAAAGGGAAATATCCTTAGGGCGATATCTCTTGCCAAGATACCATGCGTATCACGATAAAATTCTTCGGGAGCGTTAAGAAGCTGGCCGAATGCGAGGAAATGCACCTTGAGATGGACAAGGGGCTGACCGTCAATCAGGTCCTAGAGCTAGTGAACGAGGAATACCCGGCCATAACGGCACTAGGCGTCGCGGTGACGGTCAATCAGAAGCAGGTCAGCGATGACCTGCTATTGAAGGACGGTGACATTCTCTCTCTGCTTCCAGAGCCCAAGGGAACCTGAGATGGGCTCGCTCACTCCACGACGACCTCGATGATCTTGTTCCCCTCAGGACAGACGACCTCGCCATGGACCTGGCGAATCTTGTACTTGTTGCCGCGTTCCACGGCCACTGGATGGCACAATCTATAATTGGAGCAGCCAAGGTTCTTGCATCGCACCTCATCATAGGTGATGGTACTGCCCTCCAGGGCGAACTTCTGCGCCACGCAGACGGTCGCCGGGATCTTCTCCACCTCCACGACCCTTACCCCATCCTCATGCAGCCTGCATTCATGGCGCACGTCCCTTACGCTTTTAATGCGGTAGACCCCTCCGGAATCCAGGTTGAAGCATACCGCCTTCAGCTTGCATTCTCGGCATTCAGGGACGAACCCTTTATAGACGAAGATTACGTCTGGCTTTGCCTGCCTCTCCCCTATCAACGTGATCGTGACCATGCTATCCCTCGTTCTCAGATGACCTTGGTGATCTCCGCGACCTTCTCTGCCGCCTCGTAGGTGAGACCAAGGTTGCCTAGAATCGTGAACCTGTCCTTGCGGATCTTATGCGCGGTCACCAGCGCCTCGATGACCTGCTCCTTCGAGATGCCCATCTCCTTGGCCGAGGTGGACGCACCTATCTTCTGCAAAGCTGTGCGTATGCGCTGCCAATCTCCCCCGTGGAGGTACATCATCATGACACAGCCCACCCCGCACTGTTCCCCGTGCAACGCCTTTCCGGGGGCGATGATGTCGAGGGCATGCGAGAACATATGCTCCGCACCGCTCGTGGGTCGGGAGGAACCAGCCACCGCCATGGAGATGCCAGAGATTATTATGGGTCGGATGGCGATCCAAACGCTCTCCTCCAAGTTGGGTCGGATGAGGTCCGCGTTCTCGATCATCGTCTGCGCGGTATAATTGGCCAAAGCCCAAGCCGAGCGCGAGAACTCCTCGTTTCGCAGCCTTCGGGCGAACTCCCAGTCCATAAGCGCGGTGGCGTTGGAGATGACATCTGCGCATCCCGCTGCAAGCAAACGGTAGGGAGCCTTGACGATCACCGCCGTGTCCGCGATGACCCCCAAGGGGACCTTGGCGTCCATGGACATAGGGATGCTATTATTGCGGATCGATGCCCTGCCCGAGGCGATGCCGTCGTGAGAGGCGGAAGTGGGGATGGAAAGGAACTCTAAACTATGGTCCTTAGCCGCCATCTTGGCGAGGTCGATCTTGCTGCCCCCACCGATGCCCAAGAGGAATGAGGCCTTGACCTCCTTCACCGCCTCCTCGACCACGGCAAGGTTTTCGACCGTGGCCTCCCCAGTCTCCACGACATGCACGTCGTAGCCTTTCTTGGCCAATCCTTCCCTTATAGGGTCTCCAGCTGCCCGTCGCGTGCGATCGCCCGTGACGATCAGTGCCGTCCCTGAGAGGTTGAAGTCCCTGCAAACCTGTGGAACCTGTTCTATCACACCGTGGCCCGCGAGAACATTCCTGGGAAAAAGCATGGAGCGGGCTTTGGTGAAGTCACCTTCATCCATCCAAGCACCCTGAACGAGGCCTCATATACGCCTTCTGACTTTTCAAGTTATCGGTGAAAAGAGTCGTATCTGGCATGGCCAACGGCTTCGGCTACCCCACGCTCGGGTCGCGGTGCCCATGATGGCCACCTGGTCCATTCCTGTTGGCGAGCTTTCTCCCATCGAATATCAGTGGTGTCGTTGCCATTCTGAGGATCGAGGCAATTCTTACCAACGGTATCAAGGGGTCGTAGACCCCAATGACCATTACACAGACCGCAAACCATGAACGAAGGGGAAGAAGAGCCCCGGGCAGGCTTCGCTAGGTGGAGCTTCGGTTTGTTTGTCAGGAGAGGAGTGTTGGGGTGAGCCTTGCCCGAGCGCTTCTCTGCGCGCGAAAATCGTGGGTGCATATTTAAGCGTAGCGAGTCCTCACCGTGAATTACGAATTGTTTTTGGGATCATCTTCGCTCTACATTCTTGGGTTCATTGTCCCCAGAATCCGTTCGTTCCAGTGGAATATGTATATACTTATAATTATATAATTTAATAATATTATATATATCGAATTCTTCATTATTGTCGCTCAATCATGATTACGGCAAGAGAGTCCTAGGAAAGCAGAATTATATATTCAGATAATCGTGAAGATGAATCGATGGGAGGCATTCGATTGGACCAGGATGAGGCTGGAACGCCTTTTCCTGTAGCGAAGGGTCCAAGCAGTTCCGTGACAACATCGGATCATTCGAATCTATACCCCAATGGTGTACTGTTGGCATCCCTGGATAGGGACGGGAAAGTGCTCTTTCTGACCCCGGGAATGGCCAAGGCCTTGGGCGTAGAGGCCAAGGATGCAACGGGCGTATACTTCGAGGAGCTAGTGGCCTTGGAGCAGAGGGAGGGGATGAAATTCCTGATCAAGTCCGCCCTCGAGAGCACCGAGGGATCGCCCGCGAAGAAGTTCAACCCGGCATCAGAGGCCAAGCGCCGTACCGAAATCAGCCTCATGTCGATCCATCTTCCCAGCCAGGATTCCTTATTATTGATGATCGGGGCTGCTTGGCCCATGTCCAGTACCATGACCTCCCTCACCACCTATGAGATGACGCAACAGCTCTTTTCTTGGAATGATCTCATAGCCATCGCTGTAGACCGGGAGGGCAAGGTGATCACGTCGAGCTCATCCGTCGAATCGTTGACCGGGAGGCTTCAGGAGGACATCCTGGGCAAGGAAATGGTCGAGCTCCTCGAGGATGAGGCCTCTTCCTTGTTGCAGTTCAAAACGGCCCTAGCAAAGGTCCTGGAAGGCGAGGTCTATGAAGGCGAGGTCCGCTTATTGGCCAGAGCTAAGGTCCCGGTCATGCTTCGATGGAGGATGCAGCCGATCAGGGACCACATGGGCAAGGTCATCGGTGCCATGGGCTTCGGGCATGAACCGCCCTCCCCTCTGGCCATGAATGCCATCGAGGCTCGGACCGAGCCCAGCCTGGAGGTCCTGGCCGAGACTAGCACTGATATCGTGGAGTCGGATGACCTGGCAGAGGCCATCGAGAAGGACCTGGACAAGCTCATCGATTCTCTGGGCGTGGACTTCGCCGTCTTCCGCCTTGTGGGCAGGGAGAGCAAGCCCCGCATGGTCTGCGCGGGCCTCGACTTTCGACGTGGCCGGATGCTGCTGGAGTCCCATTTGATTGGCGAGGGGCCCCTTTACCGAGGAGTGCAGAACGGCGCTCCGTTCATATCCATGGATGCGCAAACGGACCCGCGCATCGTCCTCGAGGACAAGGAGATAAGGTCCGTGATCTGCCTTCCCATACGATTTCGGGGCGAGATCTATGGATGCGGAGCCTTCGGTTCCATGCGCTCCGCCATCAACTTCCAATCCAAATTGCCCGTACTGCAGGTCTTCTGCAATCAGGTGGCCATATCCATGCGCAAGGTTAAGCTCAAGGACGAGCTGGCCTTGAAGAACATGGAGCTGGAGAGCCTCTACGAGACGTCCATGGCCGTTTCCAGCAGCTTGGACATGCAGAAGGTTCTCAGTACCATACTCTCCCGCGCCTCGGATCTGGTGAAGGCGGACGCGGTATACCTGTTCCAGATGGACAAGAATACTACCAATCTGCATCTGATCTCCTCCATTTCACCTTATGGCAACGTGGTTGACGGTCTGGTGCTGAGGGTGGGCGAGGGCATAACCGGTCTGGTCGCCCAGACACGGGAGGGGATGCTCATCGAGCGGGCGGATAAGGATTCCCGCTCCGTTCAAGTGCCCGGCACCCCGGACGATCCCTCCTCCCTCATCTCCGTACCCCTAAAGATGGGGGACGAGCTGTTGGGGGTGGTCACCTTGGAGAGGGTGCCCGGCATCCCATTCAACGAGAACGAGTTCCGGCTAATCCAACTCTTCTCCTTCCAGGCAGCGACGGCCATCCACAACGCCCTCATGTTCAACCGCCTCAACGAGCATGCCAGCTCGCAACAGATGTACAACATCCTGCTCACCCATGATGTGGCCAACTACAACGTGCCCATCCATGGGTACCTGGAGATGCTGGCCAAGGACCCTAAGCTGGACGAGAGGCAGCGCCGTTTCGTGAAGAGCTCCCTGGCGCAGTCTGAGAACATATCGTCGCTCATAGCTGACGTGCGCAAGCTGTCGCTGCTTCGCACCATGGAGTCCGTGAAATCCTTCGAGCCCATCGACCTCCCCAAGATCATCGTCGAGGTCCTGGAGTCCATCAGGCAGAATATATTGTACGAGGACACGGACGTTCACTTCCATCCCGTTGCCGGTCAGGTGTTGGTGAGCGGTGATGTCTTCATCAAGGACGTGGTCTACAACCTTATCTCCAATGCCTGCAAGCACGCGGGGGACGCGCCCATCGATGTAGTCATCAAGGAGTATGACGAGAACGGCACGCAATTCTGGCGCATGGACGTGAAGGACCAGGGAGGGGGGATCTCCGAGGACCGCAAGGCCTTCCTCTTCCGTCGCTTCGAGAGCGTGGACGCCGACTCGGCCTCGGAAGGGCACGGAATCGGCCTATCCGTCGTGAGCGCCCTGTGCGAGCGCTTCGGAGGGAGGGTTTGGGTCGAGGACAGGGAGAGCTTGGACGGCGTCAAGGGGTCGATATTCGCGGTTACCTTCCCCCGGGTGAAGGTTTAATATAATTTCGCGTCATATGTTATAGGCCTGGGAGGTTGAGGCGATGGTTGCGGAGCAGAAGGTCGTCCGGGTATTGATGGTCGACGACAACAAGGAGCACGTGGATCTCTGTGTAGAATACCTTCCAAAGGAAGAGTTCCTCCTCGATCCCGCGTATAACGCATCTGAGGCCTTGGTCAAGCTCAAGACGCAATCCTATGACATCATCGTCCTGGACTATGCGCTCCCAGACATGAATGGCATCGAATTGATGAAGAAGATCAAGCCCTTGGAGCTTCACGTGCCTATGATCTTCGTCTCGGCCTACGACGATCCGGACCTCAGCTTCGAAGCTATGCGAGCCGGCGCATGCGACTACGTCGTCAAGACGTTCCAGTACTACGAGAGTTTGAAGGAGCGCATCCTGGAGAACATATCCACTTGTCCCGTTCGCTAAACTGGCGATCAACATTCATGGGGGGATGGAGCTGAGCTTGGTCGTCGGCATTCTAGGGAGCCCGCGCCGCGGTGGTAACTGTGACATCCTCCTTGAGCAATGTCTCAAGGGTGCGAAGGAGTCAGGTGCGACCGTGAGGAAGTTCGTCCTCCGTGAGCTCAAGATGACCCCTTGCCAGGGATGCAACACCTGCCTGACCTCGGGAGAGTGCATGGTGGTGGATGACATGAGGGAAGTGCACCGCGCCCTCCTGGAAGCGGACGCCGTGGTGGTCGCCTCGCCCATCTATTTCTCAGGTCCTACCTGCATCACCAAATGCATGATTGACCGGTGCCAGTGCTTGTGGGCCCGAGAGAATTTGCTGGGAAGGAAGGTCGACCACCCCCGGAAAGGCGTTATCCTCTTGGTCGGGGGCGATCCCGAGGCGGTGTTCCGCAATGCCCAATCAGAGCTGAAGGCTTTCTTCAAAGGCATCGGCATCACCTTCCACGCCGAGATCATGATCGCGGGCGTGGAGAAGCTTGGGGAGATGAGGGAGCGCCAGGCTGACCTGAGGCGCGCCCTGGAAATAGGGAAGGAGTTGGCCTAACTCTCGAGATCGGCGTCGATCTCCCTCTGCATCTCCCCTTCGATGTCCAGCAATGACATGCGCTTCCTCAGTTACAGGAACACATACCAGACTAGAATTCCGTCCGTGATCACACCGAAGATGATGGTGATGAACATCTTGCTCAAGTCGTCCGTGACTAGCAGCTGAGTAGAGGCCAGAGCGTCGAAGGGCGCATGGGATTATTCCTTTACCCTACCGCGAGGGTTCTGGGCAGGAAATGCGCCTATCCAGCTCTTGGATGCGTTTGCGGATGAAGACGAATGACCCCGCAGCCAGAATGAAGGCCAGGACCAGGCCGATGAGGGCGAAGAGCACAGGGTCCAAGGGCACGAGCTCACCCAGCGAGGCGAAGAGGTTGAAGAGCGCATGCAACAAGATGGCCACCCCCAGGTAGGGAAGCCAGCTGACATGCCTTCCTCTCACGGACATGAATATCGCCAGGGCGATTCCATATCCGGCGATGGCCGTGGCGCTGGCATGTAGGACGGTAGAAGTAACGGCCCTAAGCACGGCGGTGAGGATGAAGGCATCCAGACCTACCAGGAGGGCGTTGACCAGGTAGAGCAGGTTCTCCGTGGCGGCGAATCCCAGGCCCACTGCCGCCCCATACACCAAGCCGTCCTCCAGCTCCAGTAGCCTGCGCCTCGGCACCCCGGTGGACTTGGCCATCTCCTCCACAATGGGGGCGATGATGACCGCCATGAGCACCGTCTCCAACGCCGGGTCATAGGGCTCGAAGTTCCAGAATCCTGTGGCCAGCGGGCTGAAATCATTGTACAATATTACATCGGCAAGGCTCTCCAGGATTATGGAGATGATCACCGCCACGGTCCCACCGTAGGCGAAGGCGATGAGGAGCGCCGACCACGGCTCCCTCTGGCACGTCTCCGTGTTCCTTACCACCACCATATAGATGATGGGCGGAACGAACGCCGCGACGACCAAGGATACGAGGAGCAGAAGCTCGCCAGCCATGTGCGACCCATTGGATTAGCGGAGTACGACGGATATCAAGGTTTGCCAGTTCAAGTGGCGCGCTTGATGACCACGCGACAACAGTCATCCTTGTTGGCCAGGCTCTTGGAGACGTGGACCTTCGCCCCTCCCCAGGCGCGCTTGGCGAAGCGGGCGGAGATGCTCTTTGTGAGCATGCACGTCACAGGATTGCGGCGCAATTCGTTGTCCCAAGGGCACTTGCTACCCAATATGACGATCTCGTCCCCTTCCACCCGGGACGTGAACTCGCCACCTAGGTCGTTCATGACGTGGGCTATGCTCTCGCCCATGGTCCTAAGGTCCACGCTCTCCATGCCACCGAGATAGTCGTCGTAGATCGCCTCCTCCAACCTCGTGGAGAGCAAGGATATGAACTCGTTCCTCTCCTCCTCGGGGACGTTTCGGCGCATGAGCAGGGGGATGACATCGATGATCACCTCCCTGATCTTGGACTTGGCCTCGAGGACCTTGGTCCTGATCTGCTCCTGCTCCATCTGGCGCAGGATGGTCACGTCGCGGGAGATGGAGGAGACGCCCACCACCTTCCCGTTGGAGTCCTTGACCGGGGAATAGGTCACCATGACCGGTATGAGCGTGCCGTCCTTGCGACGCCTCATGGCCTCATGATTGTCCACGGACTCTCCGTTGCCCACCCTCACCATGATCTGGCGCATCTCCTCCAGCTGATTCTCGGGGACGATGACCATGTATCTCCCCTGCGCCTCCACCTCGGAATAACCGTAGGTTCGGGCCGCGGCATCGTTCCAGGTCTTGATCTTGCCGTCGAGGGAATAGGTGATGATGGCGTCGGCGGTGTTGCGGATGAGGCCCTCCAGGAAGGACTTGGTCTCCTCCGCTTGGCCGTAGAGCACCGAGTTGTAGATGAACGAGCCGGCCTGCGCCCCGACGATGGCCAGGAGGCGCTTGTCCTCCTCGTCGAAGCGCTTGCCCGACCTGACCGTTAATATCATCACGCCCAAGGGCCGGTCCATGTAGATCAGGGGCACGGAAGCCCAAGAGCTTCCCAAGTGCCCATTGTTGCCATCGGTGATGTTCACCTTGGCGCTGGCCGCATCTCGCACTATAGGGTGGTCCGAGGGGAGAACGCCGAACTCGGTGACGAACTTTTTGGTGACCCCGGTGTACTGCCTTAGCATCCATTGCTGCCCGCTCTTGAGATAGATGGCCCCGGAGTCCGCCCGGAAGAAGTTCATGCTCTGATAGAGGAGCTGCTTCAGGACGGAGTCCAGGTCCAGGGTCTTGATGATCTGCGAGGAGATATTGTTCAGGAACTTCAGCTGCTCCAGCATGCGGCGGTTCTCGATGGTTAGCCGTTGATGCTCCAACGCCCCTTCGATCGCTTCCAGGAGCTGGCCGAGCTTGAAAGGCTTCTGTATGTAGTCATAGGACTTCTTCCTCAGCGCCTGGATGGCCGTGTCCAGGGACGCATGCCCGGTGATCAGGACCACTTCCGAATCGGGCGATGCCCGGTTGATCTTGTCCAGGAGCTCGGTCCCAGTCATGTCTGGGAGTATGATGTCCAGGACGATGACATTGAAGAAGTCGCTACCGATGCACCTCAGGCCCTCCACCGCCGTCCCCGCGGTGGCGGTCTCGAAGCCCCTCTCCTTCAGCAGGGCGGTCAGGACGTTGCGTATTCCCACTTCGTCGTCCACGATCAATACCTTGGGGGCCATTTTACACTTCCCGCGCGCGGGCCGCCTTGGAGATAGGCGTATGGTCTAGGACATGATGTCCGTTAAATAACTTAATGTTAGATTCTCAAACCCAACCATGGGGTGCGGCTCAGTCCGTCGCCAAGTACTTCGGCATCTTCCTGGCGACCGGAGCGGTGCTAGGAGCGTCCGCGGCCGCCTTTTCCTCTCCCTTGTCCAGGATGTCCTTTATGACGGGGGTGAAGGGCTCGATGAAAGCACCCGCGAGTCCCGCTTTCTTCATGCGCTCGAGGTCGCCCTCGACGACCCCTCCGCCCAAATAGAGGCGGCCTTTGAACCCTTCCAACCGGGACATGAGCTCCTCGGAAACCCCCCTCCTCCTTCCGAGGCCTTTGAGATCCATGATAGCCATTTCGGTGAACCCGATGCGTTGCAGGGCGTCGAGAGCATCCTCCAAACGCCCGAGCCTGGGCTGTGGCTTGGCCCAGACCACCTCGTCGGCGAGCTGGACGCAAGGAACGCATCTGTCGGAGAGGGCATAGATCTCCTCGAACAGCTTCAGGGAGGGAGAGGTGGACGTGTCCGCCAGGGCCTTGTATGCTTCCAAGGAGAAGGAGTCGAACAGGTCCTGCTCGTTCTCGATCCCCAAGTCCAGCCAGACCTCGTACTTGCTCTTCACCAGGTCGCGCATGGCCTTGAAATTGGGCTTGCCATCGCAGATCCCTGCCAGGTCCATGAGCAGGATCTGTTTGCAATTGTACCTCGTCCCTGAGACGGCTCTCCAATAGCGGTCGAAGCGCGCCGCGTAGTCGGTCCTTCGGAAGGAGCCCCCTGACCATTCTACGGTTACCACGTCCACAACCTTGATCAAGGGCAGATCGAAGCCGGTCTGGCTCCACAAAGGTCTGGTGTCCACCGGCGCGATTGCGATGTGGGCGAACCCACCCTCCTCCGCGGGCGGGGCGTTCTTGCTCTTGCTCTGGCGGAAGAGAACCCATTCTTCTGCGTTGCGGAAGTAGAGCGGCACGGCGACCTTCCCGCACTCCAGGCAGCGGTAGCTTCCGTCCCAATCATCAACTGTGGCCATGGGCCCGCTCACCAGCTGCAGGGGGTCGATGGACCTCCCGCCGCAATTGGGGCAGGCGTATATGCCTCTCCGTGCCATGTGAACAAACGCTCCCGATGCGCCTACGCGCCCTCATTGGTAGAGACGAACCTGCCGCTTTCCTCGAGCACCATCTTGGCCTGGGGCGTAACCCGAAGGTCCTCCGTGGGGATGGCGCCCCCGATGATGAACGTGCGGATGTCCTCATATCCGAGCATGTTCACCAGGAGGTTGTAGTACCTCACGAGGATGTAGTTGTAGATGCGGTCCCCATTGGGCATCTGGCAGGTGAAGATCACCAAGGCCTTCTTACCCGGGGCCAGGGAGGATTTGAGCCCCTCCTTCTTCTCATCGGGGACCATGAATCGATATAAACGGTCCACAAAGCACTTCATCAGGCCCGTCTGGTCCCCCATGTAGATCGGGGACCCCAATATCAGAATGTCCGCGTCCACTATCTGAGGGCGGAGCTTCTCCATGTCGTCCTGCTGAGAGCATCCGTCCTCCTTCTTGCACTTCATGCACGCCTTGCAATCGTGGATCTCCATCGCCGCCAGATCGAAGTAGGATGTCTGTGCTCCCGAGGCCTCAGCCATCTTCAATACGTCCTTGAGTATGGTGGAAGTGTTGCCGCTGGTCCTCGGACTCCCGTTGATCGCTACTACCTTCACAAGCGCACCTTCCCGCTGGTATCGCCACTTCTCCTGAATAAAGGTGTCGCATCCTTTGCGCATGAGATCGTTACCATGGCAGCGCAGGGTGCGCGGTCGCGGTCACTCTTTTCGTTCACAACCGCCGAAGCTTCGTGGGTGCATAATAAATACCCGTTCGGTGGATTGTTGCTGCCATCACCGGATGGATCTGCCAGTCGGATGCGAGGAGGGTACAGAGATGAGCGATGGCGCGAGCGGCCCTAGGACGGGCGTGTTCCTGTGCACCTGCAACGGGACAGTCGATATCACTTTGGATACGAGAAGGTTGGAGGAGAGGGCCAAGGGCATGGGAGGAGTGGTCCATGTGGAAAGGAACGAATTCCTATGCCACCAGGGCGCAAGGGACCGCATCTCCCAGGCCATCATGGAGAGGAGGCTGGACCGAGTGGTCATCGCCGCCTGCTCGCCCCTGCTCTATCTCAAGGAGTTCGAGGAAGCGGTAGGAAAGGGCGGGCTCAAGCCTTCCATGCTGGAGATGGCCAACATCCGCGAGCAGTGCGCTTGGATCCACTCTGGCACTAAGGTGGAGGTCACGAGGAAGGCGTCGGATGTCGTGGGCATGGCGGTGGCCAAGCTGGAAATGGCCAAGCCCAATGACGAAGGCACGAAAGCCCGGGTCAAGGAGGAGGACTGCTCCGGCTGTGGCGTTTGCCAGGCAACCTGTCGCGTCAACGCCATCAAGATGACGGACATCCCCAGCAAGCCAGGGCACAGGGTGGCGGTCATCAACCCCACCGTGTGCGAGGGCTGCGGTGCCTGCGTCGCCGCCTGTCCCAGCGCGGCCATGGACCAGGCGCGTTTCTCCAACTCAGAGGTCACCGCGGAGATCGACGTCATCACCCCACAGCTTAACAGCGAGACCGAGAACTTCCCCAACGTGGTGGTGTTCGCCTGTCATTGGTGCTCCTATGCCGCCGCGGACCAGGCAGGCATTAAGCGACTCCAGGCCCTTCCGAACTTCCGCGTGCTCCGTACCATGTGCTCCGCCAGGGTCGACCCGGAATGGGTCATGAGAGCCCTTTCGAGAGGGGCTGACGGCGTTCTCATCCTCGCGGGCAAGCCCGGAAGGTGCCACTACGAGGTCGGCAGCATACGCACCAACCGGCGCATGGCCCTCCTGAACATGGTGGTCAAGCAGCTGGGATTCGACGAGGGGCGGTTCCGCACCATCTTCGTGGATTCTGACGAGCCTGAGCTGTTCCAGAGGAGCGTTGACGACTTCATCCGCAACATCGAGGAGATCGGACCGAACCCGATGCGCATCCCCGAGCCGGAGGAGCCTCAGACGGTCCCCTTGCAGTTCGGAACGGTCTCGGAGGCGCAGATGAGGGCGCGCGGGTTGCTTTGAATGAACTTTTCAGTGCGTCATTCCCTGTTTCAGTCCAGCTTCATGCTCCTGGGCCTGTTCGATGTCCAGCTTGACAGCGCCATAAACGGACCCGCACATCTTCTCTTGATGAGGAGGTTCAATATTGGGTGCGCCTGAATCGCGGATAGCATGAGCTTTGGAATGGGGGAATAAAACGAGGTAAGGGGTTTGGATTCTAGCTTGCTCGCGTCACTGAGGCATTCTCCTTGCGCATAGATTTCTGCGTGAGGAGCGAGACCCCTATCGTCACGGCAAAGCCCACGGGTATGGAGATGATGCCAGGATTGTACAGGCTGAAGAAAGCGTCCTCCGTTCCCATTAAGGTGGGGCTGATCATGATCAGGCCGATCGAGAGGGACAGGCCGACGATGATGCCTGCGATGATGCCTTGGGAGGTGGCCTTCTTCCAGAACAGCATGCAGAGCAACGCCGGAAGATTGGCCGACGCTGCCACGGCGAATGCCAGGCCTACGAGGAAAGCCACGTTCTGCCCCTTCATCGCTATCCCCAGGGCTATGGCCACCAGACCTACCGCTACCGCGGTGATCTTCGACACCCTGAGGGTCTTCTTGTCATCCCCCTTTCTGCCGAAGTACTCGGTGTAGATGTCATGAGCAATCGCTCCAGACGCCGCCATGATCAGGCCAGAGACAGTACCTAAAATGGTGGCGAAGGCTATGGACGAGATCAGAGCGAAGAACCACTCTCCACCGATGTGTTGCGCCAGGAGCGGGGCAGCAAGATTCTGGTTCGATGGGTCCAGCGTGCCGAAGAAGTTCGCTCCCAATCCTAAGAATAGGACCAGGACATAGAACGCTCCGATGGCCACGATAGCAACCACTGTCGATTTTCTCGCATCAGATGGTTTTGGCACCGTATAGTACCGGATCAGGATGTGCGGCAGAGCAGCCGTGCCTAGGAACAGAGCCAATGCCAGCGAGGCGAAGTCCCAAGGGTCTTTATATTTTACGCCGGGGCTCATGAAGGCGTCGCCCGCTATGGTGATGTTCCCTTGCGTGGTCGGGACCGTGACTGGATTCTGCACGAAGTGACCGATGAACTCGACTGGTCCAAAGCCCGACATGAACAGTACACCGATCGTCAGGCCCAGGGCGGCGAAGATCAGTAGGAACCCTTTGATGAACTGCACCCAGGTGGTCGAGACCATTCCCGCGGTGGCGACGATCATCACCACGATCAGGCCCACGATCAGCACTCCCACCTCATAGCTTAGCCCCAGCAGAGGCTGCACTATGCTGCCCGCTCCCACCATTTGGGGGATGAGATAGAACACGCTGACCACGATGGCGGATATCGATGCCACAAGGCGCACTCTCCGGTCTTTGAACTTGGCAGCAAGAGCGTCCCCGAAGGTGTACTTGCCGATCTTCCTGAGGGGCTCAGCGATCAGGAAGAGGGCTATGACCCAACCCGCCAGGAACCCGATGGCATAGATGAAGCCATCATATCCAGAGAACGCGATCAGACCGGCTATCCCGAGGAAGGAAGCTGCGCTCAGATAGTCGCCCGCGAAGGCGATTCCGTTGACGAACCATTTTACGCCCCCGCCTGCCACATAATAGTGGCCTGCCGTCCTGACCCGTCTGGAGGCATAGATCGATATCGCTATGGTTATCGCGGTGATGAGGACGAATAGGCCAAAGGCCACCGGTTGGAATGTATAGGTGGCCATCTAGTTCCCTCCGCTCTTCCGCTCCGACCTTCCGGCATACCAATTGAATATCACAGCCATTATGATGGCCAGGAAGATCACCACGAAGCCGAACACCAGCCCGACGTTCATGTTCAGGATTTGGATGCTGAAGATCGGTGTCGCCTGCGAGTCATTGTATCTAACAAAGATGGAATAGACAGCCAGACCGATGAAGATGGCATACGTGGCTCCGTATATGGCCAGCAGTATCGCTCCGACCCGGAACTTCCTGGACTTCGTGATGTCGCTGATGTCGAACTTGGGAGGCGGCGGAGCCTTCATCGCCGCAGCGATCTCGTGAGCCAGCTCCACCGCCTTCTTCATCTCCTCTTCGGTGAGCTTGACGACCACGACGTCGCAGGGGGCTTCCTTGATCACCCCTCTGGAAACGCTGCCCAGGTACAATCCCGGAAGTCCCTTGATGGTCGAGGACCCCATGACGATGATGTCGGCCTTGAATTCGGTTGCCGCCCTGACGATCTCACCGACGACCGCTCCCTCTTTATAGACGACCTCGGTCGGGAGGTTGGATTTTGCGGCCAGGTCCTTGGCGTACGCCACTCCGTCGATCCCCGCCGTCCTCATAAGGGCGGAGTCTTCGGCGATTTTCTCTATCCCCGCGGCGACAATCTGCTCGCCGACGTAGAGGATTATCAATCGCGCCTTGCGGTCCTTGGCCATCTCCACCGCTCGGACGGTGGCCGCTATGGCAGGCGTGGAGCCGTCCGTGGGGAGCAGGATGGTATAGTTATTACGGGCCATGGTCCATTACCTCCCGGGACTTGTGCCTCGGCCTAACAAGCTCCGGCATCGGCGTCGGCCCTGGCTCAATCATTCCAGGATGCATCACGCGATGCCGGTCGTTCCACACGTCCCGCCGATAATTTTCGGGGGGAAAAGGGCAGGACGTCGATGCCCACAGAACTCGCCCTATATCACAGGGCGTTGCAACGGTATCCCTCCGCATGGGCGACGATAACTTCACGAGGGTTTATAAGATTTTGCGATTTTGAATACGATATTTGTCGTATTTTCTGAATGATTATACGAATATCGTATTCCAGTAGGAATAATGCTTAATTCATAAACATGTAACGTGATTCAACATCGTCAAATGACGTTAATTGACCAGATGTACCTAGCAACCTTCTGAGGCATTCCGATGACTGGCTAATCGGAGTACATATCCTTCCAACAATTCATTCACCCGCGGCGAAGCCCCTCGCAACGATGGGCGATCCTCTGAAAAATCACTTCTTGAAGGACTTCTTTTTAAATCTCTCCACAGCCTCGAGCACCGTACCCTCTTCGTCCATGATGATGCGGATGTTATGCTTCGTGAGGGTCTGTTGCCCATGCGGGCCCATCCACCCAGTCAGCACCACCGAGACTCCAAGCTTGGCCGCCTGCTCCGCGGCAAAGATCCCCGCCCCCATCTCTGCCGCATGTCCCTCGTTCTTGATCGCCTGGAATTCCATGGTCTCAGGGTCGATGATTATGAAGTACTCGGCATGCCCGAACTCCTCGTCAATGAGGTAATCCAATTCCGGGCCGGTCGAGGTTACGAGTATCTTCACCCTTTCTCACCCTTCCTTATGGTTGCGGCGATGAGCTTGTCCACGACCTCGTTGAAGGCCTTGGCCGCGGGAGAGTCCGAGTTCGCCAGCACAATCGGCATCCCCTCGTCTCCGGAGATCACTACCTTGGGGTCCAGGGGGATCCGACCAAGGAAGGGGACGTTAAGCTCCTTGGCCGCCTCTTCCCCTCCGCCCTTCTTGAAGAGGTCGACCTCCTTCCGACAGTTCGGGCATGTGAAGCCACTCATGTTCTCCACTATACCCAGGACAGGCATCTTCAGCTGACGGGCGAAGCCTACGGACTTGCGTGAGTTCAGCAGCGCCACCTCCTGAGGGGTGGTCACTACGATCATGCCGTCCGCCTCCGGGATGAGCTGCGCCACCGTCAAGGGCTCGTCCCCTGTCCCCGGAGGTAGGTCCACGATGAGAAAGTCCAGGTCGCCCCAGCGCACATCGGTAACGAACTGCCGCAACGCCCCCATCTTCATCGGCCCCCGCCAAATTATGGGGTTGTCCGAGTCGCGTACCAAGAAGGCCATGGACATAACCTTTAGGGAAGGAGGGACGATGATGGGCATGATGCTCTCCTCGTCACCGTGCAGCACGGCGTCCTCGATATGGAACATCTTCGGGATGTTCGGTCCGTGGATGTCCGCATCCATCAGGCCTACATCATAGCCTCTCATGGCCAAGGCCAAGGCGATGTTCGAGGCCACGGTGCTCTTGCCCACTCCCCCTTTACCGCTTGTGATTATGACCTTGTGCTTGATGCGCATGAGGTTCTTGAGGAGCTTCATGTCCTCCTTCTGAACCGTCCTTACCTCGATCCTATCGCTGTTCTCCATGGAAATCAACCTTCGCCAGGATGCCCACGAAATACGAACCACCGGCTATTAGAACTTGCCTCGATGCCCCGGAAAGGCCGAACCATCCTCAGTCCAGGAGTCGAATGGCGTACTTTAATGAAGATGGAGATTCCATAAGGCTGGCGACGGGACCTGTTGGTCCCGAACTTAACGTAACTAGGGGTGCCTGGCGATTGGTTGACACTTACATTCTGGACATATCGTCTCCAAAATCAGCGAACGGCATCGGGAGGAAGGCGCAGAACCTGCGCTTCCTGGCATCGAAAGGCCACAAGGTACCCCGCGCGTTCATCATACCGTACGAGGTGAAGGAGTCCTATGACCAGGACCCGGACGGCACCTCCGCCCGCCTCCGGGAAGATCTCGGAAGAGTGCTGGAGTCTTCAAGGACCTATGCGGTTCGCTCCTCGTCCAGCGTCGAGGACGCCACCAAGCATTCCTATGCCGGGCAGTTCGAGACCTTTCTCGATTGCCAAGGAGCGGACCAGGTGATCCAGGCGATATCGAAGGTTTGGCAGGCTCTCCCCAAGGTCGCCGCCAGCGGCTACGTGGAGAGGGCGGGCGATAAGGGCCAGACGCTGCGCATGGCCGTCATCGTTCAAGAGATGGCCGTGCCCGTCGTCTCTGGTGTCTCCTTCAGCCGAAACCCCTTGACCGGGTCGGAGGAGACAGTGATAGAGGCCGTCGCCGGTAGCGGGGAGGCCTTGGTACAGGAGGGCGCGACGCCGGACAGGTGGGTCGTGCGGGAGGGCCGCGTCTCCGGTTCCAACGACAGGACAAGAATCGAAGATGTCCTGGTCCAAGAGATCGCCCGGGCGACGCAAGCCATCGCCCGAGAGTATGGGGCGCCGGTGGACCTGGAATGGGTATTCGATGGCCAGGAATTGAACTGGGTGCAGCTGAGGGACATCACGACCATAGGCCAGGTGAGCGTCTACTCCAACACCTTCTCCAAGGAGGTGCTCCCGGGACTGATCAAGCCATTGGTCTGGTCCGTGAACATCCCTCTGGTGAACGGGGCGTGGGTGCGCTTCCTTTCCGGGCTGACCGGGGTCAAGGGCTTAAGGCCGGCGGATCTGGCCAAGCAATTCTACTATCGTGCATACTTCAATGTGGGCGCATTAGGCCTGGTCTGGGAGCGGATAGGGCTGCCCCCGGACTCGTTGGAAAGGCTCACTGGAGCCGGAAGCGACGGCCAAAGGGGGTTCAAGTTCCAGCCCACGCCCAAGATGCTGGTCGTGGCTCCGAATCTTGCCAGCTTCCTGCTGCACCATTTCGCCCTTGCGGACCAGCTAGAGCAATTGCTACCGAGCACCAGGCGTGAACTCGAGGTTCTATCGGAGGAGGACCTGGGCAAGCTATCGGAGGAGGAGCTGCTGCAAAGGGTGGATGCGCTCAGCCACATACTCGAGGACCCGATATACTACAATGTCATAACGCCCTTGGCGTCCAATCTGTTCAACCGTATGCTCGAGTCGCGGTTGAAGAAGTCGGGCGTGGACCCGAGTTCCGTCGACGTGCTGAAAGGCGTGGAGGACATCCAGAAGTACTATCCCAACGAGCGATTGGGCAAACTTCACGCCCTATTTCGCGGTCTCGACCCTGACAAGCAGAGGGGCCTGAGGGAAACGGGTGCAGGAGCCCTTGGAAGAACCCCAGCGGAAGAGGGATTCCGTTCCCAGCTGGAGCGATTCCTGATCGATTTCGGCTATGTGAGCGAGAGCGGGAACGACTTCTCGACCAAGCCTTGGCGCGAGGATCCGGCTTTCGTGCTCAAGATGGTCATCGAATACCCCGACGAGGTCCCGGGAGGCAACAGGAAGGCGATAGAGGAGGTCGACATTCCTGCCAGGCGGAGAAGGGCCGTCCGATCGATGGCGCGCCGGGCTAGGAGGTTCGCGGTACTCAAGGAGCGGATGAGCACGACCTACACCTTCGGGTATGGGCTGTATCGCAACTACTTCATGGAGCTGGGCCGTCGTTTTGCTACGAGGCAGCTCATCGCCGAGGCGGGGGACGTGTTCTACCTCAACTTGGATGAGCTGAGGCAGATAGTCTCTGGTGGATGTGCAGGGAACACCTGCAACAACTACCGACTGAGGGCCATGCTCCGCAAGAGGGAGATGATCCAGCTGCAGGATGTGGACCCCCCCAGCGTGATCTATGGCGAGGTGGCGCCGCCGCTCACGCCCCGGAAGGAGGGCGAGCTTCGCGGCACGCCCACCTCGGGCGGCTATTACAAAGGCAGGGCGAGGGTGGTGCGAAGTCCCGGGGAGTTCTCAAGGGTGGAGCAGGGGGATGTCCTGGTGATCCCCTACTCGGACGTGGCCTGGACGCCCCTCTTCGCCAAGGCCGGGGCAGTGGTGGCGGAATCGGGGGGCATGCTCTCCCACACCTCCATCATCGCGCGGGAATATGGCATCCCTGCGGTGGTCTCGGTGGCCGGGGCTACAGGGATTCCAGATGGCGCCGAGGTGACCGTGGACGGATACACGGGCGTGGTCGCCCTCTCCTCTGGAGATCAGCCGAAGTGAGATGGGCAATCTACTTCTAGCCGCGCGAGGATGACACGGCCATGCCTCTAGGGGATCCCACGGGAGGGGAGACTCCCTATGTCGAGAAGGGCAACGTGAAGCGCGTCTGGATCTCCTCCATCCCTGTACGGGATTTAGAAAGGGCCGTTGACTTCTATGTGGACGTGGTGGGCCTCGAACTCATAGTGCATGACAAGGTCATGAGCTGGGTCGAGGTGGGGACCGAGGAGCCGATGGCCAAGATCGGTCTTTACGTACCGGACAAGAAGGAAAGGAGGCAGCCTGGCGGCCCATCGGGGATCGTTCTCGAGGTCGACAGCATCTTCGAGTTCCATCGGAGGCTGGTGGACGAGGAGGTGCCCTTCCCCTTGAAACCAGAGAGACGTGGATGGGGGGGCATCATGGCCATATTTCTGGATCCGGACGGCAACGAGATCACGGCGGTGGAGGACCCAGAGCACTATAGCAGGTACCCCCGGCCGAAGCGGGACCGGAAGGAGAGAAGCCTGGAAAGGGAACGCTCCTGCCAAAGGCGCCGATCAGCGCCCTAGAACCTCTCGCGCCTGCCTCTCCACGTCCTGCGCCGATTCCCTGCTGAGCAGCCGCCTCACGTCCTCGACGCGGGAAAGCACCTCGTCCACGCTGACGAATCGGTGCGCCAGGAGCGTCAACTGGTCGCTGCGACGCATATCCAACAAGGTGACGGGGAAGAGCTGGCTTGTTGTGGCCAAGTCCTCCAGTCCCCTATCCTCGGGGTAGTTCCATCCCAAGAGATCCATGCCCACGCAACTCGCGTAGCGCTCCACGTCCGAGGTGAAACGGGTGTTGGTGACCAGCATGGTGCGCGCGATCCTCTCTCCATCTTTGAGGTCCAGGAAGCGGGCATGGACATAAAGGGCGCACTGGATGTTGCTCTTCGTCCCCAGGGAGTTATGGAACTTGCATTCCACCATGGTCCTCTCCCCGCCTCGTTCCATCAGGACATCGATCTCGTGCCCCACGCACTTGCCTTGGAGGATGAGGCGATTCTCGGTCTCGAATCCCTGCACCTGGAATAATCTTGCTATGTACCTCTCGAAGTACTCCCCCTCCGGACCCAGGCGGAGAAAGGCCTTCTTCAGGCCGAAGCGGGCGGCCCTGCGCCCTTGCAGCAACTGGTGTACACGGCGGTAGATCTCCTCCGTGGTGATGCCGTTGTACAGCTGGGCCTCGATCTGGGCCACGATGATCTCCGCCTCCTCCCGAGCGACACCAGCTCGCTCGATGGCCGCCAGGGTCTTGCGCCGATCGAAATCCTCACGTTCGCCCGATCTCTTGATCACCTGCATCGATGGCACCTGGCTTTGGCGATAGAGGGGCTTGCCCTTATTTCACGCTTCCCCTTAGGATTACAATTGGCCAACTTGGGAGAAGTGGGCGTGGTTGTGCCTCGTGATCTTTTCCGGTTCTCCCGCCATCCCGCGGAAGTCACGATGGAAGGATTCGACCTCCCCGTTCTTCCAGGTCACGGTGGCGTCTATTTGCATGTCCACCATGCTGACGGTCACGCTCTTCAGGCTAGATGTGTAGTTGGCCGCCCTGCCTCGCGAGGAGGTCCGCGTCGTCCCCACGCGGGCCATGAGACCGAACTCCACCATCTGCTCCACGAGCTTGTAGCAGGTGGCCAGGGGCAGGTTGAGTTGACGTGCAATATCGTTGACGGTCATGCTCCTGCGCCCGGTGACGGACAGAATGCCCAGGACTTGAGGGCTGATCAGGAAATGCACAAGCTCGACGTTCTGACTTTGGTTGGCGAGCTGAATTGCGTTGAAAATCGAAATTTCGTGGTCTTCTTCATAGATGTCCGCCCGAAACATCCGCATCCCCGCCACACCATGCGAATCCAGGTAAATAAATCCTTGTTATGATGGGAACCTGGAACAACACATCATCATCTCATCATGAGTTGATCACATCCCTTTGACATCGGTCCTCTCTATCGCCTTGTCGATCTCCCGCTTGAGGTTCTCCGGTAGACCGCGGATCCCGACCTCGAGGAAGCCGCGCACGATGATCCCCACCGCCTCATCTTCGCTCAGTCCCCTGGCCATCAGATATTCCACCTGGTCCTGGGCGATCTTTCCCACCGCCGCCTCGTGCGTCATTTCTAGGTCCGGAACGTAAGCCTCCAGCTCGGGGATGGCGATCTGTACCCCGCCCTCGCCCAGTATCAAGCCCCGGCATTCCAGGTGCCCGCGGACGTTCTTGGCCTTGCCTATCATCTGTCCTCGGGCGATGACCTTGCCCCCTGTGGCGATGGTGCGGGAGATCATTTCGCAGCGCGACCCCTCGCCCGACATTATCGCCCTGGAGCCCAGGTCCAGCTCGCTTCCTTTATGCGCAATCGCTACGGAATTGAAGCGGGAGAAGCAGTTGCGGCCCTCCATACGCGCCGTGGGATAGGTCTGTATCGTCCTCACTGGCTTGAGGGCGACGTAGTTATTGATGAAGGTCGAGTTATCCTCCTGCACGATAACGGTGCGAGGCCTCACCCCGATCTGCTCCGACCAATTGTGGATCATGGTGAAGTTGAGCGTCGCCCCCTTCTTGATGTAGAACTCGCTGATCCCCAGATGGAGGGCCTTCTCCACCCCTTTGGAGGTGGAGCATCCCGTCACCACGTCCAGCTCCGCGCCCTCCTCCACGATCACGATGTTGTGCACCGTCTGCGCCACTCCCTTCCCCTTGAGCATGAGGCAGGTCTGGACCGGTGCCTTGACCTTCGCCCCAGGGAGAGCGCGGATGAAGTAGCCATCCGCCTCCTCGGTGAACGTCCGGGCAGTGAACTTGTCAGCGTCCGGGGAGACCGCTTTCCAATAATATTCCTCCATCCAACCATATTTCTTGAGCGCTTCAGAAACGGGCATGACCTCCACGCCCTGGACCTTGGAGGAGGAGTGCACCACGCTCTCGTCCATGAGGACGAAGGAGCCGGACCTGCCCTCCTCTGAAGGGATCACGCCAGCCTCAAGGAGGGTGCGCTGTTCCTCCTCTTTGAGCTCCATCAGCCCCTCCACCTTCTCGAGGTCCTTGGAGCCGCTCCTGTAATTATCCAGGTCGATGTCCTCGCCGAAGGCGGCCCGCTTCTCCTTGGCCGCTTCCGCCCTCTTCTTCAGTTCACGGTGGTCAGCTTCAGCTTGCATTTTATGCACTCCTCGTAGCCCATCTTGCTTATCTCCTGAAGGAGTTCGCGGGGGTTCCCGGAGCACATCACCATGCCGTTACACATGACGTAGCCACGGTCCGCCTCGATGTAATCGAGTATCTGTCCAGTATGTGTGATGACCAGAGCCGCCTTGCCAATATTCCCCTTGCGTCCGGCGCAGCTCGCCCCATGCAGCAGCTCCCGCACCTTGTTGCCAACACGCTCGATGCTGACCAAATCGACTCCGCTCTCTGGCTCGTCGAGCAGATATAGGCACGGGTTCTGCGCCTCCAACTGGATGAGTTCGGACCTCTTGATCTCACCGCCAGAGAAGCCCACGTTGACATCCCGGTCCAGGAAGCGTGCCATGTCAAGGTCCACGGCCGCCTCCTCAGGTACTATCCTATTCTTGCCAGTGACCTTGATCATGTTGCGCAGGTTCACTCCCACCAGGTTCGGAGGTCTCTGCATCATGATGCCTATGCCTCGGTTGGCCCTCTCGGTCACTGAGAGATTGGTGATGTCCTCGCCGTTGAAAATGATTTTACCATGGGTGACCTTGTAGCCGCTAAAGCCCATTATGGTCATCAGCAGGGTCGACTTGCCTGACCCGTTGGGACCGAAGAGCACGTTGGTGTACCCGGACATCACGTTCAGGTTCACGCCCTTGAGGATCTTGCGTCCTCCCACCTCCACGTGTAGGTTCTCTATCTCCAGCATTTCGTTCACTTCGGCGAAGCTGATGAGCGCTCGATGCTTTTAATCCTGTGGTCTATGCATCGAGTCCAAGGACAAATCGGCGTTCCAAGCAGAACCATTTTCTAAACCGGAGGTCCTAGAGGGCATGGTTGTACATGTCCGGGAATGCTTCGAAGCCCAGGGGGATCGTGCTCGTTCTAGGCGGGGGCGTTGCGGGCCTGGCCGCGACCAGAGCACTGACCGATAAGGGGGTCCAGGTGAAGCTCGTGGAAAGAGCCCATCGATTGGGCGGGAGGGTCGAGGAGGCATCCTCGGTGTTCCCTTCCATGGCTAAGGGCCATGATGTCATCGAGGAATTGAAGCGAGGATCCGAGGGCAATGGCTTGGTCGAGATGCTTATGGGGGCGGAGCTTTCCTTCGTGAGGAGTGAGGACAGGGGGTTCGAGGCCGAGGTGCAGCTCGGGTCCAAGGGGGAGAAGGACGCCTGCTTGCAGAGGATGGCGGTCCACGCCGATGCCATCATTATCGCCACCGGACTGGAGCCGGTAGATGCCAGCATCATACCGGAGCTGGGTTACCCCAGACTTCGCAATGTTGTCCTCTCCACGACGTTCGACCGGCTCCTGACCCAAGCCTCGCTGCTCAGACCGAGCGACGGTGGCAAGGTGTCCGCGGTAGCCTTCGTGCAATGCGTCGGTTCGCGCGTGGAGAGAAGGGGGGTTCCCTATTGCAGCGCAGTCTGCTGCATGAATGCCATCAAGAGTGCCATTGCGGTGAAGGAGATGGACAATGCCATCGACGCCTTCGTGCTCTACATCGACGTCCGCACCCATGGCAAGGGCTACGAAGCATTGTACAAGAAGGCCCGGGAGAGAGGTGTCAAGTTCATCCGCGGGCAGCCTTCCATGGTGTTGCGCATCCCCCGTTCTGAGAGGCTGCATGTGATGGGCGAGAACACGCTGCTGAAGGAGCTTTACGAGATCCCAGTTGACCTGGTGGTCCTAAGCATCGGCCTGCGCCAGCGCCAGGATAACCTAGAACTCTTCAATATGCTGGACCTTAGGCTGGATAACGATGGTCTGGTGGGCGAAGGGACCGGCCTAGGCAGCGTGCACACCTCGGTGCCAGGGGTCTTCGTGGCTGGCTGTGCGGAAGCGCCCAAGGACGTTAGGGACTCCATCGCGCAAGGTGAGGCAGCCGCCATGGCCGCATTGAGTTTTATATCGAAGGAGGTCTGAAACATGCAAGGTCAAGGGGGCAAGGGTCAGAAGCGGCAGTGGGACGAAACGTACAAGAGCAAGGAGTTCTTCGGTTCAAATCCTAGCGAGCTGGGCATTAAAGCGCTGGAGATATTCAAGAAAAGGGGCATGAGGAAGGTCCTGGAGCTCGGGTGCGGCCAGGGGAGGGACACGTGGCACTTCCTTAAGAACGGGCTTGAGGTGACCGCTCTCGACTATTCGGAGACGGGCATATGCTACATGCGGGAGCGAGCCAAAGAGCAGGGGCTCGAGCAGGCCGTGGTTCTTCAGGTCCAAGATGTGCGCAAGGGCATACCTCTGCCCGATGCCTCGATGGACGCGGTGTTCTCGCACATGTTCTTCACCATGGAGATAACTGAGAGGGAGATAGCTTACATCATGAAGGAGTGCCTGCGCGTGCTGCGCCAGGGCGGCCTCAACATCTATTCGGTAAGGAACTTGAAAGACCCTCATTATGGTAAATTTACCCATAAGGGCGAGGAAATGTATGAGAACCCCATGGGTTTCGTGGTGCATTTCTTCGACGAGGCCAAGATAGTAAGGCTCAGTGAAGGATACGTGATCGAGGGCATATCGGAGTTCGACGACACTTCGCCCCCCTTCATTAAAAAGCTATACCAAGTCACAATGCGGAAGCCTTGACTAGGTTCCTGTGACAATACAAGTCGATGGAGATGGATTCCATCGCTGATTCTGAAGCATCAACGAATATATACCCCCTCTCTTATTGGTTTTTCCAATATCAAGATAGCAATATGGCTTGGAGGGATGTAGAATTAGGGTCTTTCATAGGATGACTATCTCAGCGCTGCTGGTAGCGCTGCTTGGCTTGATGTCTATTTTGAGCGCCGTTTCCCTGGTATCAGCGGGTGAATCCCCGATGGCCTATCCTACCGGACCTGGTGATACAATCAGGATCGACAACGACGCGCAGTTGGTCGATGCCGCCACCAATGTTTATAACTGGAATGGAACTGGAACATCCTCCGACCCCTTTGTCTTGGATGGTACGAAGAATGACCGTCAGATAGACATGGCGGGGGCCGAAGTGGGGCTGTACATCGCCAACATAACATCCCATTACTTTGTGATCAAGAACTGGACGATCAATAACACCGCCAACAGCGGCATCGGCATCCAGATAGAGAGTGTTACCACGTCAGTCAAGATCAGCAACGTGCTGGTCAACAACACCTACACGGGAATCAAGGTCAACAACACAAGATCGATCGAGATATTCGAATCGGTGGTCTACAACTGCAGCACCGGCGTGATGGGCGAGGACTGCCTCGCCACCTACATTCATGACAACGTCATCTGGGATGAGGTGGCCATGCTGCCCACGATACACTATGGCGTCTTCCTGCGCGATTGCGACTATGCCATCTTGAACGACAACACCGTCTATGAGATTAATGAGGCCTTCGAGCTAGAGTTCGTTGACTACGCCGCCATCGGCAGGAACACCTTAAGGGACTGCGTCATCGGCATCTACCTGGACCAGGCCTCCCTCAGGACGTTCATACACAACAACACCATCGAGAACATGCAGGAGTGGGGCATAACCCTGAACTACGAGGCCCAGAACACCACCATCGTCGACAACGTAATCAGAAACTGTACCAATAGCGGGGTCGACATCGCCCACTCGAACGACGTTCTGATCAAGGACAACTCCTTCGATAACTGCACGTATGGCGTTCAGTCCAGGGACAACGCCGTCCTCAGCAGTAAGCGGATTACCATCTTCCATAACGTCTTCAACGATTGCAATTTCGGCGTAAGCTTGAATGTCACATATGTCGGCACCGTATCGTACAATGCCTTCCTGGGCTGCGCGTACTATGGTGTGTTTCTGAACTCTAGCACATCTGGAATCATGGTGCACCATAACGTGTTCAAGGGCTGCAACGCCGGTGGCATCCAAGGGTTCGACACCAACCTGGCGACCAACCAGTGGAACGACGGGCTGGGCATCGGCAACCATTGGGATGACCATATATCACCTGACGTCCAGGATGACGGGATTGTGGACGTGACCTACACGCTAGCCGGCGCGGGCCAGAAGGACCTCTACCCATTGACATATACCATCGGTCCCGCCGTCAACCTTGAAGCCGTCGCGGGCTCGAGCGCGGTCCTCCTTACCTGGGGCCCTAGCAATTATAGCGCCGGTTCGCGCTTCATAGGCCCCGAGAGCCATTACATTCTGCAAAGGACAGGGGGCGCCCCGATCGTCGCACCCGACCGGATGCCCGGCAACGAGCAATGGAACGACGCTACGGTCGTGCCAGGCACGACCTACACCTACAAGGTCATCTGCAACAACACCTTTGGCAATTCGAGCGAGAGGAGCGTCACGATCACGACGCCCTCGGTGAACGTTCCCGAGGTCAACATCACCTCGCCCTCCACCGGTGCCCTCTTCGCCACTTCCTCGGTCCCCATCACATGGGAAGGATGGGGCAATGGATCGGCTATAACCAAGTTCGAGGTCAGGCTTGACGCGAGCATTTGGGTCGACAAGGCCCTTGCCACCAGTCATACCTTCTTAGGCGTGGCGGATGGCGCGCACATTATCACCGTCAGGGTGACGAACGCCGCGACCAACACCGGCTTCGACGTAATCAGCATCACGGTGGACACAGCGGCACCCTCGCTGACCATCGTATCCCCGCCAGAGGGATACAAGAATAAGACTGGTACGGTCCGGGTGACCTGGGTCGGGTCCGATGCTACCAGTGGGATCAAGAACTACTCGTTGAGGGTGGACTCAGGGGCCTGGAGAAATGAGGGCCTCAATTTGACCAACGTCGTCAGCGGCTTGCAGAACGGCACGCACGCGATCGAGATCAGGGCCTACGACAACGCGGGGCACAGCGTCATAAGAAAGGTGAACGTCACGGTCGACAGGGCCGTTCCAGTAGTGACCTTCTTCGCGCCCACCGACGAGTCCTTCACGAACCAAGTGAACTTCACCGCCAGATGGAACATCACCGATGCCTCAGGATTGAATTACTCCAAGGCCTGGCTGGTGGACCCGGCCGGCGCAACGCTGCCTTGGGTGAACGTCACCCTCTTTAACTCAACATGGATAACCAGATTCACATCGAGCCATTCGGACCTAACGGATGGAAAATGGGCTTTGGTGATCCAGGCTGTCGACAACCTCGGCAACAGCGGGACCAGCATCAGCAACTTCACTGTAGACACGGTCAAGCCCATGGTCGGGATGGTGGCCCCGGCGAATGGATCATACAACAACACGGGAAGCGTTACGGTCTCCTGGAACGTAGCCGACCTTAACCTCGATTATGTTGCGGTCAGACTGGACGGTGGAAGCTGGGTGGGCGTGGGCTCGAATACCACCCTGGCTTTCATTGGCCTCTCCGATGGCCCTCACACTGTCCATGTGAAGGCCTTCGATAAGGCCTCGAACAACGAGACCGCGATGGTCCAGTTTATCGTCGACACTGTCGCTCCTGTCATCAGCGATGTTGCCCCGGCGAACAACAGCTATCTCCTGATTTCTGTTGTGACCTTCACCTGGAACGTCAGTGATGCGACGTCCGGCATCAACACGACCATTGTCATGGTCGACGAGAATGCCTTGGACATTGGCTTTAACAAGACCTATGTCACAACGAGTCTCCTCGATGGATGGCACTGGTTCAACGTGACTGTCTACGATAACGCCACCAACTTTGACTCCATCAGCGTCCATTTCTTCGTGGACACCCAGGGGCCGGTTGTGGCCATCTATCAGCCAACTGATGACGCGATGCTGAACGATGCCGTGACCCACTTCGAGTGGTCCGGCTCGGACCTGAGCTCGGACATCGCCTACTACGAGTACAATCTCGATGGAACGGGCTGGCTCAACGTGGGCATGTTCACCTACCTCGACCTGGCCGTGCCGGAGGGCAATCACACCTTCCAGCTCAGGGCCTTCGACCTAGCGGGCAACCCCTCGAATGTGGCCTCGGTGGGCTTCATGGTCGACCTCACTGCGCCCAACCTGGTCATCGATTCCCCACTTGAGGGCGCCATGACCGGTTCGATGGACGTGACCGTGAGCTGGTCCGGCTCAGACCCGGTGTCGGGCCTCCAGGACTACCAGGTGGCGATCGATGGTTCGGTCTGGTCAAATGTCGGGATGGACGTCAGCCATAACTTCGCTGGCCTGAGCGATGGACTGCATAACGTTCTCGTCAACGCCACCGACAACGCTGGCAACTATGTGGTCAGGCAGGTCAACTTTACCACCGACGTCACCTCGCCCTACGTGGTCATCGTCGCGCCGTCCGAGGGACAGATGTTCGCTGTCAACTCCACCTTCGTGGAGTGGACCGCCGTGGACAACACCACCGGGCTCTCGCACTGGTGGGTGTGGGTGGATGACGGGGCTCCGAACAACGTCACGGGCCTGCTGAACTTCACCTTCGCCGATCTGCCCGAGGGCTGGCACGTCATCCACGTGAAGGCCTGGGACCTGGTCG
>Ga0209254_10000313_pt1 | contig 37131 bp, 25 predicted proteins | sample FrelakmetDIP11DI_FD_187148 | JGI IMG/M metagenome (GOLD analysis project Ga0209254, IMG submission 187148) | Freshwater lake sediment microbial communities from the University of Notre Dame, USA, for methane emissions studies - DIP11 DI (SPAdes)... | ecosystem: Environmental > Aquatic >... | reverse complement strand
TACGACCTTGACTACCTGCGCCACTGGTCGCCGGCGCTCGACATCAAGATCCTGTTCAAGACCGTCGTGGCGGTTCTGGGCGACCGCAAAGCCTACTGAGCGTGTGTAAGGCAGACGCGTGTGCAAGGTGTTTCACATAACGGCAGTGGCGCTTTTCTCTCACCCGCTGGCCCTGTAAATTCAAGTATCTGTGATACAGTTCCTGTCGCTCGGGATGTGGAAAAATATTATGTTGTGCGATGTACTTAGCATGTTTAACTCGAACCGTAGTGCGTTCATGAAACCGAGTTGGCGCTGGGCCGCGATGCTGCCACTGTTATTCAGCGTCGCCGTGATGACCGTGCAGCGCGCAGAAGCCCAGGCAGCTGTCGCGGACTACAAGTTGCACGCGGGCGACAAGATCCAGGTGTCCGTGTGGAAAGAGGTGGATCTGCAGCGCCTGGTCGTTATCCGGCCGGACGGAAAGTTTTCCTTCGCGCTGACGGGCGAGGTGCAAGCTGCGGGGCGCACGCCGGACGAAATCCGCGTTGACATCGAGAACCGGCTGAAGAAGTACATTCCCGAGCCCGTTGTCACCGTGACGGTGGAGGAGACAGCCGGCAACCGGATCTTCGTCATCGGTCAGGTCAACAAGCCGGGTGTGTTCATAATGAACCCGCAGGTCAACGTGCTGCAGGCGTTGAGCCTTGCGGCCGGCGCCACGCCGTTTGCAAAGCTCGACAGCATTATCGTGATTCGCAGCACCGGTAATTCGCAAACGTCGTTGCCGTTCCGTTACAGCCAGGTCACCGAGGGCAAGGCACTTGGACAGAACATCCTGTTGGAGAGTGGCGATGTCGTCGTCGTACCGTAAGTCTCGGGCCGTTCGTTTTGCGGTCCTGGCAGCTCTCGGCGTAGGTGCGGCCGTGGGTCAGGCGGATGCTGCGCAGACGTACTTCCAGCCGCAGGCTGAAGCACGGGCCGAGACCAACAGCAACCTGTCTCTGGATCCCGATGGCAGTCCAGACGGAGACACGCAAGGCTATATTGCAGTCGTCGAGGCTTTAATAGGCATTGCCACGCCGCAGAGTGAGACATCCATTCGCCCGAGGATACGCTTTCAGGAATATCCAGATCGGGATGAGCGCAACCGCACCGAGGGTTTTCTCGATCTGGTTTCGCGCTACGAGCGGGAACGCAGCCGTCTCGGCATAGTGGCCAAGTACTCGCGGCAGGATTCGTATAACTTCGATACTCGCAGTGGTGAATTCGATCCGCTCGATCCGAGTTCCGGGTCCGATCAGGGAACGGGTCGCGTGCGGGAGGATGAGACTCGTTCGGAATTAGATGTCCGCCCCGATTTTGCATTCGACGTAAGCGAGCGCACGACGGCTGCTTTCGATGCGCAGTACCGATCGGTCAGCTACGACGTGGACTCGGGTGCGCCAAGTCAGATCGACTACGACTACGTTGCGGCGGGCGCCAACGTCAAATGGAAGCTCGACGAGCGCAGCACGATCGGGCTCGGCGCATTCGCGAACAGATTTGACCCAAAGAGTGGCCTGGGCGATTCCGATGGCTACGGCATCGGAGCCGGCTATGAGTACCGCTGGTCCGAAGTCACCGGCATCGAGGTGACGGCATTCTACGAGACCAACGACCCGACGTACGACGGGCCGGGCGTGCAAGCGGACAGTTCCTCCGGGCTTGGCGGCGCCGTTGCAGCTTTCTACGAGGGCGAGATCAGCGATTGGCGATTCTCGGCAAGCCATCGCTTCGCGCCGAGCGCTAACGGTCGGGCCCAACAAATGGACCAGCTTCGGATTCAGTATGACCGAAGGCTCTCGGAACGACTGAGCATGCGGGGTGTTGCTCGTTATGAGTCCGAGAGTGCGATCAACGACTTCGTCGGTTCGGAGAGTGTCGACACCGCACGCGCGGACATCTCGCTGCGATGGCTATTCACACCGACGTGGGACATGCAGGGGGGGTATAGCTACATTGCGCGTGACGAGGAAATTGATGGCGACGCCTCGAACAACAGATTCTTCATTAGTGTCGGCTACAAAGCGCTCGGCACGCAGCGCCGCTGATTACCGGCATCCCTAACCAACGATGGAACGTAAGTTTCGCGCATGAGCATCAAAGACTCCCCTGCCAGCTTTGGCGAGTACCTAGAAGTACTGCGCCGGCGCCGTTGGTACCTGCTTACGATCATTCCCGCAGCACTGCTGTTGTCGGTGTTTGTGGCGTTCTTTTTGGATGCGTCGTACCGCTCCACGTCAACTATTCTCCTCGAGCCGTCATCGATCCGGGAGGAGCTAGTGCAGACGACGGTTACCAGCTACGCCGACCAGCAAATCGAACTTGTATCGAGACGAGTCTTGACCCCCGAGAAAGTCGAGCAGATCGTCGCCAGGATCGATCCGTACCCGGAGTCGCCGGAACTGTCGACGAGGGACAAAGCCCGACGGATCATCGCTGATACGAACATCGAACGTGTAGATCCCATCACTTTGGAGGTATTGAAAGTTTCCAATGCATTCTCGATTCACTATCAGAACCCGGACCCAGAGCGTGCCGCTGCGATAGCCGGACAGATCGCGGAGCTATTCCTCGGCTACAACAGGCAGACGCGTAATGAGCGGGCCGAGGCCACCTACACGTTCCTGTCTGAGCAGACCAAAGATGTCGAGAATCGGATCCGCCAGGTCGACCAGATTATCGCGGAGTTCAAGGGCAGGCATGGCAGCGCGCTACCCGAGGCTCAGGTGCGTAACCAGGCCTCCGCCGAGCGCGCCTCACGCGACTTGATGGGTATCGAGGCCCAGATGCGCGCTGCGGAGGAGCGTCAGGCGCTGCTCAGCGTGCAATTGAGCGGGATGAATCCGACGCTCGGAACTACAGCAGGTAATGTGCAGACCGAATTTGCCACGCTCCAGGGCCAGCTGGCAGATGCCCGGGTCAGGTACACGCCTGACCACCCCGACGTGAAGAGGCTCGAGCGCCAGATCGAGGCGCTGGCCGCCCGTGCTGCCGCGGAACCCGCAGCCATCGTGTCCACGCCGAACAATCCTGCATACATTACGGTCAAGAGTCAGATCGAGGCCACGCAACGCGAACTGATCGCGCTTCAGTCCAGTGCCAATCGCGCGCGCAGCCAGATATACCAATACGAGTCCGGCTTCAGTGCTGCTCCGGCTGTTGAGGGAGAATACGCAGACCTCACGCGCAATCGCGACGTCCTGCAAAAGCAGTTCGCGGACATACAGGCCAAGCTGCGGGAGGCCGACATCGCCCGAAACCTCGAATCCGAGCAGAAGGGTGAGCGGTTTACGCAGATACGTGCTCCCGCTGTGTCGGAGAGCCCGTTCTCGCCGAACCGCAAAGGAGTCATCCTGCTCGGGATCGTGTTTGGCTTGGCGCTTGCGGTTGGACTCGCTGCACTGGCTGAGTCCGCGGATCCGACGGTACGCGGCTCGCGTGACCTCCTTGAGGCGTCAAGTATCCCGATGATCGCAGCCATACCGATCCTCGAGAACGCGAAGGGCCGTCGCAATAGGGTCATGTGGTTGGCGTCCTATGCAACTGCATTGACGCTTGCGACGGCGATTGTCGCCGTCGTGGTAGTGATGGAATAGGCGGAGCACCGGCATGACGATCATGGAGGCCTTGGAGCGGGCCAAACACCTGCATAAGCAGCGACACGGGCTCGTGGGCGGTCAAGAAGTGCTCGTCACGCCCAGCGACAGACGCATGCCAACGGACCGCCACGCGGTCGTCGGCGTCGAAATATCAGAGGATGCGGGGCCGCTCCCGCCGCTTGTCCGCCTGCAGATCGATCCGGCATCCTGCGAGAGGAACCACATACTTCTTACCGATGAGCAGATCGCGCAGGATAGGCAAGGAGCTGCAGCGTATCGGATGCTGCGCGGGCGAGTAACGCACCGTGCACGCGGCAGCAACTGGACGTGCCTCGGCATTACGAGCCCTGGACCGGGCGAGGGCAAGACAGTCACCGCCATCAATCTTGCGCTTGCTGTCGCTCGTGATAAGCAAAGGCCGGTCTACCTGATTGATCTGGACATGCGTAACCCGAGCGTATTGAACTACCTTGGCATACGACCACCAATATCACTGCCAAGGTATTTTACCGAGTCGCTCACGTCCTCTGAGGTGATCTACGAGACGGACATCGAGGGGCTGTGTGTGGCCGGTGCAGTCGAGCCGGTCCTTGAGGCCTCGGAACTGTTAGCCAGCACTAGACTCGATGAACTGCTGTCCACGGTCCGTCAGCGTTCACCTGAGGCGCTGTTCCTGCTCGATTTGCCGCCGGTGCTTAGCACCGACGAAGCTCTGGTTGTCGCTCCCCGCGCCGATGCGATGTTCGTTGTGGTCTCCGAGGGGGTCACGCGGCGCGACAGCCTGTCGCGGGCTGTCGAGTTGCTGAGCGACTTCAACGTCGCCGGAATCATAATGAATCGATCTAGCGATATGATCGCCAAGGACTACTACGGCTACTGAGTCGTCGCCGTCACCGGTGGGAGAATGCTGCCTCGTAGGCTGCGAGCAGTCGCGGCACCTGGTGGTGCCACGCGAGCTCGCCCTCGACCCGCGAGCGACCGATGCGGCTCATGCGATCCCGTAGAGCTTCGTCGTCCAGCAGCTGGCACATCTTCTCGGCGAAATCGCGCACATCGTTCTGACGGGCATATAGTGAAGCTTCGCCCGCGGAGTAGCGACCCTCGGTCAGGTCGAATTGCACGATGGGCTTACCCAACGCCATGTACTCCAGAATCTTGTTCATCGTGGACTTGTCGTTCATCTCGTTGGCGCGGTCCGGATTGACGCAGATGTCGGTGGTGCCGAGTATCTCCCAGAGGTCATGGTCCGAGACTCGACCGGTGAACTCGACGCAATCGTCCAGACCCAGCCGTGCGCTCAGAGCCTTAAGCGCCGCAACCTGCGTGCCGCTGCCGACGATGACGAACTGCACGTCCCTGCGCCCGAGGGTGTCCCGCATGTAGGAAACCGATTCAAGCAGCAGGTCGAGTCCCTCCTGAGTGCCAATCACACCGACGTACCCGACCAGGTAGCGCTTACCACGCCGCAATTCCGTCCGTGGCGGAAGGTGTTGAACTCGGCGAAGATCCGGACCGCTGCGAACGACGAACACCCGGCTCGGATCCATGCCGCCACGCTCGGTGGCTATTCGCTTATAGGACTCATTGGTCGCAATGCTGACGTCGGCCGTGGCGAATGTCCATCGCTCCAGCCTGCACAGCATTCGGTACCACATGTCGCGACGCTGAAACTTTGCTTCGTACAGTTCTGGATTGATGTCGTGATGGTCGAAGATGAATCGCTTGCCGAATAACTTGAAGATGCGACCTATAAGGAAAATCGTGTCAGGCGGATTGCAGGCGTGCATTACGTCAAAACCGCGCGTCATCGCGATCCGTACGCACAGCACAAATTCCCAGAACAGCGACAGGCCGTACTCGAACCCGTATCCGACCGCGGAGTCTGCCTCGAATGGCAGTGGGTGCCTGTGGATGTGAATGCCTTCCAGCATCTCGTATGACGCCGTGTGGTCTCGCCCCTTGGGGCAAATGATGCTGACTTCGTAGCCGGCCTCACGCAGCGCAAGCGCCTCCTGCCACACGCGGCGGTCAAACGGCAGCGGGAGGTTCTCAACGACGATCAGCGCGCGGCGTGGCCTACCAGGCGATGCCTTCATAACGGCCCGGATCCTGTGTGTCTGATTTTCCAGCCAAGCCCCATTTGCCGACCAGATCGATGACTGTCTTGTCTTTGCCTTGCTGTCGCACAATGTCGCCGAAATCCCTCTCGGCGGTGGCCATCACGATGACATCCGACTGTTCGAACAAGGCGTCTGGGTCGCTGACGAGCAGTCGCTCGATGTGGGGAATATGATTGAGAATGTAGTCGCGGTTCGCCCCGACAAGGCTCGCAAGCTTGACGTTGCGATCGTAGATGCACAGTGAATAGCCCTTGCCGATGAGCCGCTCAGCCAGCGTAACAATCGGGCTCTCACGTAGATCGTCGGTGCCCTCCTTGAAGCTCAGGCCCATCAGGCCGATGCGCTTCTTGTTCGCGGCAAGGATGAGAGAGAGTGCATGATCGATGTGGACCCGGTTGCTGGGCAGAATCGCAGAGAGTATCGGCGTGTCGACGTCAAGCGAGCGACCGTGGTACGTCACCGCTCTGACGTCCTTCGGCAAGCATGAGCCGCCGAACGCGAAACCGGGCCGAAGATACGTGTCGGAGATATTGAGCTTACGATCCTCGCAAAAAAGCTGCATCAGCCTGCGCGAGTCCAAATTCATCGCCTTGCAGAGCCGGCCCATCTCGTTAGCAAACGCGACTTTCAGTGCATGCCACGAGTTGTCGGCGTACTTGACCATTTCCGCAGTTCGCAGATCTGTCACGAGCATCGGCGCCTTGAGGTGCGAGTAAAGTCCCGTTAGCGGCGCGGCGGCGCGTTCGTCGGTGGAACCAACCACAGTTTTTGGAGGGTGGTCGTAATCGTGAATAGCGCTGCCCTCGCGCAGGAACTCCGGGTTGATGCAGACGCCAAAATCCGCGCCGGCCTTTCTTCCAGAAGCCTCTTCAAGGGTCGGGATCACGACCGATTCCATTGAGCCAGGCAACATCGTGCTGCGGACAACAACGATCTTGTACTCACGCACCGAGCTAAGGGCTGCACCAATCTGCTCGCAGACGCGCCGGACATAATGGAGGTCGAGGCTGCCATTCGCATGGCCAGGCGTGCCGACGCAGATCAGACACAATTCCGATCTGGAAACCGCGGATTGCGCGTCGTCACCAGCCTGTAGGTGCCCGGATGCAACCACCGATTCCACAAGATCCGCCAGTCCGGGCTCGATGATCGGCGTCTGCCCCTGCCGCAGCAGGTCTGTCTTGACGGAATTCGGGTCGACCCCAAAGACTTGGTGCCCGTCGCGGGCAAGGCAAGCAGCCGACACGACGCCGACATAGCCGAGGCCAAAGATAGCGATTTTCACAACAATAGTTCCTTAGTATTCATTCTGGGGCAGGCTGTGCCGGTTAGCTATTCTCAACTCCGCCATAGCGACGTCAACATATTTTCATACACGTCGCGCGAAACATTCGACTGCCTCACGTGACGCAGTTCTCGCGCTCTCCGCACCAGGGCCATCGAAATGTTGCCCACCTGCAGCCCGTGTGTTTCCATCGACGCTGACCGGGAAGGACCATCATGAGGGGCAGGGCTGCATACGCCCGGCCAGGACCGCCGAAAGTCAACTGCATGTCACTATATAGCCGAAGCCGGGCCCGACGCTCAATCATCGACACCGTGTCATACCGAGCCATTTCGCAAGTGGCCACGATACTTGGCTACGTTGTCATGGTTCGGGGAATGAGCCAAGAAGACTTCGGCGTCTACAATCTGCTCTACGCGTTCATCCCCGTCCTGAGCACGATCGGGTCGTTAGGGTTGGAGCAGACCCTGCGACGCTATCAGCCCGAATACCTGCAAAGCGGCAACGAGGCGGCCGCTCGCTGGCTTGTGCGGTTCGTAGCATCGTCGCGCTTTGGTTTGAACGCAATCATACTTGCCATAATCTTGCTCGCGTGGAACACGGCGGCACCACTATTCAAGTTGACGCCGTATCGAGCGGAGTTCGTGCTGTTTGGGGCCCTGGTACTCTTGTATTTTCAAGCGCGGATACTGCAGCTCTCACTGGGCGCCCGAATGCTGCATCGATTGAGTGTCGGATCCATTGCGGTCCTAAACATTCTGAAACTCATAATGTACAGTACGCTCGCCTGGCACGATGCACTTACGCTTGATCGCGTAATCATGGCCGACACCGCCGCTTTTGGCGTCGTATACGCTATCTTGCGGCTTGCGTACCATCGAACGAAACCATCTAACGAGTCGTCGCTTGCGTATCGTCCCGACAAAGTCGAGAGGCGCCGCCTGTTTCATTATGCGTTCTACAATAATTTCAATGACGCTGGGTCGCTGATATTAAACTCCAGGTCAGATCTTTTTTTCCTCGCTGCCATTCTCGACCCAATCGCAGTTGGCGTGTACGCGTTCTATACGCGGCTCGACAATATGACTCAGCACATAATGCCGGTGCAACTGTTCGACAAAGTATTGCAGCCACTCTTGTTTGCGTTGCCGAAAGAAGCGGCAGCGACAAAGATGCCACGGTATTTTACGCTCTTGATCAACCTGAATTTGATGCTGCAATGGCCAGTTTTGGCTTTCGCTATCGCATATCATCAGGAGATCGTGCAATTTGCTTTTGGAGGGAAGTTCGTTTCACATTCCTGGCTGTTGCCGTTGATCGCAGGTTTTTCCACTCTTAACGTTGTTGCGACGCCGGTGACGCTAGTTGCTCAACATCAGGAAAAGGCCGCCATTATTCTCCTCAGCAAGATCTTCACGGTCTACAACATAATCATGCTGCTGGCCTTACTGCCAATTCTCGGAGTCTACGGGGCCGCGATAGCGAGCGGGTCCGCTCAACTATTTAAGAATGCGCTCATCTGGTGGCACGTTCGGGATACGGCGCGATGGGAAAACTGGCTAGCTGCTGTGGCTTCCAGTTTCGTGCTGTGGGGAACGGTCGTGTTGATTTGCTGGGTAACCAAGAATGCTCTCGACCGGCACCTGCTGCTTAGCCTGTGTATCGGGGCATTCGTGGTCGGCGCAGGCACATTATTGCACGTGCGGGGTCCCGCGATCGCCGACAGTGACCGTACGATCCTCAGCGGCGTATTTAAGGGGCGCGAAGGCGCCATTCTAAGGGCGCTTGGACTAGCCCGCGCTGCACCGTCGGATCCGCGCTCCGTGGGAACGGAGGGCTGAAGCGTGCAGGGCCTGCTCCTCGTGATGATCGTCGTAGCGACGACCTTTGACTTCCTCGCGGGAGGTGATTCGTGGGGCCGTCTTGCGTTGCTGCCTAGGGAGGCCAAGCTCGTCGCCGACCTGTTCGGTGCTATCGCTTTGGCTGCTGTCGCTGTCGTGGGCACCCGTAACAGCTTTCGGTTTGTTCGGCCGGCGTACTGGGTAATATTCGGTGCGCTGGTTGTGGTGGTCGTGTGTGGGATCATCGTCAATAATGTCGAGGCTGGTCCTATTGTGGCCGGGCTAAGAGGCTACCTAAGAGCCATGCCATGGTTCTTTGTGGCCGCCATTTATTCGTTCACGGACCCGGACATAAAGAAGCAACTGCAGGTGCTGCTCGCTATCGGTTTGCTTCAGGTACCGCTCGCGATAGAGCAAAGAATTAAGTCTTTGTATGCAGGAATGGGCGCAGGGCAAGTCAATTACACGGGCGACTTCACGACCGGCACTATGCCTACGTCCCACTCATTGTCGATCTTCATGATCGCCGGAATGTGCATGCTCGTCGCGATGTACTCGCGGGGCCTTCTCAGATCGCGCCAGTTTATCCCACTGTTCATTCTGTTTCTTGTGCCGATCGTAATCAACGAGACAAAAGCGACTATCGTGCTACTGCCAGTCGGAGTGCTGGTGACATTCATCGCTGCCGCGCGGGCCGGACGAAAGCTGAGGGCTGCATTGATAGGTTGTTTGGTTGTCGTGCTGGGCGTTGCTGTATTTGTGCCGGTATATGATTCACTTCGGTCAGAGGGGCAGCCGGGAATTACGGAGTTTCTGACCGAGCCAGAATTGGCAGAACAGTACCTCTGGAAGAAAGAGGACGTGGGGACGACGAGAGAAAAGCCGGCGGGCCGAATGGACGCAGTCCTAGTAACGCTGCGCCACTTGTCCGCTGATCCAGCGACCTTGGCTTTTGGATATGGTATCGGTAATGCATCGGATTCCGCGTTGGGGGCGGGCTTCGCCGGGCGTTACTTCATGCTTTTTGAGCCGTTCATGACGAACGCGTTTGCTCGGATCACTCTTGAACTCGGGTTAACTGGATTCGGACTGGTGCTGACGCTAATGTGGATGGTCTATCGTGATGGGCGGGTTGTGGCGCGTCTTGAAGACGGTGCGATGGGCGCGATTGGCGCGGCGATGGCAGGGATTACGGCCGTATTCGTCGTAGTGATAGCGTACCGCGATGTCACCGGGCAGATGTCGTTGTCCTTTGTGTATTGGTTCTATGCGGGACTTGTTTCGGCTCATCGAATGCGTATGTTCCATCTGGGTCGCGAGGGCGAACATCCGGATCGGCAGTGCCTCGCGTTCGAGAGCCACCGAGGCGAGCGTGCGATGCGGCGACTCTCATGAATTGGGTACCATTAGGGTCGAGATTCCGAAGTAGTTCCGTAGGCCGGCTATCGAGACACTCGCGGTACAGAGTCCGAGCATGAGAATAGGATGGTTGCTGAGGCGGCTCGCACGAATGGAAGCCGCCGAGGTGCCTCACCGGATTCGCGAGAGGGTACGGGAGCGGCTTCTTTCGGCCGGCGTAGAACGAGCAGTTGTTGCACCGGCAAGTGACAGAGCCGGGCCTGCGTGGGTGAATCCTCTTCCTGCACGGTTTGATAGGAAGGTCTACTGTGACGCGGCGGATGCTGTTCTTGAAGGCAAGTTCGCATGCTTTTCAATGGGCCAGACGCGAATTGGATTTCCGCCCGCTTGGAATCGGGACCCCAAGACAGGCGTACTGGCGCCCAGCTCATTGGGCCGGAGCCTGAACTATCGGGACCAACGTCTGGTCGGGAACATCAAGTATCTTTGGGAGCCGAATCGGCACCTGGAACTTGTCACGCTGGCACAAGCCTGGCACCTGAGTAGGAAGGAGTCCTATGCCCGCGGCTTTCGAACGCTTCTTCTGTCTTGGGTTGAGCAATGCCCCTATCCTTACGGCCCGAATTGGGCAAGCAGTTTGGAACTTGGAATACGTCTACTAAATTGGTCATTCGCCTGGCATTTATTTGGAGGCGAAAAGAGTCCGCTATTCGATGGCGAGGACGGGCAGGACTTCAAAGCATGTTGGTTGAGTTCAGTCTTTCGGCATTGCGACTTCATCGCACGATTTCCATCTCTCTATTCGTCGGCCAACAATCACCGCTTGGGTGAGCAGCTCGGTTTACTACTTGCGACCGCAACGTGGCCTAAGTGGCCAGAGGCGCTTGCTTGGGGCGACCAAGCCCACGACTCTTTTGAACACGAAGCACTCTTGCAGAATGCTGGCGACGGGGTAAATAGGGAGCAGGGCATTTGGTACCACCACGAGGTGGTCGACATGATGCTCGTAGCCGGCCTGGTCATGCGGGCATGTGGCCGTGATTTTAGCCGATTGTACTGGGAGAGGCTTGAAGCGATGCTCACCTTTGTCGCCAGTGTCATGGATTGCGGCGGCAATGTTCCTGCATTCGGCGATTCTGACGATGCCGTAATGGTGCGCCTCTCACCCGACAAGGATGTGTCGGTTTATGAATCGCAGTTGGCGACCGGTGCTGTGCTATTTCGCCGCAGCGACTTCAAAATGAAAGCTCGACTGTTTGACGACAAATCGCGCTGGTTGTTGGGAGACTCTGCTGAATCGGAGTTCGCGGCGTTGCCGGCGGTGGTACTACATACTCCGCCCCGGCAGGCATTTCCCGACGGTGGCTACTTTATCTTGGGGACAGAGTTCGAATCGTCGAGAGAGGTCCGCGTTGTAGCAGATGCCGGTTCACTAGGCTATCTGAACATCGCAGCTCACGGCCATGCCGATGCGCTCTCATTTACTCTAAGCGTTGGCGGAAATGAGGTACTGATCGATCCAGGAACATATGCGTACCATACAGACACGGTCTGGCGAGACTATTTTCGTGGTACCGCGGCGCATAATACCGTCCGTGTCGACCAGCTGGATCAGTCTGTCTCTGGCGGAAACTTCATGTGGATGCGTCATGCGCGTGCACGATGTGAGCACTTCGATGGAACCGGGCCACTGCAATTGCTTGTGGCTTCACATGATGGTTACACGCGTCTCACGGATCCGGTCGTTCATCGGCGCCATCTTACTTTTGACAGAGTGTCTCGATTACTGAAGGTGGAAGACATGATTGAGGCCAATGGCCGTCATCATCTAGAGATGTTCTGGCATGTCTCGGAGCGCTGTAGCGTTCATTTGCGTGATCGGTACGCGGTACTCGAGTCTAGCGTGGCCCGAGTAATCCTCAGGTGGCCTGACGGGGCGCGGTGTCGCTTAGGATACGGAGAAGAATCGCCGCCGCTTGGTTGGGTATCGAGACGCTTTGACTCGAAAGTGCAATCGTGTGCGTTGGTGGTGACGTGCGAATCAAGCGGGCGCTGGAGTGGCGTCTCAGAGTTTCAAATTGAGATGCTGAAAGATGTCACGAACGACAGCTGATCGAGTCATCCGGATGCTTTTCTTTGCACGCGAGTCGTTTCCGACCTATCGCGTCGACATTGATGTCCTGTTTGGCAAAGAATTGGTTGGTCGTGGCCACGAAATTGATTTCGTGATGCAAGCAGAGTCGCCTGATGACTCGATCGGTCCAGTCAAGTGGCGTGGTCGAACTGTCTGGGTGGGCGGCACTGCGTCCGGACACGGCTGGCTGAGTCGGGCACTCAAGCTATTGCGAAGCTTCTGGCACGATGCGATCACGCTGCTTCGGCTGGCACGACGAGATCGCTACGATTCGGTACAGGTACGCGACAAATTCGTGATTGGTGCGCTGGCTTCGTTTGTCGCGCAATGGCGAGGGCTACGGTACTTCTACTGGTTGTCGTTTCCAGTTCCGGAGTCTCAGATTGATCAGGCAACGGAGGGCACAGCACGCTTTCCCGTCGTCAATGTTGTTCGCGGTCGTCTGTTCGGATGGTTGTTATATCGGGTTATTTTGCCCAGCTGCGACCACGTATTCGTACAGAGCCTGCGCATGAAAGAGGACCTTGCCCGGCATGGGACGGATCCTGGAAAAATGACCGCGGTGCCCATGGGCATTGATCTGGACGAGTGGCCGTCGGTATCGGAAGTCAGTAACGGCCCGTCTACAGCCGGTCTAGTCGTTGGATATTTAGGTACGCTTGGTTCACAAAGGCGGCTTGAAGTCCTGATCGATGCGCTGGCAATCCTAAGGCGTCGGGGCATCGACGTGCGATTCTTGTTCGTCGGTGGAAGCGACAAGCGCGACGATCTGACCCGACTCGAAAAGCGGGCGACACAAATGGGGGTTACGGATCGGATTGAGATTACCGGCCACCTGCCGCGCGCGGCAGCCTTGGCCAGAATGTCTGCAGTTGATGTTGCACTGTCGCCTTTCTATCCAACCGCGATTCTTCAGTCGACGTCGCCGACAAAGCTTGTGGAGTGCATGGCTATGGGACTGCCGGTCGTTGCGAACACGCATCCAGAGCAAAAAGTCGTGCTGCGGGACAGCGCCGCCGGTGTCTGCGTGCCGTGGGGTGCGAGGCATTTCGCTAGGGGCATTGCGTGGCTGGCCAAGCGCTCCGCTGAAGAGCGTCGGGAAATTGGTCTGCGTGGTCGTGCGTGGGTCGTCGAACACAGAGCGTACGGTGTTATCGCGTCAGAGGTCGAGGCGACGTATCAGCAAGTGCTGTCGCATCGGGCGCGTGCGGGATCTTGCACTGGTCATGGCGGCTAGTCGTCGGCTGCAAAGCCCGGGCTTGCAAGTGGAGCAGCGTACACAAAGATTGGCGGAAATGTGGCGATTGGAAGGTCCATTTTCTATCTGAGTGCGCGACCATCACGGTGTGGGTCATATAGATGAGAGACGTGATAAGTTGGCTGAAGCAAAAACGAATTGGGGACAGCCTCGTTCGACGCAATCCACTCGTATATCGTCGAGTGCGTAGCGACTTTGAGGGGCTTCAAGACGCTAGTCTTGAAGCACGTCAACAATGGCTCGAAAGTCGGCTGGCCGCCACGCTTGATCTCGCGCGCCGAACCGCATACGGGAAGCGTGTTAGGGGTGGTGCAGACATCACGACATGGCCGTTCCTGTCCAAGGCGCAGGTCTTAGAGCGACCGGGAGACCATTGTCCTCGAAGAGTATCGTTTGTCGCTCATGCGACCACAGGAGGCACGACCGGGTCGCCCTTGCCAGTGGTCCGGACGCTGTCCTCTGTGGCCGCTGAGCAAGCAGCAATTGACTACGCAATTGGCAAAATGAATCTGGAGGCGTCAAGAGCAAAGGTCGCAGTACTTCGAGCGGATAACGTGAAAGAACCGTCCGATAGACGACCTCCTTTTTGGATATTTGCCTCCGGTGGTTCGCGTTTGGTGCTGTCGGCTCAGCATTTGGCTGTTGACACGCTTCCGCATTATATCGAGGCCATTGAGCGGTTTGCACCGGACGTTCTGTGGGTTTATCCGTCCGCTTTAGAGTCGCTCTGCATGCTGCTGGAGAAGACTGGTCGGCGCGTGCGAGTACCGCGGGTACTCTCGTCCTCCGAGGTGCTCAGTGATTCCTCGTGGCGGCTGGCACAAGACGTTCTCGCCTGCAGGCTAGTCGACTATTACGGCCAAGCTGAGAGGGTTGCGTTCTCCCTCGCAGAGCAACCCGGTAGACACAGGTTCCTGGCCGGGTACTCATTTGTGGAACTCGTTCCCGTGTGGCACGAAGCATCACACAGCTATTATGAGATAGTAGGTACATCGCTTTGGAATGACGCGATGCCACTCGTGCGGTACAGAACAGCGGACACAATTCGTCTCCCAGCTTCATTCGACAACAGGGAACTTTCGGAGGTCGCGCTAGGACTAAGGGACTTTCCTGGTGTCATAGGCCGTAGCGGGGAATTCCTGCTATCGCCTGAGGGGACGCGAATCATCGGACTTAATCACTTTCCGAAGGGCACAAATCACGTTTTGCGTCTTCAGGTCGTCCAGGAAGCGGTAGATGAGGTACTGATCAGGGTGCTCGCGACGCACAGATACGATCACGCGGACCACGATACATTGCTGAAAAATGTTCGGGCCAAGGTGCCGTCGTCGATGAGAGTCGATATTCAGCGCGTTGACGCTCTAGAGGCGACGAAGTCAGGAAAGGTGCCATTCGTTATTCGCAGACCGCAAGTAAAAGAACAATTTGATCGTTCTTCGGCAGCGAGTTCGACGAAAAGTCAGTGACTGCTATTTGCGAGTTAGGCAACTATCGCCGATCGGCTGCGGCCTCGACACTGGATTCCGATCGCTGTGACGCGGTCCCGTGGCCCCGTCGAGCGCAAGTCCGAGGCACAGGCAGAGGGTTAAGAACGTAGCGTAGTATCGGTTGGGGTGTTCGATTTGATTGAGACGTACTGGTAGGGCTTTAGACGTTTGATGCAGCGCGGTGCCACAAAGTGCCCAAGTGATCTGCCAGGCCGGCAGGCGGGGATCAATTTCAATCCGAATTGCTGGACGTCGGATATTGACCAGTAAGTTCAGCGTGCGGAAGCGGGTGCCATTCGAAGAAGCTTCGACTGTTGCCCCGTCACTTCAGGTTGAACTTGAGCTGTCGGCGCGAGCTGTAAAGCCGACTGGTGCCCCCATTGGGCAGGCAAAGAAGTGCTCTCCGATGCGTGACTCATCGCCCGTGCGACTCAGTTCACAGTTCAGCACGACAACAGGCGGAGAATGCGCCAGTGAGCCGTAAACTAAGCTAAAGGAGGCGTATCCAGCGCCGCAAGAGTCTTGCGATCGAAATTTGGAGAGTATGTTCGACTATGCATAATTCAAAACACTCGCGGTTGTATGGGATTGCATTCGCCTTCGCTTCGTTTGCCTCCATCATTTCCTTTGGGGCGGTGGCGAAAGACATCTACGTGGACGTCGCGGGCAGTGACCAGAACACGGGGGCAGCTGCAAGTTCGCCACTTCGCACCGTTGCGGCAGCGTCTGAGCGAGCCATGCCGGGCGATACAATCTGGATTATGCCTGGGGACTACAAGGAGCCTCTTAAGCCAGTGCGTTCCGGTCGGACCGACGGCCCGATAACATACCGGGCAACGAACATCGACCGACGTCCAACTGTCAGTTCTTCCGCGGCAATTGTCTTGGAGGGCGTGTCTCATATAGCGATAGATGGCATTGCGGTGAATGGAGGGCGTGCGGCTCCTAATGCGAGTGTCAACGTTTTTGCCGATATCACTAATTCGAGTCATATTGTGATAACGAACGGAGACTTTCGGTATGCCAACAGTGCGCACGGGATACGCGTTCGCTCATCGACGTACATTACGATCAGCAACAACACGATCGACTTCGTAGGCGAATATCGAGATTCAACGGGTCACGGAACGGGTGATAACATTGGTGTTGATGAGTTTAGCTCGCGGATTTTGATCAAAAACAACACTCTACGCCACGGTGGCCATAACCTGATTAACATGAATGGCAGGGAGTCGGTCATTCGTGAGAACTATATGGACAACAGTTGGCGGGACGTGTTTGGCGGGGAAGCCGGGTATCGCATCGCATCGATCAAAGGTCGACTCAACGTTGTCGAGCGGAATCATTTCGTGCGGAATGGTATCGGGGCGTACTACGAGAGCAACGTGCTCGCCAAAATTCTCGGGGAGTTCAACATTGCGCGACTGAACGTTTTTACGAATGCAATTGAGCAGGCGATTAGCAGTGATTCCGGTGGTCCGTCACCGGTTTCTATTGGGGCACGCATCTACCAAAATACGTTCTACAGTCTGCAAAGTGGCGCATGGCGGATGCGATTCTATGCTTCGACGGGAAAGACGATCGGGTCCGGTATCTTTGTGAACAATCTTGTGCAGAGGTCGCGCACGGCTCCGGCGAACAGCAACCAAGACGCCGATATCATGTTTCTCGTAAAAGACTACGGAGGCGGGCCAACCGCAGATAGCAAGGTCATTGGGAACATCTTTTCGCCGGCGTCTGGCACCACTCCCATAGTGCTGTTGGATGGGTTTGACGGACGTACAAACTCTGATCAAGCTGCCGCCAAGTATCCAAGTCTCTTTGCTCGAAATGCGACCGGTCAGGCAACCTTTTCCGGTAAGTCGCCGGTCAAGATGAGCGACTTCAGTCTCTCGAGGGGAAGTCTTGGCATTGATGCTGGAGTGTTCCTGAGTCGGGCTGAAGCCGACGGGACGAACTCGCGACTACCTGTTGCCGATACATACTTTTTTTGCGATGGCCTAGGTTTGGTTCCCGGGGACGAGATTCAACTGGAGGGAAGTGCAACCCGAGCATCCGTCATCCGTGTTGATCATGGTGCGAAGGTGCTCGAACTCGACCGCGTCGTCAGCTATCGGGTCGGCCAAGGCGTCGGATTGGCTTACACTGGGACAGCGCCAGATGTTGGAGCATTCGAGTACGGGATAGGCACCAGTCCTGCACCTGCACCGCCTTTGTCCTTATCTGTCCGGTGATATGCTCATTGGATAAATGAATGACAGCGGAGTCTGTGGCGGCTCATCGACGGGCATGCTAACGGCAAGCCGTGTGCTTACGAAACGTCGATGGGGCAGCCGAGTCGCTGATGTTGATCGCATGCAATAGTTATCACACGCCGTGCTAGGTGAACCGGCAGATGCCGTCGACCTGCGAGCACAGTCGGACCGTAGGCAGGCAGTGCTTATCTAGAATGATACAGAAAGTCATATTCGTCGGTGGCACGTCATTCAGCGGGTCGACGATGCTCGACATGATTCTGGCGAACGATCCACTGGGCTTTTCTTGTGGAGAGGTAGTCAATCTCTTTTATCCGATTAAGCCGCATCACATCAATCCATGGTGCGGATGCGGCGACCCTGCTTGCGATGTCTGGTCACAGGTCCGTGATGCCGGCGTGGATAATCTGTACACGAAGCTCTCGGAATTGTTTCCGGACGTTTCTTTTGTTGTCGATTCGAGCAAGAACCCCTGTTGGATCTCTCGACAGGAGAGATTGGCTCGATCACAGGGGTTGGATATTGAGCACGTGTTGATCTGGAAGTCACCGACCGGTCTGGCCCGATCATTTGAGAAGCGGGGAAGGCTTCCTAAGTTTGAGTCTGCCTACGTGAATTATCATCGTAGGTACAACGGCCGCGTCGCCGGCTGGACAGGGGTTCAGTACGAGAAGCTTATACAGGGGCCAGCCATTCTGGCCCAGCTGTGCGGCCGGCTTGGGATTTCAATGTTCGATGGCAAGCAGGATTTCTGGACGAAGCGGCACCACACACTTTTCGGAAACAACTCGGCGAAAGTCAGTCTATTCTCAGGCGAGCATCCCCGATTCGAGGCCATAAGGAATCAGCGTGAGAAGTTTGAGGGCGACGGTCCCGCGTCGGTGGTGCACCACAGGTCCATCTTCTATCACGGCCGCCAAGGTGGTTCGGAACCATCGGGAGCGAGTAGGTTGCACTTGGATCGCCTCGACCACATCGCTGGGGCACTTGATATGCGTAGCCTTGGTGGCAGTAGCGCGGCCGAGGTGGGCGGGTCCACCGAGGTAAGGCTGCCGGCAGCCGGCAGAATCGAAAGCACTATTCGGTGTGCACTGTTCGCGGCGCGTCGATACTTTCGGCCAGTCCGTCAGCGACAGTCATGACGCTCTTGGAACACCGCGCGTAACCTTCGATGCCTCATCTGGGGCCCAGATTGAAAGATCGCGCTGAATCAGCGATGCCGTTCTTGCGATGTCGTCGGCACAGACTTCGAGCACTTTTCTCTTCAATAGCGGGTCGAGCTTCTCTGTGCGCAGGGATTGCGTTCGGATCCTGGCCCAAAGCCGCCTAACTGCCGGCGGAATGCTGCCGATCTGCTTCAATCGGTCCTTGCTGTAGGTCATAGCTGCGTAAAGCTGCGGATTCCTTGGAATGCCGCCGGTGTTCTGCGGCTGGAGATTCGGTTCGAATGAATCGTCAACACCTATGAACCTATACAGTTGTTTAGCCATCACCGCAGGCTGCTGAGCCAAGTCGTCAAAAATTACAACGAGAATTTGATTGCGCGCGAAACACTCGAAAAACCTGTTGAGTTCACTCCAATAATAGTTTCCCTTGATCCATGCGGCGTCAGCTGCAAACAACTGCTCGTCAAACGGCAGCTTTGTAGCGGCGGCCCTGAGTTGCATTTGGTATAGCGAGTACAGGCGGTCAGCCGGATTCCTAATGCTAACGATAAGCTTTGCATTTGGTAGCAATTGCGCGATCCGCGACGCGGCGCCAGGGCTTCGTAGGTAGCTCGGAGATGCTTCCCCTATGGCTTTGGCATTGCCAGCGCTGTGGAAGTGACCTAGGTATTCCGCAGTCGTCTTTACGCGATACGCACTGGCGCGCCGATGGTACGGATTGCCTTCGTCGAACGAGAAGAAACGAAGTTCCTTCAGTCCTGGTGTGAACACCTCTGGGTGTTGTGCAACGTAACTATGGAGCGACGTTGTTCCAGCCTTTAGGTCACCAATAATGAGGAACGTCGGCGCAGTCAAATGGGCACCTGGGCAGTCTGCGACGGGAAGATCAAGGATAGCGTGGAAATTGGCGTTGTGTTCCGCTTTTTTGCTGCCTAAATGCGCCGCGTGGCTCGGAAATATCTCCAGAAGAAGACTATTGCACCGTACGTCCCACGCTGGTTCTTGGAAGACAGAACAAGGTTGAAGCCATCTCGCAACTGCGCCGAGACCAGTCGAACGACGCCAAGGCGTTTCCGTGGGCGGGGTGGAAGCGTCAGAGCGTATCCACAGCTAAGAAGTGTCTCGCCCGCCATGCTTTCAATGTCCGCTAACAACTCTGGTCGCATGGAATGCCTGTATTTGCCCGTGTTGGTCGTCATTATTCCGACAAGTCCTTTGGCATCCCCAATGTTTTCGGACGCTCGGTCCAAGGTCAACATCATCGGGTCGAATGCGACCTCGATGAACTGACATATCCGGCGGACCTGGAATTCTGTGTCAACGAGCAGGTCCTCGTACCGAATCTCCATGTACTCGGATCCGAATGAGCCGCCCACACGTCGCGCCGATTCAATGCTGTCGATCCAACGCTGCGCGGCGCGACGCATGTCCTTTCCCCACGCCTTGTGTATCGAGAGGCAATAGTCTCGTGCGTCACGGATGATGTGTATAAACCGCGCTTCGGGATACAGGGACTGAATTAGGGCCATGTCGTCAATATACGAGGGCGATTTGTCGCCCCACACGATGTTGCTGCCGGGGGGGGCGCCAATCTCGGATCGCACCAAAGCCTCGAAGATGCTGGCCGAATCGAACTGCTCGCAGGCCGAATACCAACGTTCCGCGTCTATAAGTTTTCCAGCAGAGGCGCGGTACGTGAAGTAGGGGAAGCGGACAAGTGCCGTGTAGAGGCGCTGGAATTTCGGAAGCTGCGACACATCGCCGTATTCATGGACGTGGCGGACCAACCACGGCAAGAACTCTGTTTCAATACTCAGTATTCGAACGCGAGAATTGCGATTGAGAATTTCGCGCAGCAATTTCGTTCCGGACCGCGGCATGCCGACCAGAAACAATGGGCCGCGGAAGTTCATGCAGGGCACGCTATCGATTTCATGATCCGCGTAGCTTGATGAATCAATCAATTGTCTGAGCCACCCTAGCCTAGATGCTCCGCCGACTCACGGGATTCGGCGACTGTTATGCTTAACAGCCAAACTAACCTCTGCGTATAGAGCTTCGAGAGCGGGCGCGATGCTTTCAACAGCAAACAACGCCTCGGCCTTTCTGCGAGCCGCCTGTCCCATTTGTGCCCGCAGGAGGGGGTCGTCAAGTAGCTGTTCCAGGCGATTCTCGAGTTCAGCCACCGAGCCGGGATGGACGAGAAACCCCTCAGTACCGTCGGTAACCGCCTCAGGCACGCCGCCGACGGGAGTGGCGACAATTGGTAGACCCGCGGCCATCGCCTCAAGCACGCTCATTGGCAAGCCTTCTGCATAAGAGGGCAGCACATAGATAGTTGCCTTTGCAAGAAGGCCCTGTTTGGCCTCTCCGGATACCCAGCCGAGAAACTCGACGTTGCGGGCAATTCCGCGAGTCTCTGCGAGCTGCTCCGCTTTCGCCGGATCTCCGTCGCCGCCTACCAGGAGCATTATGTCCGGAAATCGTGCGCGGAGTCTGGCGACGGCCTCGATCAGGTCTAATATTCCCTTTCGACGACCAATGCGCCCGAGAAACAGTAGCGTCGACACATCTCTGGATTCGTATGACGTTCGCCTCGGTAGGGCCACGGGGTTATGAAGGACCATTGTTCGTGCGTCTGGGCAAATAGATTCCACCCAGTCGCGCCAGCCGTTCGATAACACGATAACACGACTTGCGCTGGAGAAAACGCGACGAATTAGCATCTTTGTCGGCCGCAACGCCTCGACCCCGTAATAGTGCTGAAACTCAGCACCGTGAAGATGCACGATAACCGGTACGCGAAGGACTATGGATGGGAATAAAAAAAACGCCTTGCGCCAAAAGCTGGCGCGGGATGCCATGTGTACGTGGAGCAGGGCGACACGCCCGCTCAAGATGAGCGCTACATACTTCAGCCAACCAGTGAGGGCGGTGCCGAGTTTGACGAAGGCTGATCCGTCTCGGTGGCTTGCGATATATAGAATGTTGCAGCGGTCGAAAAGGTTGCACGTCTTTAGGACGTTGACTGTCGCCGAGACGCCACCTTGTGTGTCAAGTGCAGTCCCGACCATGACGATTTGCCGTTTGCGCATTAAGTAGCTCGAAATTCTCCGACTGAATGAAGCTGGCCAGATCGACTCACGACTTTCCTTGCGCGACGCTGAAAAGTCAACGACGCCATATTTCTTGTCTTTCGCTTGGCCGCGGTAGCGTTCGCTGCGGCCTCGCATCACGCTCCAAAGCGTCGACGCGCGGAGATCCTGAACGGGGGGTGGAGACGCTGTGGTGTCCATTAGATCGATTTGATTCAAGTGCCGGTCTGCAGGTTGTGCTTTCGGCCCTTCACTCTTCAGTTCAGTTGCGTATTCGTGCCGTCGGGCTATGTGGGAAATACCTAGAACCGCTCCGAACGGAATTGTCGAAGAGCACGAGCAAATTTTGAGTACATTCTTCTCCATGGAAAAGGCGCAGGTCCCGCGGCCCGAGCACGCAGCAAACTTGCCGCGAAACGGCTTCGATCGATAACGCGCCATGCCTGTCGCTGAAGAAAGTGCGGATCGCGGTCGCTTGTGGGGCAGTCGGTCTGGTATCCGAGGGCTGCGAGCGTGGCGCCCGCGATATTCTCGAGTGCAAGCAAGTCGTCGCTATTGAAATAGGTGCGGTAGCGAGCATCGGTGGTTGTGATCTGACGATCAGACAGACCTCGCACGCGCGACGCATCGCGGCGCGCCCGCAGCATGTTCACGTCAAACTTGATATCCAAGAAGGCACAGATATTGGTGAGCTGTTGCAACGGATCTCTTGTCAGGTTCTCGTAAGACACTTCAAGGTACCGACTTGGACCCAGTGACGCGCCTTGCAGTCTACCGTCCTGCACGCATCGCTTCCAACGGTAGATGCTAGAACGTGGCGTATAGCCCCATCGCCGGTGGAAGGAGGCCGCACAATCCCGTCCGTCACGTATCAAGTGGACAAACTGTGCGTCAGGAAAAGCAGAGGCGAGCGTTGTCATGTACTGAACATGCATCGGTGACTTCTCGCACCAGCGTACTTTGCCTTCTCGTGCGGCGAAGTATTTCATGATGAAATTGAATACAGCGGCAGGTGCGCGTGGAAAGTCAGTCCATGTGGCGGGAATCTGGACTGGTTGCCCCTGGTTGGCTGTAACAAACGGAAACGAGCGGGTCATATGTTCCCATAGAGCGAAGTACTTCGTGTTATCACTGAAATCTCCACGCCACCGCCTTCCTGAAAGGTAGTCGGGCAGAATTTTTGTCTCCAGTGGAAAGCCGAACAGCAGAGGGTGACTGTCAAGATGGTCCAAGAGCATTGTAGTTCCTGATCCATTCATGCCAACCACAAAGACCGGTCCTCTCGAAGGCACCTTTGCCTGCCCGGCAGTCGGTCTGGAATCCATGTCATTACTTACCATTCGGTACATCTGATTCGGGGACCGCATTACGCGGTAGTTCTTGACTCGAGGCAACCCTCAAGAACCGACTGAATTCGCCGAAGATTGTCCGCGCCGTAGTGAGCAACCCCGTGCTCGAAAGCACGCTGCGCCATGCGGTTCAGACGATTGTCGTCGCGTAAAAGCGCCTGGACGTCGCTAACCAGCTGCTCGTCGGAGCCCGCGCTACAAAGACCGAGGTCCTGATCATCCAGTAAATGGTCCGGATTGACCTCCAGGCTCACAACCGGGACGCCTCGAAGCCATGCTTGGATGAATGTATTTGGGAAGCCTTCTCCGAAAGGAACGCTTGTGTTGACGAAAATGTGTGTGCGGTCCAAAAGCTCGTTGACTGCCTCCAGAGACAGCGCGCCCGCAAAGTGGAAATTGCTCAGACTCCGCGCTTTGCCGATCAGCATTTCATAGCGCTTGTCCTGGATTTCACCGACCATCACGAACCGTGTATTTGCGATCGAATTGCAGCGCTCCGCGAGTTGAACGAAAACCTCCGGTCTCTTCACCGACTTGAGGTTTGCCACCCACAGAACCGTCCGCAAAGTACGATCCTTCGCCGGGATTGCTCCTGGGGCGGGATGATAATTTGGAATCACCTCGGGCGGTCGGAGCCGAAAGTGTCGGTGAAGCAACTCAGCCTGATAGCTTGCTTGAGTAATGACAGCATCGGCGTTTCGAAGCCCGTACTCATAAATGGGTCGTTCGATTGCCTGAATACGATTCCGCATCGGGACCATATGGCGCGGCAGGACATCGTCTAAGCGGGCGATATGATGCACGAGCTTCTTTCCGAACCGCTTGCAGTAGCGCGCAGCATAGCCAACGAGCGGCGAACCGACGCGTGTGTAGACGACGTCGGGATCTAGACGCTTTAGCAGGCATTGCACCGACGGATAGTCGAGCAGATACGAGTAACGCGAAACCGGCGTTGGAGTGCGTATGCGATAGATTGGCACTCCCTCATCTATTGATAGAAGGCTCCGCCGGCAGATCATAAAAATCTCGTGATCCGTTGATTGTCGCAAGTGGCTCAGGAGATACCGCATCTGGATTTCGGCGCCGCCAAGGGTCGCGCTCCAGTGAGCAGGCATGAGGATGCAAAGTCTCATCGTGGCGGGCTCAGAAGTACTGGATTATGGCAGCACCTGTCCCGGTGCTGTTATGGTCAGGTAGCAACGACGGCGGCGGTTTCAGTGAACGCGCAAACTCAAGCGATCCGGATTTCGAGACAGTGGGAAACGACACTTGTCTATTAATCGAGAGTTTGCTTACTCAGGTCTTTGCTGACGCAATTCTTTAGTACGCGCCTTGCCTGTGCCGTAGGCCGGGTGAGGCATCGATCAACTGCCTGCATGAACACTCGGCGCATCGGCCACGCCAGCCGTCGTCGATTAATCAATTGCTTTTCGTCGTAGCCGTACTGCGTCGCGACTTGAATGACAGACCGGTCAAGTTGGAAACCAAATCGGCGGTCGGCCTTCCACCGACTGCGCGAGGCTCCGTGTATGTATTCGTCGCAGTCCGGCCGCGCCTCGGGCAGACGCAATGCCTTCAGTAACCTGGAGGCTGTTCCGCGCGCAGCGGAAAAGTCCTCGTACCGCACGACGACCAGCCGTTCTCCCATTAGGTCTCGGAACCGCTGAAGATTTTCGTATGCCTGTCGCCAGTGATGCTGGAAGTCTTCCGGGGCGAGGCGCCAACGACTCCACGCCGAATACAGCACATCCATCGGGTTGCGAACAAGCCCGACGAAGCGGAAGTCGACGTCTGGTAATCGGTGTGCAACGTCGGTCATTAGCTTCAGGCACGACCACTGGTGCAGATGATGGGGAGACTTCTCAACGAAGACCGGCCTATGTGCCAGACAAAGGGCACGCCAGCCTTCTACCACCAGCTCCTCGTCATCGGCTGGCATATTGGCACCGCCCGTGTTCTCCGCGATCAGCGTCCGCAAATCGTGAAGTGCTCGGACCTTCGGAAGCGGCACCTCGCTGTCCGGCAGCTTCACCTGCGGCAAGCCAAGCACGGAAGCTGCTTTCGTCCAGTAGAGGGTCTCGAATTCCCCATGGCGCGTCTGCTGCAGGTGCCGTCCGCCGCCAAAGTTGCATATCAGTTCCTGAAGTGCGCTGGAGCCCGACGACTTGGTCGAAAGAACGATAATGCAACTTGACTCGCTCGGCGGGGTCACCATGGCAGGGAACTCTGGGGCTGCGTCGTCAACGCCACAATTCTATCGAAGGTGCCGCCAGTAGAAGTGGCGCCCGAGATTGGTGACGGCGAAGGCCCACTGACTGGAGGCGGGAAAGTCAGCCGTCCAATCAGTGGGAAATTTATATCCCCATCGCTTGAAGTACGGGCCGAAGACCCACCTGGCCCGATTGCGGGTCTCGGGAGTGTAGTAGGACCAGAAGTCGCTTTCGCGATCCTGCGTCTTGTTTACTACCGGCAGCGGTCGCTGCGGCGTGACATTCATGCGCCGCAAGACGTCGGCGAAGTCCTCGGCAAGGTTCTCGAACCTGAGAATGTATTGCAGGTGCGCGTGATCTAGACTGCTCCAGTCGTCATACGGCAAGTGGTAATAGCGCCTGAAGAAGTCCGGAAAGCTCGCGCCTCGCTCGCGGACGAAGCGGAACTGATTCTGCATTAGAGTCTTGACAAACACATTGTTGCCGCGAAAAGTATCTGGGTCGCCGTAGTTGCGGTGGTCATACTTGTACTTGAAGTACAAGCTAACCAGTTTGTCCATAGGGTTCCTGATCGCTGCAAACGCGAAGTACTTCTTCTCCTCCGGGGTCGCTGTCTTCAGGAACTCTGTATAGGTCGAGTGTTTCTTCAGCATGCGCTGGCCGTCGTACAAGTCACGGAGTTCCTTGCTGACGGCCGTGCTTCCTGTGCGCGGCAGTTCGACGAATACGTACTTGTATTTATGGCTGATTATCATCGCGGGGTGCTTATCACACGGGTGCCTGGAGCGGAACCCACATTCCGGGCTTGGCTCGATGATTGAACTCTGTGGTGTGGGTCAAGTAATCCTATCTTTCGTCCGCGCATAATAACGGTACTTTTATCACAAATTCGCGAGCCTCTATGATCCTATCGGCGCTGAGTTGGCGGTGGTAATGGCGGAGCGACAAGCTGACTCAGCCTATGGTTGGGCGGCGTGCCTATGTTGTGTCGTTGCGGCAACGCTATGGGTCGGCCCCTTCGCGCTTCGCCCGGACCTTTTCTATGACGATGTAGCTCACCATGTATTTTGGTTGTATCGCTATGCCGACCCTACGCTGTTCCCTGGTGACATAACGATCCCGTATTTCCGGACTAGCGCACCGTGGGGGTACCGAGCGATTTACGCGGCCTTAGTACCGTTCACTGATGCCCTGCTGGCCGCGAAGTTACTGTCGCTGTTTCCACTCGCGGGCAGCGCCTTTCTTGCTTGGCATCTGGGTGCTGCGACCGCGACGGATTTCGGTTCGCGAGGAGCCCGCGGCCTGGTAGCCGTGGCGGTGCTGTTGATTCTACTTCCGATGTCGCAGCAGAGGGACCTGTTGCCACCGATCGCGTTCCAGCGAGCCTTCGCATTGCCGCTGCTCTTGATGACGGTCTGGGGTTTGCTGAGTCAGCGGTACGCATGGGTGGGCATCTCGTGGCTCGCGGCGGCGTTGTTGTATCCAGTCGTATTGCCGGTGCAGGGTCTGACCGCGGCAGCCGTGTTCGGTAGGGAGTTTCTGACGAGCCGACGCCTGCCTAGGCACTGGGCATTCAACGCGGTGGCCGGCGCAAGTGCGCTGTTGATCGCTGCGATCGCCGTGCCGATTCCTCCTGAAGTGGGTCCGCCCTTCAGCTACGAGGAGGCAATCCGGATGCCGGAGTTTGGGCCGCACGGTCGCCTCAATCTCTACGCCGTGAACACCGTTGGTTTGTGGCTGACTGGCCATCGCACCGGGCTCGGTTGGTCGCCGTGGGTTCTGCTATTGATTGTGCTCGCGACGACCGTAGTGCTTGCCTTGCGGGCTGGCCGGCAGATTCCGTATGTCGCGTGGACGATGGCGTTCGTTGGCTGTGCGCTCTGGGCAGCAATGCGCGCGTTTCCGGAGCACCTGATGTTCGACCTCTACCTGCCAAACCGTCACTCACGGTGGGCGATCGGCATCTTTGGGATGTTCGTGCTGTGCATCGCCGTCGCTCTGCTCCTGGAGCGATGGCCGGGCGTCCCGCTTGCCACGATGGCGGCCCCCCCCGGAGCCGCTCGCCGGTCCAGCTCGGGCTGGATTATGCTCGTGCCGGCTATTGTCGCCGCAGCGCTGCTGCCGAACGCAATTAGAGTCTGGAGCCAACCCGTGGATCATCACCGGGAGGCGACCTACGCTTTCCTAGGCGGCCTCCCATCATCCACTCTTATCGCAGCGCACCCCGACCTGGCCGACTTTGTGCCGGTCCGTACGCAACGCAGCGTGCTTGCGTCGACGGAGGTTTCCATGGCGTGGATGAAGGGCTATTACGCACAAATGAAGCCTCGCGTCGCAGCCTCGCTACGGGCCGCCTACGCGACCAGCATCGAGGACATGGATGCGGCGCTTGAGCCCTATGGTGTCGATGTGATGCTGACCGGACCGATGGTTTGGGATGAGCGGTCATATAACGCGCCATTCGACGGTTTGTTCCGGGAGTTGATGGCGAGCGGCGAGCGCGAAGGCTTCGTGTTGAAGAATCCGCCGGTCGACCGAATTCTGTTCCGAAGTGGCGGCTACTATGTCGTTCGGGTGGGTCCATGCAGGCAACCCAATTGTCAGTAACCCGGGAGTCGAAAGGCGTCGGATGGCTGCTGCTTGCAGGCGCGGCAGCGGCGGGACTGCTGACTGTACTCGCGCGTGGTGTCATCGACCATGTCGCGCTGTACGACGAACTGCTGCACGTTCTGGCGGCGCGGGGCCTGCTGGAAACAGGAATGCCGCTCATCGCGGACGGGGTATATCCGCGAGGTGAACTGTACACGCGCGCGGTCGCGTGGTCATTCCAGCAGTTTGGGGACACCTTGGTTGCGGCACGGCTGCCGGCTTTGGCGGCAGGTGCGGCGCTGGCTATTGCGATCTGCCTATGGGTGGGACGCCGTTCCGGGCTGTTCGCGGGTGCCGTCGCGGCACTGCTGCTCTGCGTCGCACCGCAGACGGTTGAGGTTGCAGTATTTGCCCGCTTCTATACATTTCACGCGCTCGTGATCGGAGTAATTTTCGTCGCGCTGTTCGAGGCAATGCTGCCTGGGCAGTGGTCGCCCACTAGAGTTGCGTTGGTGCTCGCTGCGGTCGTCCTGGTACCCGTTGGGTGGCATCTGCAGGAAACGACAATCATTGCGGTAGGTGCAGGCGTAGCAGGCGTCATTGCGCTCCTGATCCTGGATCGGTGGACGTTGTGCAAGTCGTTCGTCCTCAGGCATCCAGTCCTCTTCGTCGGAGCGCTTGTCGTTGTCGCCACCGTGGGGTTCGTCGGGATCTGGTACCTGGGCCTCTGGGAGCAACTCGGCAGCGCGCCGTTGTGGGCGGCGGGGCGGGCCGGACGGTATCACTACTACCTCGTCGAACTCGGGGCGAGCATGCCATTGCTCTGGCCGCTGCTGCCGCTGGCTGCTGCCGTGGCGCTGGTGAACCCGACGCAGCGCAGGTTGGCCATCTATTGCACGGCCATCGTCGTATCCGCACTGGTCGTGCATTCAGTCGCTGGCGCCAAGGCACTGCGTTATGTTTATTACCTGGTCCCAGTCATGTGCGTGCTGTGGGCTCTCGCGCTGACAACGCTTGCCGAATGGGCTGCCGGTCGTCCGCGGCAATCCACCCAAGCTGGGGACCGACTCGGGCCCGCAGGCATCGTGATCTTCCTGGCCGTTGCTTTCGTCCTGTCGCAGGAGGGCCTGCGGACGTTCAATCTGCTGGCGGGCCGCCTTTCGCCATCGGTGGCCCTTGCCTACGGTGCGGAAGCTGACTGGGCGCCGCTGGTGACTACGCTTAAGCCCCAGATGCGTATCGCGGATCGGCTCGTCACCTCAAATGCGATGAAGGCCCTCTATTACTTTGGCGACTACGATTTTGAACTCAATGCGAGCATCGTCGCCGAGACAGAAACGATGGAAGAGTTTGGCCGTGATACCCGGACGGGCCGGCGTGCCATCGGCCGGGCAGACTCTGTCGCACAGGTACTGGGCAATGCGGGCTCGACGCTGGTCGTTCTCGAGGAAGAAAAAATCGGCAAGCCGAGCGGCGTGCAGGACGAGGCTATCGCGGTGATCGAGTCGCGATGCAACGAGGTTTCGCTGCCGGCGAAGTCCGGCGTGCGAGCCTGGCTATGCGTTGCTGCGCCCTAGCCTGCAGTACTCCGGGTTACCGTGTTCCGCGATCGCTGCGGCGAGATCAAGGCGTCTTCTTCACGTTATCGAACAGCGCCGTCGCCAGCGTGCCATCGCTGTGGCTCGTCACCGCCATTCCTACGTACACCGAGGCGGGCAAGGCGCTCAGGGTCACGGTGCCACTTTGCGTCCACGTGACCCCATCGGCAGAGGTATAGCCGGTCACGACGTTGCCCTGGCGAGTCAGGCGCAGCCAGTACGGGGCGACCGGGCTCGGCGTACCGGCCGTGTTGGGCCCCGTGGAACCGCCGGTGCTGGTGCGGCGCTGAAACACCGTGCCGGCGCCCACCGTCAGGTACATGATGGCGTGGCGCGATGTAGCGGTCAGGTTCTCGCGCAGCATCAGTCCGGCCCGCGCCCAGAGATCAGTCCCGGTCAGGCTGGTAACACGCGCGACGATTTCGCCGTTGCCGGCGAGCGGCTGCCAGGCGTAGTGGAACTCGTCGGCCGTACCGCCGATATTCGCGCCTGAGCCTCGCACCGTATAGACGCCCCCGCTCTCGCTGAGCGAGCCGGCGGCCGCTACAGCGCCAATGTCCTGGCTCTGGAAGGTCGCGGCTGCAAGCGTGGTGGCATTGGCAGACGCCGATTGGCCGGACTCGTTCGCCGTCGGCGCCGCCGCGTCGTATGCACTGACCGTATAGGTGTAGAGCGTGTTGGTGGTCAGGCCAGTGTCGGCATAGCTGATCGAAGCCGTTGTGCCGATGGGTGTTGCGCCGCCATTGCGGTAGACGCGATAGCCCGCGACTCCTGTACCCGTATCGGTGGAGGCAGTCCAACTCAGGTTGACCTGGTTCGGGCCTGCGGCGGTCGCCGTCAATCCGGCAGGCACCGTGGGCGCTGTGACGTCCACGATCGGAGCCAGCGTCGTAGCTGCGGCGCTCGATGACTTCATCGAAGCGTTGGACGCCGCGTCGAACGCATCGACTGTATAACTGTACGCCGTGCTCGGTGTGAGTCCGGTGTTCGAATAGCTGGTCGCAGTGGTGGTGGCGATCGGCGTCGTACCTCCATTGCGATAGATGCGGTATCCGGCGATGCCGCTGCCGGTATCGGTGGACGGGCTCCAGGCCAGGTTGATCTGGGACGCGCTGACGGCGGTTGCCGTCAATCCGCTCGGCACCGTTGGCGGGGCGCTATCGGGTGTCGAACCGAGCAGCCGCAGGTTGTCGAACACCGCCGTCGCAAAATTACCGTCGCTGTTGCTCGTTACGGCGAGCCCGATATACACGGTGGCGGGCAGGCCGCTTAGCGTCACGGTGCCGCGCTGCGTCCAGGTGATGCCATCGGCCGAGGCATAGCCGGTAATGACGTTGCCCTGGCGAGTCAGGCGCAGCCAGTAAGGGGCGACCGGGCTCGGCGCACCGGCCGTGTTGGGCCCCGTGGAACCGCCGGTGCTGGTACGGCGCTGAAACACCGTACCGGCGCCCACCGTGAGGTACATGATGGCGTGGCGCGATGTGGCGGTCAGGGTTTCGCGCAGCATCAGCCCGGCCCGTGCCCATGTCTGGACAGCCGTCAGGCTCGCCACGCGCGCGACGATTTCTCCGTTGCCGGCGAGCGGCTGCCAGGCGTAGTGGAACTCGTCTATTTTGCCGCCGATCGTGGCTCCCGAGCCCCGCACCGTGTACACGCCGCCGCTCTGGCTCAGCGAGCCGGCGGCCGCCACGGCGCCGATGTCCTGGCTCTGGAATGTGGAGGCGGGTCCCGGTGGAGGCGGCTCCTGACCGTCGATCTGCTGCAGGTAGGCGACGAGTTTCGCGAGGTCCGTGTCGCCGATGGCGACACCCGAGTGGGCGCGCACCGCTTCCTGCAGCGTGGCCGCCGAACCGTCGTGAAGGTAGGGCGCGCTCGACCAGGCATCGCGCAGCGTGGGCGTGTCGATCCCGAGCAAAGTGGCGCCGAGCCGCTTGCCGCTCGTCGGTTGCTTAATCGTGCCGACGTCCCGCAGGTTGGCGGCCGCGCTGACAGTGAAGTTCTGGCCGCCGTGGCACTCGGCGCAGTTGCGCTCCTGGAACATGGCCTTGCCGGCCACGCCATCGGCCGTCAGCGTGCCGTCCGGGTTGCGCAAGGGGCTGTTGGCGAAGGTGCCGAGCGAGACTACATACGCGGCCAACGCGTCGAGGTCGGCGCTCAGGCCCGCCTTCGGGTCGCCGAGCGGCTGGCTGCGCGTGCCCTGGTTGAAGGTCGTGGTCGGCATGAGTCCAGTCCCAGCGGCGAGGCTGCGAATCTGGCCCTCGAAATCCTGGATTTCGTCGAAGTTACCGCTCCAGTGCTGGAAGCCGTGCGCCCCGGCACGGCCACGCAAGGGGATCGTGTTGCGCAGGCCCTCGCCGAGGCCCGTCATGTCCCAGGTCCGTCCGTCCTGCCCGCCGTCGTTGTGACAGCTGGCGCAACTCATGTAACCCTCCCTGGCCAGGCGCGTGTCGCGCGCGTCATAGAAGAACTGCTTGCCCTTCAAAACGGTCGCGCTGAGATTCTCGCTGACGACCGACTGCATCGTCGCCAGCAGGGGCGCCTCCCACTGACCCCGCTCCAGGAGTTCGGTGAGGTCGTAGACGCCAACCGTCCGGTCCATGAAGTTGAGGACGTACAGGCTGTCGCGCTCGGCTGAAAGCGCCAGACCTTGCGGCGCACGACCGACGTTGATGCGGAAGAGCTCCGTATGGTCGTGCGCGTCGATCACTGCGACTTCGCGGCTGGTCTCCAGCGCGACGAAGAGGAACACGCCGTAGCGATCAAACAGTGCGGCACTCGCAAGACCGGAATTGTCGTGATCGATCCGCGACCCGAACGATTCGGAGTTGGTGGCCAGGTCGATGCGCGAGCTGATTGCGCGCACGGTGTTCTGGAAATTGAGATTGCCGCCGCTGCGCAACGTGCCGCGCTTGATGTTGTCCTTCTTCGAAGGCACCCAGGCCGAGGCGCCATCCGGAGAAATCACCGCGGCACCGAGGTAGTTGGGAATGCCGCTGCCCGCATTCTCGAAGTCCATGTCCTCACTGTGACGCAGCACCACGGTGCTGAGGGTCGCCAGGGTGCTCGCGTTGATCACGAGCACTTCGCCACCGAGCTTGAGGCCGCCGACTTCGGTGACGACGGTGGCGGTCTCCTCGCCGGGCAGGCGCGGCGTGATGAACCGCGATACATACAGGCGACTGCCGTCCGCGCTGACTGACAAGTGGCGGGGGTTGCTGCCGACGTCTGCGACGGCGAGCTGGCTGCCGGTCGACGGATCGAGCTTGAGCACACGCCCGGCGCCCTCGAGCGCCACGTACGCCGCGCTGCCGTCCGGGTTGAACACCAGCCCGAACGGCTGCGATGCGTACGGCAGGTTGATGGTCCTGCTGACCGACAGCGTCGTCGGATTGATGACGCTGATCGAGGCGGACTGCCGGTTGGTGACCCAGACCTCGCCGTTGGGCGCGATCGCGAGCCCCCGCGGGGCAGCGCCAACCCGGATTTCGGCAAGTCGCTGGTTGTTTCCCAGCGCGAATACGCTGACGGAGTCGTTGTCCTGGTTGACCGCCCAGAGCCGGTCACCGACGGCCATGATATTGGTGGAGACGGCAGGCTGCCGTGCCGTCAAGGGCAGATGGATCATCTGCGAGAAGCGAGCCGTCTGCTCAATGCCGCGGTCGTCGCGCGCGGTAACGGTGACCCAGAACATGGCGGGCCGCGCAAACGAATGGGTGACGGACGGCGAGGTCGACCAGGCGGTTTCGGTCCCGTCGCCGAATTGCCAGCGGTACTCCGGGTTGATTCCGTTGCTGCTCGACGCGGTGTAAGTCAACGGCGTGTTGAGCAGTCGTGGCGGCTGGTTGGGTAACGGATTGAGGATCAGGGCATTCGCGTCACTGATGGTCCACGTGAAGTTCGCGGTGCTCGAGTGGGTTCCGTCGGACACCGTAACGGCGACACCGCCGGTGCCGGCCGCGGTCGGCACACCGGAGATCACACCGGTCGTCGCCACAATTCCGAGCCCGGCCGGCAGGCCCGTCGCGCTGTAGCTCAGCGTGTCACCATTGGGGTCGGAGGCTGCGATGGACAGGGTCGCCTCCGTTCCCACGTCCCCCACCTGATTGCCCGGGTTGCTGACGATCGGTGCGGAGTTGGCGCCAACCTGCGTGATTGGTGCCTGACGGCACGTCATGTTCAAGGCATCGATCAGAGTGCTGGATCGTCCGCTCAGTGCGTAGGCCGGATTCCCGGTCGAGCAGTTGAAAGGCCCGAATCCCGTGCCCCCCGTGCCGCCCACGGCCCCGAGGAACTGGCCGGCACCAGTGATCTTGCCCGAGGTCGTCAGTGCCTTGCACTCGACGTTAAGCTGGTCGACGTATTGCGACGCGCGCCCACTGAATGCGCTGACCGCGAAGTCGCGCGGGCAGGTGCGCGTGAATGCGGTGCCAGTCGCCTGACCGGTGTAGCCGCGATCGATCGGGTCCCCGATCCACCGTCCCGTTTCGTCGACTGGCACGCACTGCAGCCCGACCCGGTCGACGTAGGTACCAGCGGACCTGCCGTAAATGCCGGCCAGGGTCTCGTTTGAATTGCAGGACAGCACGAATGGCAGGCCACCCGTGCCTCCGGCGGTCGGCGTGTAGTCGAGCTGTACGACGGGATTGGCGGAGATGTTCATCCGCACGATCTTGCCGACGGAGGGCACGCCCTGGTCGTTGATCACGAACACGAGGTAGTAGCCTGGAGGTGTTTCGGCCACGCTGCCGGGCATCTGGACGAACAGCGTGCCGCTCGACGCCGTGAATGGCAGTTCGATGAAGCGCTGGTCCATGTTGACGCTGTGGGTGACGGAGCCCGTCTTAACCATCGTTACGCGACGGATGTTCGCGGTACCGACCCCGATCGAGAAGTTCTGCCCCACCTGCAACGAGTCCGGGGCCGAGACGATGCTGGGGCGCGGCGCGAAGTTGCCGGTCGCGTCGTATAAATAGGGAGGGTAATAAACCTCCGCGTGCAGATTGACCAACGGACCCGGTGCACCACCGCCCGCGACCAGCAGGCTCGCATCTGGCAACAGCAGCGCGCTTGAATGGTAGAGGCGCGCGCGTAGCCCGCTGGCCCCCACGGTCCACTGACCGGTCGACGGATCCCAGATCTCGGCCGAGGTGTTGACGTCGTCCAGGGTGTTCGCGACGCCGCTGCCGCCGGTAGCAACGACGCGGCCGTCGGCGAGCACAGTGGCCGATGCCCACATGCGCTTCGACGACATCGACTGGGTGGGCGTCACCACGGGTTGCGGCCCGGTGATGTCGATGACGGCAGCGCCATTGGACCGGCCGCCCAGCTGCAGGATCTTGCCCGGGCGAAACATCGCCGCGCTTGAAGACTCCCCTACAGAAGATCCCGGGAACTGGCCGGCCATTGCCACCTGCCCCGTGCCACTCGGGTCGACGTAGTACATCTTGCCCGTGCTGTCGAAGCCGAAGACCCGGCCGTCCGGTGCGATGAAGTTGCGCGGAAATTGTTCCCGAAGGGTTGATGTGTCGGCTGCGCTCAGCAGGCGGAAGCTGCCGTTCAGGTCGCGAACTTCGGGGCGGCTGCGACCGCCGCTGCCGCCCTGAATATAGATCTCGCCGTTCATCAGGACGGTCGAGGACGAATACCAGCGCGCGCGGTTCATATTGTTGCCGCGGCTGAGGGCATTATCGGTGTACCTGAAAACGTTGCTGTTGTTATTACCGATGTTGGTGGTGTTCGTACCGGTCCAGTTGTCGCCTCCGACGATCAGTACGCTGCCGCTCTGAGGCAGGACGACCTGGGAACTGCAGAAGATGTCCGTCAGCGTCATGTTGTCGAGCGTGATATGCCCACCGCTCAATCCCTGCGCCGGATCCCAGATGTCGTAGATGAAGAAGCCGGTCTGCGTGCCAGCACCGTTGGTGCCGTAGGTGAGGACGCGGCCATCGGGCGTCAGTGCCGCATGGATTGCGATAAGTGGCCAGTTGTCGGTGGGCGGGGACAACCAGGCGCCGCCGATGTTGTCCGCCAGGGCCGGCAAGGCTACGGCGAGGGACAGCAACAGAGTGACGATCGATGAGGGCCGCCGCGCTGTCGTCCCGCCTGAATCGATGACACGCGTGCCGCGCGGTTGAACACGCGCGCCATTCGAGCCCGTACCTCCCTCCATCCCCATCTCCATCTGTCTCGTCGAGCCGTGAGTTGCTACGAGTTTCTTATTATGTAGCCGTGTCACTAATTGTCGTGCTGCACGACCTGCCGCGTGGCTTCGGCCATTGCATCTGCCGAAGCGTTATAAAAGGTGGCCCGGAGCCGGCCCTCGTTATCCACCAGGTAGACCTGCGAGCTGTGCTCGACATCGTATCCACCCTCGGTGTCGGTTGGCATGCCCTTGAAGAACACCGCCGGGAACGTGGCCGCAATGTCACTGACGGCGCGTGGCTCTCCTGTCAGGCCGATGAATCCCGGGGTGAAAGGCGCAAGATATTCTTTCATCACCGAAGGCGTGTCGCGCTCGCCGTCCACGCTGATGAAGACGACGGTAGTCGGGACATTCTCGGCGTCGAGCGAGCGGCGAACCTGGCGCAACTTCTGCATCGTCGGAGGACAGACGCTGCGGCAATGCGTGAATCCGAAGAAGACCAGTGCAGTTTGTCCGCGCAAATCACTGAACGCAAAGGCGCTCGCATCCTGGTCGCGCAGCGAGAAATTCGGCACCGTCGTGGGAGACTGCGCCAGCTTGACGCGATCCTGCTGTTCGGATCCCGGGCCCGACTCGTCAGCCGCGTGGGCGGTGACAAGAGTCAGCATCATCAACGAAGTGCTGATCACCACACATCCGCGAACGGTCTGTCCAATGTCCATAGTCTCCGATTCCTGCTCTCGTACCGCTGTTGATTGTCAGAGATTTCTCGCGGAGATGCAGCAGCATCGCGAGTCGTGTTGGCGGTAGCGGTAGCGGTAGCGGAATGCTACACCTCATTCACTTGCAGGCGATTTGTGATTAGACATAAGGAGGAAAGCTTCATGCCGGCGGCGTCAAACAACGTGCGTCGCTTCGGTCGGAGCGGCGGAACGTCACGGGCCTGCTCTGCGTCATTGCCCACGACTGCGGGTTTCCATGTGCGCGCCGCTCGTGACTACCGCGGTGCTGTTGCCATGGGCAGTCACCGTGTGGAATCGGCAGATCGATACCGACTTGGAAAACGCCTATGCGTTCATTTCGACCCTGCCCAAATCGATGCTGTTGGCAGCACACCCGGATCTAGCTTTCTCGCAGGAGGGTGAGCGAGCCGTTAAACTTCTGGCTGGCCGAGTCCGGAGTCCCACGAATCAACCATTCGGTATGGAGCCGGACTGGACGACGATCGTCACGGAGCTGGCGCCACGCGCCCACGCGGCGGGACAAGTGGTGACGTCGAATTCCATGAAGGTAATCTATTACCTCGGCCGATACGACTACGAAAGGCGCGTAATAGGTCTGGCAGAGTCCATAGCTTGGGTCTTAAGCCAGCCAGGCACAACGCTAGTCGTCATCGATGAGTCGAAGATCGGCCTGCCAAGCGGAGTCACCGCCGAGGCCTTTGCCGAGATCCAGTCGCGCTAGAGCGAACTGACGTTGGTCACAGGATCGGGTGTTCGCGCGTGGTCGTGCGCTGATTCGCCCTAGCAGGGTGTTGAAAAATGCTCTCCATGCATTTCTCAACGTCGCTTGCGAAAGGCGTGACTTTCGCTGCGCTCCCGAAATCAAGCACCTACGATG
>Ga0209254_10000312_pt1 | contig 37168 bp, 35 predicted proteins | sample FrelakmetDIP11DI_FD_187148 | JGI IMG/M metagenome (GOLD analysis project Ga0209254, IMG submission 187148) | Freshwater lake sediment microbial communities from the University of Notre Dame, USA, for methane emissions studies - DIP11 DI (SPAdes)... | ecosystem: Environmental > Aquatic >... | reverse complement strand
AGACTGCATCCGCCTCTCTACACGATCGAGCTCGTCGCTTGCCCAACGGGCGGCGTCCATATAAGCGACCATGGACGGCTCAAGCGAGTCCGGCGTAACACGTCGCCACCGCCGCCGTGGTTTCAGCACCACATGAACATCACCAAGCGTCCACCTTCCCCACTATTTCGTGCGGCGGTAAATGCCGTTTGGACTTTCGCTTTTCAGTTTCTACGTTCGACGATGCGACGCGCGATCGTGTGCAGCGGTCCGGAGGAGATTCCAGCCCGATTCAGCGTGGCAGTTGCCTGATCGTATAGCTGGGCGGCGCGTTCGCGCGATGCGTCGATTCCCAACAGTCCTGGAAAGGTGTTCTTTCCTGCCACGGAGTCGGCACCCGCCCGTTTGCCAAGTTGTGCAGTAGGCTCGGTCACGTCGAGCAAATCGTCGACGACCTGGAACGCAAGTCCGATTGCTGCACCGTATTCCTGCAGAGCGGTTCGTACGTCACTGTTGGCGCCCGCGGCCAATGCGCCAAGATCGATAGCGGTCGTCAGCAGCGCACCGGTCTTGGCGCGATGCATGGCTTCGAGGGCATCGAGCGAAATCGTGCGATGAGTGGCGTCGATGTCGAACGCCTGACCACCGACCATGCCTTGCCAACCCGCTGCACGCGCGAGCGATTCGACCATTGCCAGTCGCGCGGCAGTCGGCACGGTCTCGGCATTGGCGAGCGTTTGGAAGGCCAGCGCTTGTAGCGCATCGCCGGCCAGAATCGCGGTCGCCTGCCCGAAAGCGATGTGTACGGTCGGTCGGCCGCGTCTGAGATCGTCGTCGTCCATGGCCGGTAGATCGTCGTGGATCAGGGAGTACGCGTGAATGAACTCCACCGCACACGCCGGTGCGAGGGCCAGTTGTCGATCGGCACCCAGGCTCACGGCGGTGGCGCAAGTCAGCAGCGGTCGGATACGTTTGCCGCCGCCGAGTACGGCGTAGCGCATCGCACTGATCAGTGCCGGTGCGAGCATGCTGTGTGATGGAATGCGGGCTTTGAGGTCGTCCTCGATCAACCCGAGCAGCAGCCCGAGGAGGTCGGGCTCAGTTGTCATCGTCGAGACCGAGTGCCTCGGCGTCGACTTCTTCGAGCGCAAGTCCGGCATCGGTTTCGGTGAGTGCCTGGACGCGCAACTCGGCCTCCTTCAGTGCTTTCTGACAGTCCCTCGTCAGGGCGACGCCGCGCTCGAACGCCTGCAGCGATTCCTCGAGCGACATTTCGCCGGTTTCCATGCGGTCGACCAGTTGTTCGAGCTCTACAAGGGCGGCTTCGAAATTCAGGGGCGACGTTTTTTTGCTCATGCAGCGACGTTAACCGCGCGCGTCGGGTCGGGTCAACGAACGCCGCATTGCCGGGCGCCATCGAAAATGCGGTCTAGACTTCAGTGGCCAGATAACGGGTGCTCAGGGTCGACAAAAGGGCTCGTACGAGATGGATCTCGCAACGCTGGTGGGCCTGGTGGGGGCGCTGGGAATTGTGCTGATGGCCATGCTGATGGGCGGTTCCGCCAGCATGTACTTCGACGTCCCGTCGGCATTGATCGTGTTCGTCGGTTCGACATTCGTCGTGCTGATCAAATTCAGGCTGAGTCAGTTTTTCGGCGCGATAAAGGTTGCGGTCAAAGCATTCAGGTTCGATCCGGTCAAACCCGAGGCGTTGATCGAGGAAATCGTGCAGATCGCCGATGCGGCGCGTAAGGGCGGGCTGCTGTCATTGGAGGGCCGCAGCTGTTCGAACGAATTTCTTGGCAAGGGTGTTGCGCTGCTCGTCGATGGCCATGACGGCGATGTCGTTCGCGGATTGCTGGCGAAGGAACTCAACCAGACCATCGAACGGCATGAGTGGGGCGCAAAGATCTTCAGGGCGTTGGGCGATGTCGCGCCGGCAATGGGAATGATCGGAACTCTGGTAGGGCTCGTCGCCATGCTCGGCAGCATGGATGATCCAAAGGCGATTGGTCCGGCGATGGGTCTGGCGCTATTGACCACGCTGTATGGCGCCGTGCTCGCCAACATGGTTGCCTTGCCAATTGCCGACAAGCTGACGCTGCGCCGCGTCGAAGAAGGCCGCCTCAAGTCCATGATCATCGATGCGCTGCTCGCGATTCAGGTCGGCCAGAACCCGCGCGTAATCCGCTCGATGCTGGCGGCGTATCTGCCGGAAACCAAACGCGCTGGCGGTAGATGATCGATGGCGTTCGAAGACCTCCAGCAATCCAAAACCGTCGATGATGAACGCGTTGTTATGCCGGGTTGGGTTGTCACGTTCGCCGATCTGATGGCGCTGCTGGTGTGCTTTTTCGTGCTGCTGTTGTCGTTTTCGTCGATGGACGTCGAAAAATACAAACGTATCGCCGAATCGATGCGTGCGGCACTCGGCGTGCAAGGGGTGCCCGGTCCGAGCCGAATCGAGTCGATTGCACCGGGCGAACCAGTCCAGCAACTACCGGACCCCTCTGCGACGCCTGCCTCCATGAGTTGCCCGAGTCCCGCGCCGACTGCATCCGCGGCGCAGATAGATGCAGAACGCGATATTGCCCAGCAGCAGGCAGTGGTTGCCAAGGTCGCGGATCTCGTTGGGCGCACCGAACGGGATGCCATCAAGCTCGCCGCAGCGTTGTCGAAAGAAATCGCCGCCGGTGTGCTGGAAGTCGAAACGAACGGTCGCAAGATCATTCTCCGAGTGAAGGAGCGCGGCAGCTTCCCGTCCGGGTCGGCGTCGTTGTCGAGCGATTTCAAACCGGTGCTGAAGATCATTCGCGGTGTGCTGAAGGGAACCGAAGGACAGATCTACGTCGAAGGTCATACCGACGACGTGCCGATCACGACGGCGCAGTTCCGCTCGAACTGGGCGCTGTCGAGCGCGCGCGCGATCAGCGTTGCGCATGGACTGTTCGAAGACGGCGCGCTGGATCAGCGGCGTTTTACGGTAACCGGCTATGCCGATGCGCGGCCACTCGTTCCTAACGATTCATCGGAGGGGCGAACACGAAACCGCCGTGTCGAAGTCGTTATCCAACAGGGGCTCGAAGGTGACGTAAAGAACGACCTCGATGCGTTGCGAAACGCTGACCCCGCGGGCTACGAACGGGTCAGAACTGAACTCATGCAACGCTTCAATCTGCGCTCGGATGAGGTCTTCTGACGGTGTAAGGGCTGTTGGGTCAGCGTTCGAGCGCGATTGTCAGCGCGCCTTGTTTGCGCGGTGCGCGTTGCGGCTGGCGTTGTTGTGACTGCGATTGTCGGCCGCGGCGGTTCCGGTTGACTCGATCCTGGTTGACGAGTTGACTTTCTAAACGATCAATCACTTCCGTGTGGTTCTTCTATGTTTCGGGAGGAGCGCAATTTATCTTATTGATCTGAATAAATAAAGCGTGTGGCTTTTTTAACGCATCTCAGTTCCGTAAGCTGGCGGTCCAATTTCAACGATCGAGGGCACGATGCGGTTACTGATGACACTCTTCACGGCGACCGTGAGTTTTGCGGCAATGGCGCAGGACAACGCAGTGGAGTACCGGAAACACACCATGCACGCTGTCGGCGGGCATATGCAGGCGCTCGTCGCCATTGCTAAGGGCGAAGTCGACCATAAGGACCATTTGCCGGTGCACGTGGCGAGTCTCGCGGCTTTGTCCGGCATTGCACCGGATCTGTTCGGCGCCGATTCGCGCGGCGGTGATACCGATGCGCTGCCGAAGATCTGGGACGAGCCGGAAGCGTTCAAGAAGGCGCTCGATGCGTTTCGTACCGCGGCGCAGGATCTGGATGCGATCGTCAAAAGCGGCAACATGACGAATTTCGGGGCAGGGCTTGGGGCACTTGGGAAGTCGTGCAAAGGTTGCCACGACGATTTCAAAAAACCGGAATAGGATTCGCCGCGATCAGTACCAGCGGTCGGCTGCCCACAGCAATGCTGCGGCGCCGCCCGCGGTCATCGCAGCGCGCAACCAATAGTGACCGCTGATCGGTGCGACGCCGATAGACGCGCGTCCATGCAACATCGATAGCGCCACCGGATCCCGGCGCCAGGTGTACCAGCCGACGGCGCCCAGATGCACGACAATCAACGTCAGCACGATCCAGTAGATTCGTGTGTGGATCGCGGTCGCGAGATCGACACTGGCGTCGTCCAGATAATGCGCGAAGGGACCGTCGGTGAAGATGTCGTCACTCGCGAACAACCCGGAGCCGACCTGCACGCAGACGGTGATGAAGATCGCCAGAGCCATTGCAGCGCCCGGCGCCGAGTGCGCTGTTGCGATCCTCGGGTGGCCGCGCAGATGCCGCCAGACTGATACCGGAGATGTGCGGTATTCCTTCGCCCGCACGTAGCGCCCGCCCCACAGCGCCCAGCCGAAGCGGAACGCCAGTAGTCCGATGACGCCGACCCCCGTTGCGATGTGCAGGTCCATTAGATCGAGGTCGTCAGCAAGCCCTGTATAAAGCGAAACACCGATCGCGCCTGCAAAGGCCCAATGCCAGAGCCGATGCGGCCACTCCCAGATCAAAACCGAATCGGAGTCGGACATCGGGGCGGAATGTAGTTGCGAGTCAGGCGGTATCCCGCAGCGGTTGGGTCTTGGCGCTGTCGTCTGCCAGAAACCAGGCGCCGGTGGGTTGATCGATGACGATATCGCCGTCGGCCTCCAAGGTCGTCAGCGCGCCGCGCACCTCCCACGTACCCATCGGCTCGGCAAGTTCACGCAGCCGAGTATTGATAGCGCCTGGCGACACACCCTTGGCACCCGCGGCAACCAGCTCTTTGAACACGCGCATCACGAGGTCGACGCGCCGGCGATCGTTGGTCACTCATTCAGCCCGGTAGACAAAACGCGCGTGTTGTACCAGAAAGGCGCCGGTGGGCCAAGTTGCCGAAGAGAGCACTGCGTTGGCGATCGTGCGCTTGGCTTGACTTGGTTCGACGACAAAGTGAGGTCGCATGCCGAATCGACGGGCGTAGAGCAGCTCGATTTTCTGGCGCCTTAATCAGCGGCCGATTGTCGAGCGTCCGAATACGTTGCCGATCCTCAGGAAGTAAAGCTGCTCGCCGCCTTCGGCAAAGCCCACACCCCAGTACAACGGCCCGATCGGCGATCGGTTCGCGAAGTAGATACTGCCGTTCATGATCCCGTCGGAGAAGGGGTCCTGATGATTCTCTCCGGCGTTACCGAATTCGGCAGATGCCCCGACGAACGCTGGAAAAAGCCCGCCCTCGCCGCTCAAGTCGTACCGGTAACTCGAAAGTATCACCCCGAAGTTCTGGCCGTTGACCTGGTTCGGCGGCAGACCGGAGAGGTTGAAAAGACCGCCGCCACGAAACTCCGCGTAGATCGGTGCGTTGTTGTCGAGGGTGGTCTGGTACCTGAACCCGCCGATCAGCGTGTGACGCCCGGTACTCCATGTGGTGACGAGCAGCGCCAGAATCTGCTCATACGGCTCGTCCGCGCCAAGCGCGGTCGCGGACTTCAGATACGTCAGGTTCGCGAGCGTTCCGGAGCTCGGAAAGTAACGGTCATCCCAACTGTCGAGCGCCGCGTTGGCGACGTACTCGGCGCCGTTGTAACTGTAGCTTTGTACCGACGGTTCGCCGACCTGAACACTTGCGTGGCCCGAAAAACGGCGCACTCCGACCGAGAGAGCGGCCGAATCGCCGAGTTCGCGTATCACGTCGAACTGGCCACCCACCTGACTCACCTGATAGGTGTTCAGCGCGTTGCCATTGTCGTCGAACGTCGAGAGATCCAGACGCTCCCAGAACACCTTGGGCCGCAGGTACAGCTGCAATGGCGGACTCACCGCCTTATAAACTTCTGCGAGGAACGCCGGAGTTTCGCCGAGCTGAACCAATACGCGCCCCTCGGAGCCCAGATCGTCGAGATGCGTATCCAGAACTGCGAGGCGCAGATTCGCGTCGGTGCCGTCCGGGCCGCTGAATATGTCGACACCCCATTCGAGGAAACGGGTGCCACGGGGGTCCTGGGTGACGTGAATGACCACGCCGGTCGCGCCGTTTTCTTCAACGACCTCGTAACGCACGATGGCCAGGAACCCGAGTCCGTAGATCTGTTGGATGTCGCGGTCGAGATTGTCCTTGTTCAGCGGTTCGCCAAGCGGAACGTGCAATCGATCAAGAATCACCGCGTCTTGGAACCGTGAGCGGTTGTTGAGCTTGACGAATTGCACGGGTGGGAGTGGGCTGACGCACGCCTCGATGAACGTTCGCTGTTCGGCGTAGGCGACCGCACCGATCGATAGAGGTTCGAGGGCGGCGCGTTTTGCGTTGGCGCCCTGATAACCAATCGGGATCGCTTCGGCGGCCTTGTCGAAACTGGCCGAGGTGATGTCCTCGCCCAACGTAGGGCTGATCAGCACATCACGATCGGTGAGGGTCGCGATCTGCGCTTGGGAATTGCGCACGACGAGCAGGCCCGACAACTGCGCGGTGACGCTGACGAACGACCGGAGACTCTCGCGCGGTTGCAACGGCGTTCCCACGTCGACGGCGATGACGATATCGGCGCCCATATTGCGCACGACGTCGATCGGCACGTTGTCGGCAATGCCGCCGTCGACCAGCATGTATTGACCCAACTCGACCGGGCTGAATGCGCCTGGCACCGACATGCTCGCGCGCATGGCAACCGCAAGGTTTCCGCTCCCGAGCACGACCGCGTTGCCATCGATGATGTTCGTCGCAACTGCACGATACGGGATGGGGAGGTTGTCGAAATCGTCATCACGCACGCGCTCCGTAGTGAGCCGCTCGAATAAAAACGAGATCTTCTGGCCCTGAATCGCGCCGGTGGACAGCAGTTCGGAGTTTGGACCGATCCCTACTTTCGGACCGAACAGGCCGAGGTTGTCATCGAGTTTGCGCAGATACGGCTTGTCCTGGCGTGCGGTCGCGTCCTTGAACAATGTGTCGAAGTCGATCGCCATCACGGTCGCTTCGAGTTGTTCGGCATTCATGCCTGTCGCGTAGAAGCCGCCGACGAGCGCGCCCATGCTGGTGCCCGCGACATAGTCGATTGGCACGTGCAATTCTTCGAGCAGGCGAATCACGCCGATGTGCGCCGCGCCGCGTGCACCCCCGCCACCGAGCACAAGACCGATTTTGGGACGATCCCCGATCGGGGCTCTTGCGCATTCCGCGGCCTGGGTGGCAGATGCCGCAGACATTGCGGTAGCCAGTGCTGCGGCCAAAGCGGCAGAAGCCAATCGAGACATGGTGCAATCCCCAAGGTGCTGCGTTCGATTCACAATCGCGCTGGCGGTTTGCGGTGATCACCCGCCACTGCCGAGCTCGCAAAAACGATGTCGAGATTGCCTTGTAGCGGCCACGTGCGCAACGAGCGCATTCGTGGGGTGGTAATCCTGAGCATCGGCGTCCGTCGCGCCGTGATAGCGTGTGCCGATTCATCGCGGAGAACATAAGTGCTGCAGGCGTCGCTGCTGCTGATCCTGATCGGCGCCGCCAATACCGCGCCGCTCCTTGCGAAAAAAATGCTCGGCGATCGCCTGAATGTGCCCCTCGACTTCAATACGCGGTGGTTGGACGGTACTCCGCTGTTCGGCAAATCGAAGACGGTACGCGGTGTTGTTGTTGGAATGCTTGTGCCGGCGTTGCTCGCACCGCTGGTCGGTCACCCGGTTCATCAGGGTGCCGTGATCGGCGCCGTCGCGATGGCGGGAGATCTGTTTTCGAGCTTCTGCAAACGGCGCATGCAACTCGCGCCGAGCAGCCAGGCGCTTGGTCTCGATCAGATTCCGGAGGTGTTGCTGCCGGCGCTCGCAGCACGCGTGTGGTTCGAGCTGACGCTCCTCGAGATCGCGCTCGTCGTCATGGTTTTTTTTGGACTCGAACTCGTCCTGTCGAAGCTGCTCTATCGATTCAATCTTCGCGACAAGCCTTACTGATTCGCCCACGGAGTACCCATGCACGCTTTCCTCGTTTCGACCGGCGTAGTTGCGCTGGCGGAAATCGGCGACAAAACACAGCTGCTTGCCTTCATCCTCGCCGCCAAGTTTCGCAAACCCGTACCGATCATCGTCGGCATCCTGGTCGCCACGCTCGCGAACCACGGATTCGCCGGCGCGCTGGGTTCGTGGATCACGTCTGTCATCAGTCCTGAGACGCTCCGGTGGGTGATCGGCGTTTCGTTCATCGGGATGGCGATCTGGACGCTGATACCCGACAAGTTCGATGAGGACGACGCGAAGCTCGCTCGCTTCGGCGTATTCGGTACGACGCTGGTTGCGTTCTTCCTGGCTGAAATGGGCGACAAGACGCAGGTCGCGACCGTCGCACTCGCCGCCCAGTACCAGGCGTTCTTTTCGGTGGTCGCCGGAACGACGCTAGGCATGATGATCGCAAACGTTCCGGCCGTGCTGCTGGGCGATCGGATCGCGCACCGGCTGCCCGTTCGACTGGTGCACGCAATCGCGGCCGCGATCTTCGCAATTCTTGGCATCGCGACTTTGGCAGGTGCAGGTGCACGATTGGGCTTCTGACGTCGACCGACGCGTGGGGTCGACTACGAAGACGGCGCGGTTGGCGATCAGAGCCGGTCGTTCAGCGTCACCCCTATCCCAATCGTCGTCTGGCGCCAGTTGTAGTCGATCATGCTCTCGCCGTAACCGGTGAACACCTGGACGTAGCCCCGCAGCGGTCCGAGCAGAGGGCGCGTGGCCCACGTCAACTGTGCGGCGCCTTTGCCGGTGTTCAGGTTGCCGCGACCCATCAATGAAAAGCTGTTGTCGCGCCATTTGTAGATACCCGTGACCTCGCCGTAGCCGTAGTAGTCCTCGATGTCGGGGTTCTCGTCCTCGTAACCTGACGGTCTGACGCGCGTCCATGCCTTGGTTAGAAGTGCGAAGTCGCCGCGTTCAAACCCGGCCTCCACGAACAACCGATCCCAGCTCCGAGAGATCGGGTCGGAGCGGCCGTTCGACTGGTGGTTATATCCGAAATTGAGCAGATTGAATTGCATCCCGCCGATCTCGATACCGGGTCGAAAGCTGCCGAAGATCTCAGGGGTGTAGTTCGTTTCTCGAAACGGGCGTGAGTTGTCCGGGCTGTAGACCTGCCACGAACTCTGCTGCGTGTAAGCAAACCACAATCCCCAGCGGTGGTCGTCGGTAGCAGCCAGCCGCGCCTTGACGCTCAATTGGAACTTAGCCTCCACGTTCTCGAAGTCTGCGTCTGTTGGGAATGCCTCGAACAACGGTTCATAAGGCGCCGTGTTCACGTCAGACGTAAACCGGCCGAACAGGACGTAGTTCGGCTGATGCAGCCGCACATACGCGTCGTTCGTCTCGGGAGAGAAACCCCAGGCTGCATCGATCAGCGAGGGAGCTTGCAGCTCGATGGAGGCGTGTTCCGCCGGTTCCACAACCGGGCTCTGCGCAACGGTGGCGTCCGCGACGGCGTTCGTCTCAATGGCAGGCGGCGGCACGGCGGTTGCGGTCGCATGGACCGCACGGCCGATCTCGCTATCGAAGCACGCGAGCCGTGCCGTGTCGTTCGACAACTCCAGACAAGCCGCGCCTGCCGTGTCTGCGTTCGCGACACCGGCGCCGATGTTCATCAGCACGGCAACGAGCAATCCCGCCAGCCACCTGCAACGTTCAATCAACACCAGGCTAACCCTTTGTGGCTGCGTCAATCAGCGCGAACATTCGCGCATGGGCGCGTGAGGGCGCCATCATTGCAGCCTCATGTTGTGATTGTTTGAGCTCAACCCGTCCATCCCAGCGCGGCGGCGCAACGACACCTTCGTGTGTCGCGCCGCCGCGTCGGAAATCGGATCAGCTACCGCACAACAGGCGCATGCTGCGTTCGGCGCGATCGAAGTCTGCGTCCGTCGTGGCATTCAGCAGCTGTTGGGTGGCGGCGTCGCAGGCGTCTGCGGTGGCCACTGCGCTCGCGGGTGCGGCAGCCGCGCGAGCGTCGCAACTGGCGTCTGACGCAAGCCGAATGTTGTTGAAGTTGCCTCGCTCTACCGACACGCAGTCGCCGACGCGCTTCCCCGCCTGTTCGGTCACGATCCTGATCGTGTTGGTACCACCGATGAGCACGGTGTACTCAAAACCGGTCGATGACCCGGCCGCGCCTCCCACACGGCTGCCCACGGCTGCGCCGCCGAGACCCCGCAGTGCGCGGTTGCTCTGCGATCGCCCTGAACCGGATGCAACCCCGAGGGCGCCACCGAGGAGCGCGCCGGCCGTCTGCGCACCTTGGTTTTCGAGGCTGACCTGACGCACGGCGGTGATGCGACCGTAGTTGACCGTACTCGCCACGGCTTGCTGCACCAGTGCGACGACGGCGCCAACCAGCACCATCGACCGCAGAATATTCCGGCGTACATTCACTTTGATTGCTCCCGAGTGAGTAGAAGATATGGTCATTGAGAGGGGCGCCTAACGAGGCAGCCTGGCCGCGATCGCATACGGTGCCCCGAGCCGGAAGCATACCATCATTTGGGAGAATGCCTCCCCGCCTCCTCCGAGCCGAGGAGTGAAAAAATCCTCAGGGAACACGCGGCGGATGATCTTGGCCGGGACGGGTCCGCTCATCGCTGGTGGTGTCGACTAATGGCTGAAAGACGGCTGCTGGTCCGGAGCGGTGTGAACTGCCCTGGATTGCCGCCGGATTTCAACGTTCTTTCTGAAACCGTTGTCGGCAACAAGCCGCCCAGAAGCCGCGCATTTGCTGGGCTTGCTGGCGTTCTTTTGAACCTCTCGGATCGCTCAATTGGTGGAGGCGGCGGGAGTTGAACCCGCGTCCGCCGGCACGCACTCATCAGCTCTACATGCTTAGTTTCGTCAATTAATTTAGCTTCAGGTCGACCCGACGAGCAGGGTGTCCCAAGCGATCCCGATTGGTTTTAACGACGCGGCCCCGGGCGAGGCGTTGTGCGCGATCCTGTGAAACGTGCCGCTGATTTCATGCCACAGGCAGCAATCGTCAGCGTAAGCCGGCTTAAGCGGCTAGTGCGTAGTTTTCGTCGTTGGCAACTATAAATAGCTGCAGTAATTGTTTTACGAGAGTTACTACCCTCTCGGCATGCACCTTTGACCTTGTAACCGTCGTCGAAGCCAGGTCGCCCCCAGTTCTTGAAATCGTTTCGGAAGTGTACCACCGCCCATTAGATTGGGGGCTACGCGGAATGTTTCAAGACGCGACCCTGTTCCCGCTTCCAGTCGCGGTCGCGTTCGCTGGCACGTTTGTCATGCGCCTTTTTGCCTTTGGCCAGCGCCACCTCGCACTTCACCTTGTTGCTTTTCCAGTACAGCGAAGTCGCAACGCAGGTGTAGCCCTTCTGACTCGTTTCGGCGAACAGGCGTGCGATTTCCTTCTTGTGCAGCAGCAATTTGCGCATGCGGATTGGGTTGGCAATTACGTGTGTCGAGGCGCTCACTAACGGCGTTATGGTGGCGCCGTACAGCCACGCCTCGCCATCGCGGATCATCACGTAACTGTCGGCCAGTTGCGCCTTGCCGCTGCGGATGCTCTTCAGTTCCCAACCCTCGAGCACGATGCCGGCTTCGAATCGGTCCGAGAGTTCGTAGTCGTGGCTCGCGCGACGATTGCGTGCAATCGGCGGGGGTGCCTTGGTTTTTGATTTGGCCATGAAGGGATTATAGGGGGTGCTTGAGGGGGGTAGTCGATTTGTCGACAATGCCGCTTCGTCGATGATGCGCGCACAGCCGCGTTCTCCGGCCACGCCTTCGAAAGGTCTCCGATATGCCCCAGGTGCGACGCTCCGCTCTGTTGCCGTATTCGGCGGCGCAGATATTCGATCTGGTCGGTGACATCGAGCGTTATCCCGAGTTTCTGCCGTGGTGCAGTGATGCGCAGATCGTCGGTTCCGAGCCACGCGAGGTCGTCGCAGAGCTGACAATCATGAAAGGGCGCATCAGCGAACGCTTTACGACGCGCAACGTGCTGACGTATCCGGACTCGATCGAACTGCAACTGGTCGCGGGACCATTCAAGCGGCTTTCCGGGATGTGGCGATTCACCGGACTTGCGGCGCAGGGCAGCAAGGTAGAACTCGAACTCGACTTCGAAATGTCGAAATCACTCATTCAGAAATCGCTGGGCATTCTGTTTGCGCACGCTGCGGGGACCATGGTCGATGCGTTCTGCACTCGGGCGCGGCTGGTCTACGGTCGGGGCTCGTCATGAGTGACATCCATGTCGAGGTCGTCTACGCGCTTGCGCAAGAGCAGCGACTGGTCGAGCTGGTTCTGAGCGACGGCGCAACGGTCACCGACGCGCTGTCGCGCATTGCGGAGTCAGCCGAATTCGCCGATCTCGAATTGAATGATGCGGCGGTGGGTATCTATGGGCGCGTGATCAAAGATCGCGCCCAACGCCTCAACGAAGGGGACCGGCTCGAGATATACCGACCGTTGAGTGTCGATCCGATGACGGCGCGGCGTCTGCGGGCTAGCCGGAAGGAGGTGTAACCGGTGTGCCCGGATCGCTTGGCAGCAATGGATCCGCCACCGCGTCAGCCTCGGCGGCGTGTGCGACCGTGGTGGGCGTGAGGTCGCCCGAAAACTCACGTAGGAGATCGCCGTCGAAGAATAACGACATGCGCATCTGTTGATACACCACGCGGCCGACTTGCACCGAATAGACATAATCCCATCGGTCGGGATTGAAAGGATCCCGCAGCACCGGCTCCCCCATGACGAACGCCACCTGTCGGCGGGTCATCCCCGGCTTCAGTCGGTCGACCATCTCCTGCGTGATGACATTGCCTTGTTGAACGGCAACGTTGGCCACTCTCGGTAGACCAAAGTGGCAACCCGCAACAAGGAAGAGAATTGCTACTGCGAATGGACGCACGGACAGTCCGGGCTTCGGTTGGGGCGCCGATATTAGCGGCACAGACCAGGTGTTGAAAGGCCGCGGGTAGATCGCGAACTCGTGAAGCAGCCCGATTGTCGCTACAGCGCGCCCGCACTGATCAGTTCTTGCGCGTATTCGATCGTCTTCGGAGTGATGTCCTGGCCTCCAAGCATTCGCGCGAGTTCCGCGATCCTACCTGCGCTGTCCAACGGTTCGACGACGGTGTCGTATTCGCTGGATTTGCTGATGCGAAGGTGATGCTCGCCGCGCGCGGCCACTTGTGGCGCGTGCGTGACGCACAACACTTGTGTATGCGCAGCCAGCCGGCGCAACAACCGGCCGACCACGTCAGCGGTCGTGCCGCCGATGCCGACATCGGCTTCATCGAGTATCAGCGCCGGCAGCTTCGACTTCTCCGCTGCCACGACCTGGATCGCCAGACTGACGCGCGAGCGTTCGCCGCCCGACGCGATGCGTGCCAGCGGCGCGGCCGGATATTTGGGGTTCGTCACGATGTGATATTCAACGGAGTCGAGACCGCCTTCGTGTTCCGCGTCGGTGAACCTCAATTCAAGACTCCCGCCGGTCATGCCCAGGCGTCCCAGATGCGCACTGACGTCGCGAGCGAATTTTTTGGCTGCACGGCGGCGTTTGCCGGACAGTTCGGCACCGCCCGATCGGAAGCGTGCCTGCGACTCCGCGATCGTCTGCCGAACGGTGTCGATATCAGCGCCGCTGCTGCTCAGCGCGTTCAGCTCGGCGACGAGTTCGGTGTGACGCTGCGCCAGCACTTCGGGACGCACCCGGTGTTTGCGGGCCAGCTCGGTAATCCGATCCAGGCGCGCCTCCAGGGTCTCGAGTTCGTCTGGCGCGCATGCCAGATCGTCGAGGTAGCGCCGCAGTTCACGTGTGGTCTCGTCGAGGTGCGTCAGCGCGATGTCGAGGAGTTCGCGTGCGGCTGCCAGGGCTGCGTGCGTGTCGTCGATGGCGGCGAGCAGCGTTGCAACACGCGTGACGTCTTCGACGCCCGAATCGGATTCACCGCTGAGCACCGCCAACGCGGTCGCAATGCGCGTCTGGGTGTCATTTGCCTTCGCCAGCCGCCTGAAGCGCGCGTGCAGCTCTTCGTATTCACCCGCGGCGACCGCGAGCTCCGCAAGCTCCCCCAGCTGGTATTCCAACAACGTCCTGCGGTCGCGCGATTGTTCGGCGTGGGACTCGAGCGAGAACAACTGTTCGGCCGCGGCGCGCCAGACTCGGTAGGCGTCGCGAACGCGGTCGGCAAGACCTTCGACACCTGCGTAGTGGTCGAGCAGATTGAGCTGCACATCACGCCGCAGCAGCGACTGATGTTCGTTCTGACTGTGGATATCGATCAACGTTGCTGCCAGCTCAGTGAGGTCGTTCAAAGTTGCCGGCGCACCGTTGATGAACGCGCGCGAGCGCCCTTCACGATTGATGATCCGCCGCAGTACACAGCGGTTCGAGACATCCGGATCATCGAGACCGCGCGTGGCGAGGAACTCGGTGGCGAGGCGATTGTCTTCGATGTCGAACTCGGCGCTGACGTCGCTACGGTCGGCTGATGGTCGAATGGCCGTGGCTGATGCGCGATCGCCGAGCGCGAGTCCTAACGCGCCGAGCAGGATCGACTTGCCGGCGCCGGACTCGCCGGTGAGAACCGTCAGCCCTGCTTCGAATGTGACGTCCACCGCGCGCACCAGCGCAAAATCGCGGACGGACAATCGAGTTAGCATGACGTAGAAGCGTCCTGGGTTGGTTTCGCCGAGCTTTCGTGCCATTTTAGGTGCCGGCGTCGATTTGGGTAAATGCGTTTTTGACAACGTGAAGCGGCAGCAAAGATCAGACGAAGGAATTGGCGATCGCGCGCAGCGATTGCTGAAAATGCTGGTCGAGCATTACCTCGAGCAGGGGACGCCCGTCGCATCAAAAACGCTCGCGACACAACCGGGCGTCGACGTCAGCCCCGCCACGGTGCGCAGCATCATGGCGGAACTCGAGGCGCGTGGGCTGGTGGTATCGCCTCATACGTCAGCCGGCAAGATCCCTACCAACCTCGGATTACGCTTCTTCGTCGACAGTCTGTTGTCGGTACAACCGCTGGGACGCAGCAGCGTGCAGATGCTGCGCGATGGACTGAACCCCGATCTGGCACCATCGCGACTGGTAGAACTCGCATCCGGCCTGCTGGCGGAGATCAGCCGGATGGCGGGTGTCGTGACCCTGCCGCGAACCGAGCAGATCGCGTTGCGTCAGGTGGAATTTCTGCCGCTGACGGCGAATCGCGTGCTGGTGATCCTCGTCATCAACGAACGTGACGTGCAGAACAGGGTGATCCACACCGATCGCGAATACAGCGAAAGCGAACTGGTACAGGCGGCGAACTACATCAATCGCGAATTCGCCGGTGATTCTTTGCAGAACATTAGAGCGTCGCTGATCGAGAGCATGCGCGGCGACAAAGTGAACGTCGACCGAATGATGCAGCTGACGCTCGACATGGCAGCAAAGGTATTCGACGTAGACGGGTCGGAAGGGGCAGATTCGGAAGGCTACGTCGTGGCCGGCGAGGCCAATCTGATGAGCGCGCCGAATGATGCCGAAGCGATGCGCAAACTGCTCGATGCATTCTCGCGCAAGCGCGATCTGCTGCACCTGCTCGATCGGTGCCTCGACTCGAACGGTATCCAGTTGTTCATCGGCGACGAGTCCGGGTATGAGGTTCTCGGCGACTACAGTGTCGTTACGGCGCCATATCGGGTGAACGGTCGAGTGGCCGGGGTTCTCGGCGTCATCGGACCGACCCGGATGGCCTATCAGCGAGTGATCCCGATCGTCGATGTGACCGCAAGAGTTCTCGGCGCGGCCCTCGATCACACCTGACTGGCGACTTGCCATGGAAAACCCGCAGAAGCCTTGGAAAACGGCATCGCGGCCCCATTATCCGGAACCGCGTCAGCAGGAGCATAGAGGCACATGTCCGAACGCAATTCATCGGACCACGATCCGGCGCCGGGTGATATCGGTGAGGAGGCGGCCGCACAGCGCGAAGCCGTCGGGGTTGGTTCGACCGTAGCGGAACTCGTTGCCGCGCTCGATGCGGCTCGCGCCGAAACCGAGCAGTCTCGCGACCGGGCGTTACGGGCCCACGCCGAAGTGGACAACATGCGTCGCCGTGCCCAACGTGATGTCGAGAACGCGCACAAATTCGCACTCGAACGGTTTGCCAACGAGCTGCTGCCGGTGGTCGACAGCCTGGAGCATGCGGTCGAGGCTGCGCGCGCCGGTGGCGGTGACGGCGCTACCAGCGCAATTGCCGATGGTGTCGCGTTGTCGCTGAAGCTGTTCCTCGACACGCTCGCGCGCGCAGACCTCGTGCAGCTCGATCCGGTAGGTGAGCCTTTTAGTCCGAAGCTTCATCAGGCGGTGAGTATGGTCGAGAGCGCCAGCGCAGAACCTGGGTCGATTCTGCAGGTGCTGCAGAAGGGCTATACGTTGAATGGCCGGTTGGTGCGACCGGCGATGGTCATCGTTGCGAAGGTGGCGGCTGGAAACCCGATCGGATGAGACCCTCGACGGGTTGAAGTTTCGCATCGAGCGCCAATATAGCGGACATCGATTGCCCCGTAGTCCGGGGTTAAGAATGGAGATCGGCAAAGATGGGCAAAATAATCGGCATTGACCTCGGAACGACCAACTCCTGCGTCGCCGTGATGGAAGGTAAGGACGTCAAGGTCATCGAGAATTCCGAAGGCGATCGCACGACGCCGTCGATCATCGCCTATACCGACGAAGGCGAGATCCTGGTCGGCCAGTCCGCGAAGCGCCAGGCAGTCACCAATCCGACTAATACTCTGTCGGCCGTGAAGCGCCTGATCGGACGCAAGTTCAAGGACAAGGTCGTCCAGAAAGACATCGATATGGTCCCGTACAAGATCAGCGAAGCCAAGAACGGCGATGCCTGGATCGACGTAAAGGGCCAGAAGCTCGCACCGCCGCAGATTTCGGCGGAAGTCCTGAAGAAGATGAAGAAGACAGCGGAAGACTATCTTGGTGAGACGGTCACCGAGGCGGTCATTACCGTTCCCGCTTACTTTGATGACTCGCAGCGCCAGGCGACCAAGGATGCCGGGCGAATCGCGGGCCTCGATGTCAAACGCATCATCAACGAGCCGACGGCGGCAGCGTTGGCCTATGGGATGGACAAAAACCGCGGTGATTCGAAGATTGCGGTCTATGACCTGGGTGGTGGCACGTTCGATATCTCGATCATCGAAATTGCCGATGTCGACGGCGAAAAACAGTTCGAAGTGCTGTCGACCAACGGCGACACGTTCCTGGGCGGAGAAGATTTCGACAAGACGCTGATCGACTATCTGGCGGATGAGTTCAAAAAAGCCAGCGGGATGGATCTGCGCGGCGACCCGCTGGCGATGCAGCGGCTGAAAGAAGCCGGCGAAAAGGCCAAGATCGAGTTGTCGTCGAGCCAGCAGACTGAAGTGAATCTGCCTTACGTTACGGCCGACAAATCAGGCCCGAAGCACCTGGTGCAGAAGTTGACCCGCGCCAAGTTGGAATCGTTGGTCGAGTCGCTGGTTGAGCGGACGATGGCGCCGTGTCGCGTGGCGATCGATGATGCGGGCGTAAAAATGAGCGACATCGATGAAGTGATTCTCGTCGGCGGTCAGACGCGCATGCCGCTCGTGCAGACGCGGGTCAAAGAGTTTTTCGGCAAAGAGCCGCGTAAGGATGTGAACCCGGACGAGGCGGTTGCTATCGGCGCGGCGATTCAGGCTGCGGTGCTGTCCGGCGAAGTCAAAGACGTGCTGTTGCTCGACGTAACGCCATTGTCGCTCGGTATCGAGACGCTCGGCGGCGTGAGGAGCGTGCTGATCGAGAAGAACACCACGATCCCGACAAAAAAACAGCAGGTGTTTTCGACCGCGGACGACAACCAGACCGCGGTGACGATTCATGTGTTGCAGGGCGAGCGCAAACAGGCATCGCAGAACAAATCGCTGGGGCGCTTCGATTTGGCCGACATCCCACCCGCGCCGCGCGGTATGCCACAGGTTGAGGTCAGCTTTGACATCGATGCCAACGGTATTCTGAATGTGTCGGCAAAAGACAAGGCGACAGGCAAAGAACAGTCGATCGTCATCAAGGCGTCGAGTGGTCTGACCGAAGGCGAAATCGACAAAATGGTTCGTGATGCCGAGGCGCACGCGGAAGAGGACCTGAAATTCGAAGAGATGGTGACGCTGCGCAATCAAGCGGATGGCTTGGTGCATGCCGCTCGCAAGGCCGTCAAGGATGCCGGTGACAAGGCGACCGAGGCGGAAAAAGACACCGTCGAAACGGCCGCGCAAGCCCTCGAAGAGGCGCTCAAGAGCGATGATAAAGCCGTCATCGAGAAAAAAGTCGAAGCATTGAACGAAGCGTCGGCAGCGTTGGCCCAGAAGCTCTACTCCGATGCAACTGCTGGCGCGGATACCGACGGCAAAGCGGCCGGCGATGGTGCGGTGGATGCCGAATTCGAAGAGGTCAAGGACGACGACAAGAAGTAGCATTCGCGGCTGACGGAATTTTCCGGGCGCAAGCTTAACGAGCTTGCGCCTTTTGTTTATAGAGAAAGGCATGGCGAAACGAGACTATTACGACGTGTTGGGACTCGCCCGCGATGCAGCAGATGCCGACGTCAAGAAAGCCTATCGGCGGCTCGCGATGAAGTTCCACCCGGATCGCAACCCCGAGGATCCTTCCGCGGAAGCGAAGTTCAAGGAAGCTTCCGAAGCCTACGAAGTGTTGTCGGATGCCACTAAAAAAAGTGCCTACGACCAGTTCGGTCACGCGGGTGTCGATCCGAACGGGATGGGGGCGCGCGGCGCCGGCGGCGGCAGCTTCTCGGACATTTTCAGCGATGTCTTCGGTGACATCTTCGGCGGCGGTGGTGGGCGCAGTTCGGTCGCCCGCGGATCCGACCTGCGTTACACCCTCGAACTCGAACTGGAAAAAGCTGTCGGCGGCGATACGGTGGAAATTCGTGTGCCGGTGCTTGCCGAATGCGAAGAATGTGATGGCAGCGGAGCGCGCAAGGGTACCCAGGCGATCCCTTGCACGGACTGCGGTGGCGCAGGACAGATTCGCGTGTCGCAGGGTTTCTTTTCTCTGCAGCAGACGTGTCCGCGTTGTCGCGGCGCCGGGTCTGTGATCAAGGATCCGTGCCGTTCCTGTGGCGGCAGCGGACGGGTCGAACGACGCAAGACCCTGTCGGTGAAAATTCCTCCTGGCGTCGACACGGGCGATCGAATTCGACTCAGCGGTGAGGGTGAACCCGGCCACAACGGCGGCCCGGCCGGTGATCTGTACGTCCAGGTCGCAGTTCGTGAGCACAAAATTTTCACGCGCGACGGCCGCGACCTGTTCTGTGAAGTGCCGATCTCAATCGCCGATGCGGTGCTGGGGGGTGAACTCGAAGTGCCGACGCTGGCGGGTCGCGTCAAGTTGAAGATTCCTGCCGAGACGCAAACCGGTCGAATGTTCCGCCTGCGAGGCAAAGGCGTCGCGCCGGTTCGCGGCGGCGGCACCGGCGATCTGTTGTGTCGTGTGGTAGTCGAAACGCCGGTGAAGTTGACGAGCGAGCAGAAGGCGATGTTTGAACAGTTGCGCACGATCCTGCGCGCCGGCGGCGAAGCACACTCACCGAAGGAAACATCGTGGTTCAAAGGCGTGGTGGATTTCTTCGACGGATTGAAGTCTTAGCAGTAGCCGATCCAGGCTAGAATCCGCGACCTCGCTGCGGAGTCGAACCATGATCAGAGTTGCTGTCACCGGCGCTGCCGGCCGGATGGGTCGAACCCTCGTCCAGGCGTTGAACGGGATTGACACGCTGACCCTTGGCGCTGCGTTCGAGCGGCCTGACCTATCGTTGATCGGCTCCGACGCCGGCGAACTTGCAGGCGTCGGTCGCCTCGATGTTCCGGTTACCGCATCGATGAAGAATGCGCTAGATCGGTTCGACACCCTGGTCGACTTCAGCGTCCCGACCGCAACACTTGAAGCGCTGGAACTTTGCCGGAGTGCCGGGAAGGCGATGGTCATTGGCACCACCGGATTCGATGCGGCAGGACGCGAAGCGATACTCGCAGCTGCTCGCGACATGCCCATTGTGATGGCGCCGAACTACAGCATCGGTGTGAATCTTTGCTTCAAACTGATCGAACTGGCGGCGAAGGTTTTAGGCGACGATGTTGATATCGAGATCATCGAAGCGCATCACAGTGGCAAAATCGACGCGCCGTCCGGAACTGCGTTACGCATGGGCGAGATCGTTGCCGAGGCGCTGGGACGAGATCTCACCGCTACGGCGGTCTACGGACGGCACGGCATCAACGGGCCGCGCGACCGTAAGACCATCGGCTTCGAGACGATTCGAGCCGGCGACATCGTCGGTGAACACACGGTGATGTTCGCGGGTGCGGGGGAGCGTGTTGAGATCACCCATCGTGCCGCGAGTCGGATGAACTTCGCCGCTGGCGCGATGCGTGCGGCGCACTGGCTGGCCGGGCGTGCCAATGGTCTGTACGACATGCAGGATGTCCTTGGACTCAAGCGCTGAACCGCACTTCGAGTGACACGACCAGGGGCTTTCCCTAGAATACGCGCCCAGCCTGCGCAGGGCGCCACGACCTCGAGCAACAACTGAGGCGCGGCCTCGATAATAAGAACAGCAAGCGGGTGGGAAGTGATTCCCCCCGCTTTTTTGCAACTTCGGGACTGCAAACTTGACACCGGCTCTACTGGCGCTCGAAGACGGCAGCGTGTTTCGCGGCACCTCGATAGGTGTTGCTGGTCGATCCGTTGGCGAAGTCGTGTTCAACACGGCGATGACGGGCTACCAGGAAATTCTCACCGACCCGTCGTATGCGGGTCAGATCATCACGCTGACCTACCCGCACATCGGTAATACCGGCGCCAACGCCGAGGATGCCGAATCGGGTCGTGTTTGGGCAGCGGGGTTGGTGATTCGTGATCTGCCGATCCTCGCCAGCAGCTGGCGTATGGAAACAACGCTCGCGCAATTCCTTGCCGCCGAAGGCGTTGTTGCGATAGCCGACATCGACACGCGACGGCTGACGCGACTGATTCGCGCCAAGGGCGCGCTCGCCGGTTGCATCGTGACCGGGCACGGCCTGATCGAAAGTGCGGCGCTGCTGGCCGCGCGCCAGTTTCCCGGTCTCAAAGGGGTGGACCTCGCCGCCGAGGTGACCTGCCAGGCCGCGCATCGATGGCAAGGCGGCAGCTGGGAATTGGGTGCGGGCTATCGGCAGCCGACGAACGATTTGTATCGCGTGGTCGCGTACGACTTCGGCGTGAAGCGCAACATTCTGCGGCTGCTCGCGGATCGCGGCTGCAATGTAACCGTGGTGCCGGCAAAAACCACCGCGGCGCAAGTACTCGATCTCGAGCCGGATGGTGTGTTTTTGTCGAATGGTCCCGGTGACCCAGAGCCGTGCGACTACGCGATCCGCGCCATAGAAGAACTGGTGGAGACCGGCTTGCCGACGTTCGGTATCTGTCTGGGTCACCAACTGCTGTCGCTGGCGAGTGGGGCCGCAACGGTCAAGATGTCGCATGGGCATCATGGTGCGAACCACCCGGTGAAAGATCTGCGCGACGGCAGAATCGTAATCACCAGTCAGAATCATGGATTCGCAGTGGAGCCACAGAGCCTGCCGAACTGCCTCGAGGCGACGCACGTCTCCCTGTTCGACGGTTCATTGCAAGGCGTTCATCGCACCGATCGACCGGCGTTCGGCTTTCAAGGACACCCGGAGGCGAGTCCGGGTCCAAAAGACTGCGCATACCTGTTCGACCACTTCATCGATTTGATGACTCAGGCGCGCGCAAACGATGCCTAAACGCACCGACATCAAATCAATACTGATCATCGGCGCCGGTCCGATCGTGATTGGTCAGGCGTGTGAGTTCGACTACTCCGGAGCGCAGGCATGTAAGGCGCTGCGCGATGAGGGTTATCGCGTTGTGCTGGTCAACTCGAATCCAGCGACGATCATGACCGACCCGGCCATGGCCGATGCCACCTATATCGAGCCGGTGGAATGGCGGACCGTTGCGCAGATCATCGAGCGCGAACGTCCGGATGCGTTGTTGCCGACCATGGGTGGCCAGACCGCGCTCAACTGTGCGCTCGACCTCGTTCGCGAAGGTGTGCTTCAGAAGTGGGGAGTCGAGCTGATCGGTGCGAGCCAGGATGCGATTGACAAGGCGGAAGACCGCGAACGCTTTGGCAGAGCGATGAAGTCGATCGGACTCGAAACACCCCGCTCGGCGATTGCACACAGTATTGAAGAGGCGCTGCAGGTGCAGAGCGCGCTCGGATTCCCGTGCGTCATCCGCCCATCGTTCACGCTTGGCGGCAGCGGCGGCGGCATCGCTTACAACCGCGAAGAGTTCGTCGAGATATGTACACGCGGGTTCGATCTGTCGCCGACCAATGAACTGCTGATCGATGAGTCGCTGCTCGGTTGGAAAGAGTTCGAGATGGAAGTTGTGCGCGACAAACTCGACAACTGCATCATCGTCTGTGCGATCGAAAACCTGGACCCGATGGGGATCCACACGGGCGACTCGATCACCGTCGCGCCGGCGCAGACGCTGACGGACAAGGAATACCAGATCCTGCGCGATGCATCGATCGCCGTGCTGCGCGAGATCGGAGTGGAAACCGGTGGTTCAAACGTGCAGTTTGCGATCGACCCAAGAACTGGGCGGATGGTCGTGATCGAGATGAATCCGCGAGTATCGCGATCATCGGCACTGGCGTCGAAGGCGACCGGATTTCCGATTGCCAAGGTGGCGGCGAAGCTTGCGATCGGCTACACGCTGGACGAGCTGACCAACGACATCACCGGAGTGACACCGGTGTCGTTCGAACCGGCTATAGACTATGTCGTGACGAAGATTCCGCGCTTTACGTTCGAGAAATTTCCGAATGTCGATGCGCGACTGACGACACAGATGAAATCTGTTGGCGAGGTGATGGCGATCGGTCGGACGTTCCAGGAGTCGTTCCAGAAGGCGCTGCGCGGACTCGAGATCGGCCGGACGGGTCTCAATGAATTGACCGTTCTTGGGGATGAAGACGAGAAGGCTCGCCTGATTCGAGAGCTGAAAGTGCCGGGTGCCGATCGTATCTGGTACGTCGCCGATGCGTTTCGGGCAGGAATGAGTATCGCCGACCTGGTGGATTACACTGCGATTGATCCGTGGTTTCTCGCGCAGATCGAAGATCTGGTGGTGACGGAGCAGAACCTCAAATCGCGCCGCGGACCGCCGCTCGATTTTGCGGAGCTGTACCGACTCAAGCGCAAGGGTTTTTCCGATGCGCGGTTGGGCGAATTGCTTGGGATGAGCGAGGCGGACATCCGCGCTCGACGTAAGGTGCTCGGCATCAGGCCGGTCTTCAAACGTGTCGACACGTGCGCGGCTGAATTTCCGTCGGCGACGGCTTATATGTACTCGACATATGAGGAAGAGTGTGAGGCTGCGCCGAGCGATCGACGCAAGATCATGGTTCTCGGCGGTGGCCCCAACAGAATCGGACAGGGGATCGAGTTCGACTACTGTTGTGTGCACGCGGCGCTTGCGATGCGTGAGGACGGATACGAGACGATCATGGTCAACTGCAACCCCGAGACCGTGTCGACGGATTACGACACTTCAGACCGGCTCTACTTCGAGCCTGTCACGCTCGAGGACGTACTCGCGATTGTCGAAGTCGAGCGGCCGATGGGCGTCATCGTTCAGTTCGGCGGTCAGACTCCGCTGAAGCTCGCTGAGGCGCTGGAGGCGGAGGGCGTGCCGATCATCGGCACGAGTGCCGATGCCATCGATCGTGCCGAGGATCGTCAGCGCTTTCAGGAAATGATCACCAAGGTCGGCTTGCGACAGCCGGAGAACCGGACCGTTGCGACGGTCGATGCCGGCATCGAAGCGGCTGATGCGATCGGTTTCCCGATGGTCGTCCGGCCGTCGTACGTGCTTGGCGGCCGGGCGATGGAGGTCGTGCACAACAAGACCGATCTCGCTCGTTATCTGCGTGATGCATTCGTCGTGTCGAACTCGGCGCCGGTGCTGCTGGATCATTTTCTCGATCAGGCAATCGAGATCGATGTCGATGCCGTGTGCGACGGCGAGCAGGTCGTGATCGGGGCGATCATGCAGCACATCGAGCAGGCTGGCGTGCACTCAGGCGACTCGGCGTGTTCGCTGCCGCCTTACCGACTCGATCAGCATATCCAGGATGATATTCGTCGGCAGGTTACTGCGATGGCGATTGAACTCAACGTCGTGGGCTTGATGAATGTGCAGATGGCGGTGCAACAGGACAATGTGTTCGTGCTGGAGGTGAATCCTCGCGCGTCGCGCACTGTGCCGTTCGTGTCGAAGTGCATCGGCGTGTCGCTCGCCAAGATCGCAGCGCGTTGTATGGCGGGTACGCGGCTGTCCGCGCAAGGCTTCACAAAAGAAATCATCCCGCATTATGTCTCTGTCAAAGAATCGGTGTTTCCGTTCAACAAGTTCCCCGGTGCCGATCCGATCCTCGGTCCGGAAATGAAATCGACTGGCGAAGTGATGGGCGTCGGTGACAGTTTTGCCGAAGCGTTCGCCAAGGCGGCGCTTGCGGCCGGTGAGCGCCTGCCACGCGGCGGTCGGGCGTTTCTCAGTGTAAAAAGCTCCGACAAACCGGGTGTAGCCGTCGTTGCGCGCGATCTATTCGATCTGGGATTCGAACTCGTCGCGACGCGTGGTACGGCGCGGGTGCTCACCGATGCCGGGATTGCGGTCGAATCGGTGAACAAAGTGACGGAGGGGCGGCCGGATATTGCCGATCTGATGAAGAACGCGAAGATTGATCTCATTGTCAATACGACCGAAGGGAGGCAGGCGATTGCGGACTCGGCGGTGATCCGACGGCTGGCGCTGCAGCATAAGGTCTGTTACACGACTACGTTGGCGGGTGGCGAGGCGATCTGCATCGCAATTCGATTCGGCCGCGGCAATGTGGTGCGGCGGTTGCAGGATCTGCACGCGAGTATGCAGCGATGAAAGTACCGATGACGCTCGAAGGCTCGGTGCGGCTCCGCGAGGAGCTGAATCACCTCAAATCAGTTTTGAGACCGCAGATCATTCAGGCCATTTCGACCGCACGCGAGCACGGCGACCTGAAGGAGAACGCGGAATATCACGCAGCGAAGGAACAACAGGGATTTGCGGAAGGCCGCATCAAGGAGATCGAGAGCAAGCTCGCGGATGCGCAGGTCATCGACGTAACCAAGATCAGGCACACGGGCAAGGTCGTCTTCGGCGCAACGGTGACGCTGGTGGAGGTCAAAAGCGGCGCCGAAAAACGCTACAAGATTGTCGGTGAAGACGAGGCGGACCTGAAGCAGAACAAAATCTCTGTGATGTCGCCGCTGGCGCGGGCCCTCGTGGGCAAATCCGAAGGCGACGCAGTTGTTGTCAATGCGCCCAATGGATCCATTGAGTACGAGATCGACAAGGTCGAGCACCTATAACAACGGTGCGAAGGCGCGCTAGGAAAATCGAGCCACGTTCGACAAACGCGGATCCGCATCGGGGTTGGCGCGATACAGCACCCACACCTTCCCGATGACCTGTACAATCTCCGAGTCACAGCGTGCGGCGAGTGCTTCGCCAAGCTCCCGACGAATACCGCGGTCTGCAACGTTTACTCTGGCCTTGATGATCTCGTGATCGTTCAGCGCCCGACGGGTTTCTTCGAGCAGACCATCGGTTACGCCGCGTTCGGCGATGGTCACGACGGGTTGCAATTGGTGGGCGACCTGGCGAAGGCGCCGCTTTTCCTTGGACGTCAGCATCGGCGAAGTATATTGACCGGGACATGGCGAAGCGATCGAAATCAAGTCAGCGCTGGCTCGAGCGGCAGAAACGCGACCCCTATGTGAAGCAGGCCGCGACCGCGAACTTGGGTTCGCGCGCGCACTTCAAACTATCTCAGCTCGATGCACGCTTTGCGCTGCTGCGCCCGCAGATGGCGGTACTCGAACTCGGTGCCGCACCGGGTGGTTGGACACGTTATCTTGCCAGTCGTTTGCGTGGTGGTCGCGTCATCGCCGTCGACTATCGGCCAATGCAAGTTCCGCTCGGCGCGACGTTCCTGTGTCTTGATATTCACTCGGAAGCGTTTGAAGCCGCCATCGAACAACTGTTGGGTGAAACGAGGCTGGACCTTGTTTTGTCGGATATGTCCCCCAATGTCAGCGGAGTGAAAGCGGCTGATCAGGCGGCGACGATGGAGTTGGTCGAACTCGCGACTGAGGTTGCGTTGCGTCTTTTGAAACCCGGCGGCGGTCTTGTGGTCAAGATGTTTCAGGGCGAAGGCGTCGATCGATGGGTCAAGGACATGCGTCGAAGTTTCACCAAGGCAACGCTGGCCAAACCGGCGGCGTCGCGCGCCGAATCGAGAGAGGTTTATGGTATTGCGATGGGATTCACGGGCGATCCGTGTCGCCACGACCTTCACGGTAGCTGCCCAATGTGATGTGTAGTAAGCTCCAACGTCCCCCAACCTTTGATCTCGTGAGGATAACCCATTGAACGATATGGGGAAAAATTTACTCTTGTGGTTGATTATCGCGGCCGTGCTGCTGACTGTATTCAACAACTTCAGCGTCCGTCCCCAGCCGCAGGAGATCACGTACTCCAGTTTCATCTCCGAGGTCCAAGCCGAGCAGGTGCAAGAAGTCGCGATCAACGGCCTTGTCATCATCGGCAAGCGCAAGTCGGGAGAGGACTTCAAGGTCATCCGACCGCCGATCGATGATCCGAAACTGATGGACGAGCTGATCAATCGCAACGTCAACGTGATCGGCCAAGCACCGGAACAGCAGAGCATCTGGGCGCAGCTTTTGATCGCGAGCTTCCCGATCCTGATCATCATCGCGGTGTTCATGCTGTTCATGCGCCAGATGCAGGGCGGCGCTGGCGGGCGCGGTGGACCGATGGCGTTTGGTAAGAGCAAAGCACGGCTGTTGTCCGAAGATCAGATCAAGACGACCTTTGCCGACGTGGCCGGCGTCGATGAAGCGAAGGAGGACGTGCAAGAGCTCGTCGACTTCCTGCGTGAACCGGGCAAGTTTCAGAAGCTCGGCGGTCGAATCCCGCGCGGAATCCTGATGGTGGGCCCGCCCGGAACCGGCAAGACGTTGCTCGCAAAAGCGATCGCCGGCGAGGCCAAAGTGCCCTTCTTCACGATCTCAGGGTCCGACTTCGTAGAGATGTTCGTCGGGGTCGGTGCGTCTCGGGTCCGCGACATGTTCGAGCAAGCCAAGAAGCAGTCACCCTGCATCATTTTCATTGACGAGATCGATGCCGTCGGGCGCCATCGTGGCGCTGGACTTGGTGGTGGCCACGACGAGCGGGAGCAGACGCTCAACCAACTGCTGGTCGAAATGGATGGATTCGAGCCGAACGACGGAATCATCGTGATCGCCGCGACTAACCGACCGGATGTTTTGGATCCGGCACTGTTACGGCCGGGTCGATTCGATCGCCAGGTCTTCGTCGGACTGCCGGATATACGCGGCCGCGAACAGATCCTGAAGGTTCATATGCGCAAGGTACCGCTGGCCGACAACGTCGATGCGGCCATCATTGCGCGTGGTACGCCGGGGTTTTCCGGTGCGGACCTTGCCAATCTGGTCAATGAAGCTGCCCTGTTTGCGGCGCGTTCGAGCAAGCGGCTGGTCGAGATGGACCAGTTCGACAAGGCCAAAGACAAAATCATGATGGGCGCTGAGCGCAAATCGATGGTGATGTCCGAAAAAGAGAAACGCACGACCGCTTATCATGAGGCAGGTCACGCGATCGTCGGACGCACCGTGCCGGAGCACGATCCGGTGTACAAGGTAACGATCATTCCTCGAGGCAGGGCGTTGGGCGTCACGATGTTCCTTCCGGAGGAAGACCGGTACAGCCACAGTCGTACCGGGATTCTGTCGAGGATCAGCTCGTCCTTCGGCGGACGTATCGCAGAAGCGATGGTGCTCGGGCCCGACGGAATTACGACCGGCGCGTCCAATGACATCGAGCAGGCCACCCGCTTGGCGCGCAACATGGTGACCAAGTGGGGACTGTCTGAAAAGCTAGGGCCGCAGAAGTACGATGAGGATGATGCCGAGGTGTTTCTCGGAATGTCTGCCGGCACAAAGACCAAGGCGATATCCGCCGATACGGCGCGCCTCATCGATGAGGAAGTGCGGCGCATCATCGATCAGTGCTACAAACACGCCGAAAGCATTCTGAAAAGTAATGCAGACAAGCTGCATCTGATGGCCGAAGCACTGATGGAGTTCGAGACGCTCAGTGCTGATCAGATCGATGACATCATGGCCGGTGCAAAACCGCGTGCACCGAGCGACGGCAGCGGCCCCTCGAGTCGGACCAAAGGCGAACGACCGGCGCCGACTGAACAGGGTGGCGCTCACAACATTGGTGGTCCAGCCGAAGAGCACTGACGCAAGCCTTCGCGGCGTCAGTGAACTCGCTCCATCCCGTGCTTTTCTGTCGTGAACGTCGCTTGTCGCTCGTAACGCCGTGCGTAATGGGCATAGTGAACGCGACTCCCGATTCATTTTCCGACGGCGGGCGATTCATTCGCTCCGGCCGATTGGATTTGGACGCTGCCGTCGCTGCGGCGGTAGCGATGATCGAGGATGGTGCCTCCATCATCGATATCGGCGGCGAGTCGACACGCCCCGGAGCATCGTCGGTCGATGCCGAAGAGGAACTTCGGCGTGTGATTCCCATCGTGGAGCGAATTGTCACGATGGCTGCCATTGTTTCAGTGGACACAAGCAAACCGACCGTCGCCAGAGCGGCGCTCGACGCGGGCGCGCACATGGTCAACGACGTTCGAGCGATGGCGGATCCGGATCTGCTTGCTGTGGTTGCGGATTCGGATGCAGCACTGTGTCTGATGCATATGCGCGGTGAGCCGGGCACGATGCAGGATGCGCCGCGGTATGACGATGTGGTGGCGGAGGTTCGGGACTTTCTCGGCGAACGCGCCGAACGATGTCAGCGGGCGGGAATCGGTCGCGAGCGGATTCTGATCGACCCAGGGTTCGGCTTCGGCAAGACGCTCGAACACAATCTGACATTGTTACGCCGACTCGGACACATCGCCGATCTCGGGTATCCGGTACTGGTTGGGCTGTCGCGCAAGCGCATGATTGGCGCACTCACCGGACGTTCGGCGGACGCGCGTGTTGCAGGCGGTGTCGCCGCCGCGGTCTTAGCCGTGCAGAACGGCGCGCGCATCGTACGGTCACACGATGTCGCCGCGACAGTAGATGGGTTGAAGATCGTGTCTCGGGTCATGGAGATCTGATATGGCAAGGAAGTACTTCGGTACTGACGGGATTCGAGGACGAGTGGGCGAGGCGCCAATTACGCCGGATTTCTGTTTGCGGTTGGGTTGGGCGGCCGGGCGGGTATTCGCTAGCGAGGGACGCCGTCGCATTCTGATCGGTAAAGACACTCGAGTGTCAGGATACATGCTCGAATCGGTGCTGGAGGCGGGGCTCGCTTCGGCCGGCGTCGACGTTCGGTTATTGGGACCCATGCCTACCCCTGCAGTTGCATACTTGACCCGCACGCTGCGTGCCGACGCGGGGATCGTTATCAGCGCGTCGCACAACCCGTTTTACGACAACGGCATCAAATTCTTCGACCGGGATGGCAACAAGCTCGCGGACGCAATGGAAGTCGCGATTGAAGCGGAGTTGGAATCGCCACTTCAGTGCGTGGCGTCAGAAGCCATCGGCAAAGCCCAGCGAGTTGATGACGCACGAGGGCGCTACATCGAATTCTGCAAGGCAACCGTCGATCGCGGCCTTCGATTGACGGGCTTCAAGATCGTCCTCGATTGTGCGCATGGGGCGACGTACGACGTGGCGCCCGGGGTCTTTGCCGAACTGGGAGCCGACATCTCGGTGATCGGCGCGGAACCCAACGGCCTGAACATCAATGCAGATTGTGGCTCGACGCACCCGGAGCGTCTGCAGGCTGAGGTTCTCGCGCGCGGCGCTGATCTTGGTGTGGCATTCGATGGTGACGGGGACCGCCTCATCATGGTGGATGGTGACGGAGCAGTGCTCGATGGCGATGAATTGTTGTTCATCATCGCGCGACACCGCGCCCAAACGGGTCGGTTGGTCGGCGGCGTGATCGGCACCCTGATGACTAACTTCGGCCTGGAGCAGGTCTTCGGCCGATTGGGTATTCCATTCGCGCGCGCCAAAGTCGGCGATCGTTATGTTCTGGAAGAGCTCAAACGACACGGCTGGGAACTGGGCGGCGAGGGGTCGGGACACATCGTCTGTCTGGATCTGAACACCACCGGCGACGGGATCGTGTCCGCGTTGCAGGTGCTTGCCGCAATGATTGGGGCAGGACAATCACTGGCGCAACTGCGGCGCGGGATCGACAAACTCCCGCAGATTCTCGTCAACGTTCGTGCGACCGAACCGACTCGCGTCGTCACGCACAGTCGGGTGGTGCAGGCCGTTACCGACGTTCAGCACACGTTGGCAGGAACGGGTCGGGTGTTGTTGCGACCATCGGGAACCGAGCCGCTGGTGCGCGTGATGGTAGAAGGTCAGGACGCCACCGAAGTGAAGCGTCTTGCAGAGCAGCTCGCCGCCGTGGTGCGGGTGGCTGCAGCGGGTGGCTGATGTCATGGCAGCGTTGTGCCCGAGGGCTGCGTTGTTTACCATTGCCGACCATTTTTGACCGGACCGCCGGATCGTTGCGAGGCTCTCCTCAGTGCGCCGACCGGTAGTCGCGGGAAATTGGAAAATGAACGGTTCGATGGCGAGCATCGGCAAGCTGATCGACGAAATGGTGCCGTTGGACCTTGCCCGCACCGATGTAATTTTGTTTCCACCGATCCCCTATGTGGCGATGGTTGTTGAGCGTGTTCGCAACGCCGGCGTCAGTGTCGGAGTGCAGAATATCCATTCGGAGCTCGCAGGCGCCTTTACCGGTGAAGTTGCCGCGGAAATGGCCAAGGAGTTGGGTGCAACGCACGTGCTCGTCGGCCACTCGGAACGCCGCCGGCTATTTGGCGAGAGTGATGCATTCATCGCTCAAAAATGCGCCGCCGCGATTCGTGGGGGACTGGTGCCGATAATCTGTGTCGGTGAGACGCTGACCGAGCGTGCTGACGGTCGGGCTGAAGCGGTGGTGGCCGCGCAATTGAACGCCATCGTTGACGTTGTCGGCATCGACGTCTTCAGATCGGCAATGGTTGCTTATGAACCCGTGTGGGCAATCGGTACAGGGCGTACGGCGACCCCGACGGACGCGCAGATCATGCACGCGGCGATACGGGCGGGTATTGGAATGGTCGATGCAACGATAGCCGACGCATTGCGTATCCTATACGGCGGAAGCGTCAACGCGGACAACGCTTCGGCATTGTTTGGTGAAGCGGATGTGGATGGTGGTTTGGTTGGTGGCGCCTCGCTCAATGCGCGGCAATTCTTGGACATTTGCAAGGCGGCATAAGGTATGAGCACGCTGGAAACAATTCTGCTGATCTTGCTGGTGCTCGACGCGATTGCTCTCGGCGCGCTGGTACTGTTGCAGCAAGGTAAAGGCGCCGACATCGGTGCTGCGTTTGGTAGCGGCTCAGCGAACGCGGTATTCGGTGGCGCTGGCTCTGCATCGTTTCTCGCGAAGCTCACGACTTGGCTCGCGCTCGGATTCTTCGCACTTTCGCTGGGTCTTGCGTTCACTGCGAAGGAGCGTGCGGCGAATCTGGAAGACATTGGTATTCCCGTCGTGACGGCGCCAGCGGCGCTGCCGGACGCGACCATAAAACCGGGGCAGCCGGCTGCGTTAGAACCGCAACAACAACCCGACGCGAACAGCACTGATGCTGCTCCGGAAGCGCAGTTGACAGCCCCGAACGAATCTGTAGATTCCGACATTCCCGACGTCTGATCGGGGCACGTCCGTCTCCTAGCCGAAGTGGTGAAACTGGTAGACACGCTACCTTGAGGGGGTAGTGAGCTAACGCTCGTGGAGGTTCGAGTCCTCTCTTCGGCACCAATATCGAATACCAACAGATCCCGCATTTTTTACGTGATGGTCGGAACACGCGGCGCCGACACTTTGGTTGACCCGCTATACCCACCTCCCTATAATCCGCGTCCTCCTGATGCGGGGTGGAGCAGTCTGGTAGCTCGTCGGGCTCATAACCCGAAGGTCGTGGGTTCAAATCCTGCCCCCGCTACCATCGAGATAGGAGCCCCTTTCGAGGGGCTTTTTTGTAGGTCAGGAAGGGCTCGGTCCTTCCCCTCCAAATGGGCGTCAGCCCATTTTTTATTTGTGGAGTCGCACAGGCGCGACGCCGAACCCGGACACAGTCGATTCGTGGATGACGAAAAAGGAACAGCAGCTCGAGTTGTTGTTGGCGCCAACGGTGGCGGCGATGGGGCTTGGCATCTGGGGCATCGAGTACCTCGGACAAGGGAAACGCTCGGTATTGCGTTTGTACATCGATCGGAACGAAGGAATCACGATCGAGGATTGCGAACGTGTGTCGAAGCAGGTCAGCGAGTTGCTGGACGTGGATGGTGTGCTGACGTCGAGCTATACATTGGAAGTGTCATCACCGGGCATGGACCGGCTGTTGTTCAAACCGGAACAGTACGCGGAGAGCATCGGCGAGATGGTCGATGTGCGGCTGAACTATCCGTTCGAGGGGCGCCGCCGTGTGGTTGGTACGTTGACCGGCCTCGCGAACGACTCGGTCGTCGTTCAGATGGAAGACGTCGAATATCTGATTCCGCTCAGCAATGTGCAGCGAGCGCGGATCGTGCCACGATTTGAATAGGTCGAGACGATGAGCAAAGAAATATTGATGGTGGTGGAGTCGGTTTCTCTGGAAAAGGGTGTTCCAGAGGACGTGATCATCGACGCGCTCGAGCACGCGCTCGCGATGGCGACCAAGAAACGCTACCACGATCATGCCGAATTCCGCGTATCCATCGACCGCAGTACCGGTGAATACGCGACATTCCGTTGCTGGAAGGTTGTCGATCCGGACGAACTTCCGGAAGAAGAGGAGCTGAAGCCGGAAGCGCAACTGACGCTCGAAGAAGCGCGCGCGAAGGACCCCAGCCTCAATTTGGGCGACGTCTACGAAATTCCGGTCGAATCGGTCGAGTTCGGCCGGATCGCAGCGCAAACCGCCAAGCAGGTCATCGTTCAGAAGGTCAGGGAAGCCGAGCGCGCTCAGGTCGTGGCTGCGTATCTGCCGCGGGTGGGACAGCTGATAAGCGGCACGGTAAAAAAAGTTACTCGCGAATCTGTCATCGTCGATCTCGGTAACAACGCCGAGGCGTTGCTCGGCCGTGAACACTTGATTCCGCGCGAAACCTTTCGGGTTGGCGATCGATTGAGGGCATTGCTCGTCGACGTGCGACCTGATGCGCGTGGACCTCAACTCATATTGACGCGCACCTCACCAAAAATGTTAGTAGAGCTGTTCAAGATCGAAGTTCCGGAGATTGCCGAGTACATCATCGAAATTCGTGGTGCCGCCCGTGACCCGGGTTCGCGGGCGAAGATCGCGGTAAAAACGAACGACGGGCGGATCGATCCTGTTGGCGCGTGCGTGGGTATGCGTGGATCGCGCGTCCAGGCCGTGTCCGGCGAACTTGCCGGCGAACGCATCGATATAGTGCTGTGGGATGACAATCCGGCACAGCTCGCGATCAACGCGATGGCCCCTGCAGAGGTTGCGTCGATCGTCGTTGACGAAGACTCGCATTCGATGGACATCGCCGTGGCGCAGGACAACCTGGCTCAGGCGATCGGTCGCGGCGGTCAAAACGTGCGTCTTGCGAGCGAGTTGAGCGGGTGGACGCTCAACATCATGACCGTTGAAGATGCCGCATCGAAACAGGAAGTGGAGTCGTCGAAATTCATGACGGAGTTCATGGATGCGTTGCAGATCGACGAAAACATGGCGGCGGTGCTGGTTGAAGAAGGTTTCACAACGCTTGAAGAGATCGCGTATGTACCGATGGACGAAATGCTTGCCATCGAAGGGTTTGACGAAGAGATCGCCCAGGAATTGCGGGGTCGGGCGAAGGACGCGTTGTTGACCCAGGCAATCGCGGCGGAAGAAAAACTCGGTGACGTGGAGCCCGCGACGGATCTGCTCGAGGTCGAAGGCATGGACCGCCGCCTCGCGTATCTGTTGGCGAGCCACGGACTCACTACACGGGAAGACCTCGCGGAACAATCGGTCGACGATTTGCTGGATATCGAGGATATCGGGCAGGAACGTGCAGCCGCGTTGATCATGACGGCGCGCGCGTCATGGTTTGCAACGACAGAAGAGAATCTGGGATAGGCGCTCCCGAGTATCGGAGGACGGCATGGCGGATGTCACAGTAAAAGAGCTTGCGGAGACGGTTGGCGCCCCCGTCGATCGCCTGCTCAAGCAGATGCACGAAGCGGGCCTCCCTCATACGGGAGACACGGACGCAGTGTCTGAAGAAGAAAAGCAGGAATTGCTCGCCTTTCTGAAGCGCAGTCATGGCGAGGCCGAAGGTGCGCCCCGCAAGATCACACTGACGCGTAAGTCGCTCAGCACATTGAAGGCAGGACAGGGCAAGGGACGTACGGTTGCGGTTGAAGTACGCAAGAAGCGCACGTACGTGAAGCGTGCTGAACCGGGGACCGATCAGGCGACGGTGGGGCCAGGCGAAGTCGCGGCGCACGCGCGGCCGGTGGTGAAGTCGCAAGCGGAAGCGGAAGCGGAACAAATCCGTCGCGAAGACACCTCGCGTAAGGTCGCGGAAGAAGAAACGCAGCGCCTCGAAGCGGAGAAAAAAGCCGAAGACGAGCGTCGTCGCGCCGAACTGGAGCGCAAGAAGGAAGAAGCCCTGGCGGCGAAGGCGGGCCCCAAAGTCGAAGAAGCCGACAAGGCGAGGCTGGAGCGAGAAGCCGCGGAAGCGGTCGCACAAGCGCAGGTTGAAGAACAGAAGGGCTCGTCGCCGAAGCGAGGTATCAAGGACAAGGATAAGGACAAGGATCGAGGCAGGGAAAAGGAACGTAGCCTCGATGACGAATTCGGTGATGGTCGGCGTCGTCGCCGCGAGATCACGCTGAAGCCGGATCTGCGTCGTCCGAAGCGTAGGGTGGACAAACAAGGCGGTGAATTCGAGCGCCCGACAGAGTTCGTCAAGCGCGAAGTTGCGGTGCCGGAAGCGATAACCGTTGGGGATCTCGCTCAACGAATGTCGGTGAAGGCGGGCGAAGTCATCAAGACCCTGATGGGGATGGGTGTGATGGCAACGATCAATCATGTGCTCGATCAAGACAGCGCGATTCTCGTGATCGAAGAGATGGGTCACGCTGCGAGGACTGTCGCTACCGATGCGATCGAGCATGCGCACGAACAAACGCTGAACATCGAAGGTCAGGCGCAAACGCGGCCGCCGGTCGTCACGATCATGGGTCACGTCGATCATGGCAAGACCTCGCTGCTCGACTACATCCGCAAGACGCGTGTAGCGAGCGGCGAAGCAGGCGGCATAACCCAGCACATCGGTGCTTACCACGTGGAGATTCCGCAGGGCCGTATCACGTTTCTGGATACTCCGGGTCATGCGGCATTCACCGCCATGCGCGCGCGCGGTGCGCAAGCGACGGACATCGTGGTGCTGGTCGTAGCCGCTGACGATGGCGTCATGCCGCAAACGGAAGAGGCGATACAACACGCTAAATCTGCCGGCACGCCCATAATTGTCGCCATGAACAAGATGGACAAAGAAGGTGCGGATCCGGAGCGAGTAAAAAACGAACTTGCACAAAAGGGGGTCATTCCAGATGACTGGGGCGGCGATACTCAGTTCGTGCAAGTTTCGGCGCTGACCGGCAAGGGAGTGGATGACCTTCTTGGGGCGATTGTCCTGCAGGCAGAGTTGATGGAGTTGACGGCCGTACCGGACGGCCCTGGCCGTGGCGTCGTGATTGAATCGAGGCTCGATCGAGGTCGCGGTCCGGTTGCGACGGTGCTCGTGCAGAACGGCACTCTGCGCCAGGGCAGTGTGCTGATCGCCGGTGAGTTCATCGGACGCGTTCGGGCTATGGTCAACGATCGCGGCGAGCAGGTGAAGGAAGCAGGGCCGTCGATGCCGGTGGAGGTACTCGGACTTTCAGGTACACCGGACGCGGGCGACCCATTTTCAGTCGCGTCGGATGAACGTAAAGCGCGTGAGCTGGCCGATTTTCGCCAGAATCGCAGTACCGAACAACGTCAAGCCGCGCATCAGGCGACCAAGATCGAAAACATGTTCGCGACCATGCAGGAAGGCGAGAAGTCGGTATTGCGCATGGTTCTCAAGACCGATGTCCGGGGCTCACTCGAAGCGATCGCGCATGCGATCCATGAAATAGGAACCAGCGAAGTTAAGGCGCTGATCATCGGGTCGGGCGTGGGCGGGATCAGTGAGTCTGATGCCATGCTGGCGCTGACGTCGCGAGCGACGGTCTTTGGATTCAACGTTAGAGCCGATGCTTCCGCGAAGAAGATCATCGAGCGGGAAGGGATCGATGTTCGTTACTACAGCGTAATTTACGAACTGCTTGACGACATCAAACAGGTGCTGTCGGGAATGCTGGCGCCGGAGATCCGCGAAGAAATACTGGGTCTGGCGGAGGTGCGCGACGTATTCCGTTCGCCGCGTTATGGCCAGGTCGCTGGCTGCATGGTTGTCGACGGAGCGATTCTGCGGAACAAAAAAGTTCGAGTGTTGCGCGACAACGTGGTCATTCACGAAGGCGAACTGGACTCGCTGCGGCGGTTCAAGGATGACGTCAACGAGGTTCGCGCTGGCATCGAATGCGGAATCGGTGTGCGCAATTACGACGTCAAAGTCGGCGACAAAATCGAAGTTTTCGATACGAAGGAAATTGCTCGGGCGCTTTGATGTACCCGACGGATCGAGATGAAGGAACACGGACGAGGGCTGAGGATCGCAGACCATCTGCGCGAGCAGCTGGCGGGCATCATTCACGCGGAAATGCGCGATCCGCGGGTCGGCATGGTCAGCGTGAATGATGTGCGGGTGAGTCGTGATCTTGCGTATGCGGACGTGT